>PPYF01545940.1_pt1 | contig 25055 bp, 23 predicted proteins | sample 1559871 | NCBI WGS metagenome assembly PPYF01 (sample SAMN08240021, study PRJNA423297) | Human gut metagenome, whole genome shotgun sequencing project. | reverse complement strand
CGTTCTTTTTCTGCTTTAATCCGTTCGAGCAAAACAGAAGCAGGTTCATCATTAGGATCTTGCGGCACGAGCTTGCCATGTATTGCAAGGTCGAGTATTTTTTGACGTAATTTCTTCGTATCCATTAATTGTTTTTTTATAAATCTGCGATAAGTTTGTCGCATTTATGATTATTCCTTATTAGTATTTTCGGCATCCGGTTCGTATTCTTCAAACTCTTCTATCCATTCCTTTACTTTTGATTGCAGAAGAGCCTTGTCTGGTAGATAGAGTTCGTAGGCAGAGGCATAAATATTGGCATTTTGGGGAAGAGTTAAGTCTACTAATGCATCATTCTTTTTCTTACAAAGAAGAATCCCGATGGTTGGCTTTTCAAAATCCTGCTTTACATAACGATCGAAATAATTGACGTACATTTGCATTTGTCCGAGATCTTGATGGGTTAGCTTATCTTTCTTTAGATCTATAAGGCAATAACATTGCAACAGACGATTGTAGAATACCAAGTCCACATAGAAATGTTCTTCATCAAAAGTAAATCGCTTCTGCCGTGCTTCGAACAAGAATCCCTTACCCATTTCGAGCAGGAAATCACGCATCTTACTTATAATGGCACTTTCCAATTTTGTCTCACTGTATGAGTCATCTGCTTTTAGACCAAGAAATTCCAGTGTAAGCGGGTCTTTGATCACATCGTCTGGTTTTTCTACTGTTTGTCCCTCTTTCGCCAGACGCATTACTTCATCTTTATTACGGCTTAAAGCCAAACGCTCGTAAAGACTGGAAGCATATTGACGTTGCAACTGACGTACACTCCAATCTTGCTTTTGGCACTCAATCTCATAAAAGTTACGCTCTTCATCGTTCTTTATACGCATAAGAACGAGATAATGAGACCAAGAAAGAGTGAATGGATGAATTTGGTCTACACTGTAGACCGATTTTAATTGATTTTTGGGGATACTCCCAGTTACAGGACTATATATTTGGAAGAATTTTCTACACTTCTTAAGGGTTTCTACTGACCATCCTTCACCATATTTATCAGTTAATTTTTCAGAAACTCTTTTTAGTACCGCTTTTCCGTATGCAGCACGCTGCTCTCCTTGCTGTTCATTCTCGACAATATAGCTGCCAACACCATAGTTTGTGTAAACTATTGCTGTATTAATGGTGGTCTTTATTTTTCTGCGCGATTCATCTATTAGCTGAGATATACGTTCAAAGAGAATATCTTCTCTTTCCTGAATATTATTTTCTCCCATTATTCTTTGATGTTTGCTATTAGCTTCTGTAGTTCAGCTACAGCCTTGTTAATATTATCACTTTTCGTTTTGATTTCCTGCATCAGTTCGGCTAGAGATTTATTCTCCTCGTCTCCACCTTGTTTAATCCAGCTAATATCAAGACTTGTCTTGTCCCGTTCCAGAATTTCATTAATTGAGTATTTACGCCAACGACCATTCGGATTGGTTTCTGCATCGTAGGTTTCTTTACGGTTCGCTCTGTTGTCGGCTTGGTAGCATTCTACAAACTCGTCCAAATGTTGACGTTGCATTGGATTAGTAGCTAAGGTGTGTTTGATATCTGTACGATAATCAAAGAACCACACATCCTGAGTCGGAGTTCCTTTAGAGAAGAACAAAACATTAGCCTTTACTCCTTGCGCATAGAATATCCCGGTGGGTAGGCGGAGTATTGTATGCAGATTGAAGTTCTTCAGCAGTTCTTTGCGGATAATCTCACCTGCATTACCTTCAAACAGGACGTTGTCTGGCAGTACCACGGCAGCACGACCTCCATTTTTTAGCATTACCATGATGTGCTGTAAGAAATTAAGCTGGTTGTTCTTGGTCTCTACATAGAAATCCGAACGGTTGATATCCACCGATCCGGCAGGCCTTGTTCCGAAAGGAGGATTGGCAAGTATTACATCTACCAGTGTGTCCGGAGCTTTTTCTAAAGAATCCTGACAAACAACGGGACTCCGGTCTGTGCCAACACCATGTAGATAAAGATTCATGGATGCCAATGTAACTACAAGTGCTGTGTTGTCAAAACCGTGAAGAGCCTTGTCTTTAAGAAAACTGCGCTTGTCTTTATCTTGTGATTGCTCTTTCATATAGTCATATGCAGCCAAAAGGAAGCCACCTGTCCCACAAGCAGGGTCGCAAACAGTTTCAGTAATCTTCGGGCGAGTTACATCTACCATCGTCTGTATCAGAGAGCGAGGCGTAAAGTACTGTCCGGCACCACTTTTCTTGTCTTGTCCATTCTTCTCTAAAATGCTTTCATAGATTGCCCCTTTTACGTCTCCATCCATCAAGAGCCATTGATTCTCATTTATCAGCGAAATCACCTTTTTCAGATAAACAGGCTTATCTATCTTATTCTGCGCCTTGGTGAAAATTGTACCTATCAGGTTTTCTTCTTCACTTAACTTTTTGAGAGTGTCTTCATACTGTTTAGTCAGATCAAGTCCTTCAAGTGCTATTAGGTCATTCCAGCGATAACCTTCAGGAATGGCTGATTTTTCACCAAAAGTTTCCACATTTTCCTCATCCATCTTTAAAAAGAGGAGATAGGTCAATTGTGTGATATAGTCAGTAAATCCGATGCCTTGTCCGGCAAGGGTGGTGGCTAAAGTCCAGACTTTTTTGGTTAATGAGGCTTCTGTATTGATTGTTCTTTTTGCCATTATTATGCTATTTTTCTATAAATAATAAATTTAGAGAGTGACACCAAAGCTTCGTCAGCAGTAGCGACTCCGCCAAACGCACGAATCAGCTGGGCTGCACGAGTTTTGTCATCTTCCCGGATGTCTTTAATGCTGCAAGCTCCGTTTGAAGCTATATAGTTCACAACTTGCCGGATAATTTCAATCTGTTTCTCCGTTATATTTCGTTGTGTCTGCCCATACCAAAGGTTAAACCGTTGCTGGGCTACCGGATAAAGGCTTTCCAATTGGTCTATCTGATGGAAGGCGAAACGTACCAACTGAATAATATTAGTCAATGCATCCTTTTCTTCTTTGGTAGAACGGATCTTGACGTGCTTTGGATGAACGATGGTGTAGGAATTCCATAATTGTGATTGGCTGAATCTATTATTCGCCATCTTCAACCTGTTTTCCAAATCCTTTAGGAGCGAGTAGGTAATCGGGCTCCCATTATTGTTGTAAATAAGTCGCAAAGCTTCCACTTCGTCTTTATGTTCCTCGCAATATTGCTCAAAGGCAGAGGTGGTAATTTGAGCTTCTTCTATAGAAAAGCCTTTTGAAATCAAAGTATCCTCTCCCGGTTGTAGCGTATCCACGAAACCGGCATTGAGTATAAGCAGATATTCACGGGCTTCCGGATAGTTCGCAATATTGACTACCAATCCTTTTCGCTCGTTGTTAGGCTTGTTTATATCCACGTATGGAGGCAGTGAATCCTGTTCTATTGCAGTGTAAATATTGCCCGATATATCTTTCATATCTGCGTGAGCCAATTCGATGAAGTTATTCCGCTGGGATTGGTCGCTTTTATTATAGAGACGTGAAAGCCGGGCAGCCAATAAGCGCAAATTTTCATCGGTTAAGTTGCCGTGAGTGATACGCTCCAGCAATTCTTTGAAAGTAATCAGTTTGGTCGTTGGGCCGTCTGACGGAGGAGTGATTTTTTTATCATGTTCCGTTACTCCAACTGCATCCACCAAGAAGAAGCAGTCTTTGCTAAAAGCATTAGGAGTGACATTGCGCAACTGTTCGTCACCGATAGTACGAACACCACGTCCTTTCATTTGAATGTAGAGAGGTTCGGAAGCCACATCGCGCATAAAGAGAAGCACTTCAAGCGGTTTTACGTCTGTACCTGTGGCAACCAACGTGCAAGTCACCGCAATGCGAAATTCTCTATTCACCCGAAACTGGCGTATCAACTCGTTGCTGTCTCCCGATGAATAGGTTATCTTCTGTACAAAAGTGTCATCGTTTTCATGTCCGAACACCTTTTTCGCAATACGCACGATGTTTGTCGCATGATTTTCGTTAAGAGCGAATATCAGCGTTTTGGGCAGATAGTTCATGTCTGGCTCTCGCTGGGGCTCATTAAACATTTCTGAATAGACCGCATCACGATATGTTTCAAGTACCAGCTTGATTTGAGCCGGATTGATGATGCTTCGGTTTAACTCTTCCTTCGTATAGTTTTTGGCCTCTTTATTGCTGATGTTTTCAACTTTACCTGTATAAACAGTGGCCCGTTTCAACTTGTCGCCCTCTAGGATGGCACCACCTTCTTCCGTTGCCCTCGTCTTGATGCGATAAACCCGGTAATCCACATTCACTCCATCCACGATGGAGTGTTCGAGCGTATAGTTCACAATGGTATTACTGTTGAAAAATGCTTTCGTTTCCGGAACTGGAGTGGCGGTAAGCCCCACCAACTTTGCCGTATTGAAGTAATTCAGAACTTTCTTCCAGTTCCCGTAAATGGAACGATGGCATTCGTCTATGATGATCATATCAAAGAATTCAGGAGGTAGATTCGGGTTCGTTGGAAATTCTATTTCTTTGGTGTCATCGTATTCTTCATCATTATCCGTATCTTCTATATCTTCTCCTTTCAAAAGTGAGAACAAGCGTTGGATGGTAGAAATTACTACATTGCTATCCTGTGGAACTTTAGAAGAACGTATTCTATTGACGGTAAAAATAGTATTGAAAGGGTCACCGTTCTCTGTAAGACGAAACCTGCCAAACTCTCCTTCGGCTTGTTTCCCCAAGTTATTTCTATCCACCAGAAACAGTATTCGTTTCATCGGAGTGTAGGCTAGGAATCGGTATGCTGCAAGACAAGCCGTATAGGTTTTTCCTGCGCCTGTGGCCAACACCATTAAAGCTTTGTTTTGCCCTGAACGGAAACTTTTCTCTAATTCGGTAATGGCTTCGTATTGGCAATCGCGCAGTCCTTTTTTACGCAAGACGGGAAGTCCTGCATAGAAATCTTTTATACCCAGCATCCTTACAATTTCTTTGGGGGTATGTATGCGGTTTAATTCCAGATAGTCGGAATCTGCGTTGCGATAATCCTTAAATTGCACAACGTTTCCATTCGATTGATAAATCAAAGGGAGTGGTTTCATATAGGCTTGGTAACAATTAGGAACACTACGTACATATAGTGCAGCCTGCTCGCATACAGTATTATTGGAGACATCCACTTCTTCTCGTTTGGCTTCTAATATACCGACTGCCTTTCCGTTGATAAACAGAAAATAATCAGCTTCCAAATTACCTTTTAGTAGACCTTCTTTGATCGCAACTGCTGTAATGTTTGGGGCATAATGATCACGATCAACAACAGCCCATCCTGCGTCAATAAACATTTGGTCTATTTTTATTCGTGCCTTCTCTTCTGGTTTCATGTTTCAATAGATGTAACTTCTGATAATTATATAATTATCAGAAGTTACAAAAGTAATGAAGAGAGTTGATATTCGGAAAAGATTTTGCAAAAATCTACTTTTACGTCTGAACTTTGAATGATCTTATGTGAGATTAAATTGCAACTAAAACAAAAATATTATCTTTGCAGCATGAGTGAAGATACCTACAAAACCATAAGCGCCCCTTCCGAAGGGATTTACACAGAGAAGCGCAGCAAGTTCATTGCTATCGCTTTGCCCGTGCGTACTGTCGATGAGGTAAAATCGCATCTGGAAGTTTATCAGAAGAAATATTATGATGCCCGCCACGTCTGCTACGCCTATATGCTGGGGCCCGAACGTAAAGATTTCCGCGCCAATGATAACGGAGAGCCTTCCGGTACGGCAGGAAAGCCAATCCTGGGACAGATAAACTCCAATGAACTGACGGATATACTGATAATCGTTGTCCGCTATTTCGGCGGTATAAAGTTGGGAACAAGCGGACTGATTGTTGCTTATAAAGCTGCCGCTGCCGAGGCGATAGCTGTTGCCGAAGTGATAGAGAAAACGGTGGACGAAGCGGTGACCTTCTTGTTTGAATATCCCTTTATGAATGATGTAATGCGTATCGTAAAGGAAGAAGAACCGGAAATTCTGGAACAGTCGTATGATATGGATTGCCGTATGACACTTCGCATCCGGAAGTCGATGATGCCGAAGTTGAAGGCGCGTCTGGAAAAAGTAGAGACATTACGCTTCGAGGAAGTGTAATGTCTCCGGCTTCCTGGTGATCCAGTGCGTTTATTTCAAAGATAAATCATTATAGTGGATTTTCCGGTGTGTGCCATCGCAAAAGGGTTGTTTATAGGACTTACCGCACCGGCATAAGGCAATTCTGCCTGTTCGTATTTCCGCTTTTCCTTCTCTGTCTATCAGTTTAAAATTGCCTTCCACAATGAAAGGCCCATTCGGTGTAGCTGTGATGGCTACTATATTCTTTTCATTTTCCATGCTATAGGGAGTTAAATGTTTGATGTTTTAAGTAGAACGCTTCTACATGGAAATAGTTTGTCCATTCACTTTCTTTTGGGGGGATTTCCTTATCTTTAAATAAAATAAGCTGCACTTCAGCATAACTTTTTCATGCCAGCATGAAAGTTCTACCTTCGATTTGCATTATCTTTGCACACTTGTTAATTAGGAAAAAAAACAATTTATTATGGCATTCGAAGCTACAAAACGTGAGTTGGGCGAACTCTACACATTCTTTCGCCTCCTGGCAGACGGAAAGGTTTCACTGGGTACACCGCAAGTCCGGAAGGATGAAACGAAGTGTTGGCCTGTTGCGCTGATACAGAGGGAGGAACATGACGGTACGCGTCGTTATTATATAGAGCAGGGCAATGTCCGCATTGTCAGTGGTGCGATAGAGAAGGAGGGGACATTTGTTGCAGCCGATAAGGAGGAACAAGTCATCCCCCGTGAAGATTTTGGCGGAGCGGCCGAGTTTATCCTTGAGTTACTGAAGACTACCAGCGGCACTGACGCCATTGAAGTTCCCGAAGGACTGGAGGCATTTTTGGATGCGGTCAATATCTACGACCTGGAAGCGAAGACGGAAGACCGTACGGATTTCTCAGTAGCTTTCTGGCATCCCGAGGCTCCGCTGACGGGATTCAATGTCCGTTGTCGTCTCAGCTCAATGAATCCGTTGCTCGATGGCGGACGTACGGCAAATCTGAAACTGGAACAGTCGGGTGTTAAATTTGCCACGCCTACGGTGAATAAGGTGAATGCTTTGCCGGAGTCTCCTACGGAGGTGGCTGAGCGTATGCTGATGATTGAACGTCTGGGCGGAGTACTGAAATATTCCGATGTAGCCGACCGCGTATTCCGTTGTAATTTGCTGATGATTGATTTGCATTTTCCTCGTATGCTGGCTGAAATGGTGCGTATGATGCATCTCGACGGTATAGCCCGTATCAGTGAACTGACGGAACGTATCAAAGAGATAAATCCCTTGAAGATAAAAGATGAGCTGATAAACAAGCATGGTTTCTACGAGTTTAAGATGAAGCAGTTCTTGTTGGCACTTGCCCTTGGCATGCGTCCGGCAAAGATTTATAACGGTACGGACTCTGCCGTAGAAGGTATTCTGCTGGTGGATGCAGAAGGAGAAGTGCTTTGCTATCATAAGTCGGAGCACCGGACTTTTGCCGATTTCCTCTTCCTGAATACCCGTTTGGAGAAAGGCTCGGTAGACAAGGACAAGTACGGCTTTCTGGAAAAAGAGAACGGCGTGTATTATTTCAGACTGAATGTAAAGATTGGATTGACAAAAAAATAAAGAGTATGAATGAAGTTTTAAAAGCCATCAAGTCGCGTCGCAGTGTACGCGCTTATACGGAACAACAGATTTCACAAGAAGATCTGAATGCTATTTTGGAAGCGGCAACCTCTGCTCCCAGTGGTATGAACTATCAGACGTGGCATTTCACAGCCATTCAGAATGCCGCGGTGCTGGAAGAACTGAATGAGAAGATCAAAGGCGCTTTTGCCAAGAGTGAAGAGCCCCGTTTGCAGGAGCGTGGACACAGCCAGACCTATTGCTGTTATTATCATGCGCCTACGCTTGTCATCGTATCCAATGAACCGACGCAGTGGTGGGCAGCTATGGATTGTGCCTGTGCCATGCAGAATATCTTCCTTGCTGCAAAATCTCTCGGAATAGGTTCCTGCTGGATCAATCAATTGGGGCAGACTTATGATGATCCTGAGGTACGTGCTTTCCTGACGAAGCTGGGTATTCCCGAAAATCATCGTGTGTACGGTTGCGCTGCTTTAGGTTATGCGGCAGCTGCCCCGGTTAAGGAAAGGCAGCTTGCAGAAGGCACTGTGACTATTATTAAGTAATACCGGACCTGCTTTTCAGGAGCTATCAACCTGATAAAATTCATCTCCATGTTCCCAGATTTGTTTCATGGCTTGGAACTCTCAGTTTCATGCCGTGAAACCAGTAGTTTCATTGCTTGAAACTGACAGTTTCACACCGAGAAACTGCTGGTTTCATCCTTTGAAACTGGAAATGAGGAATAAGGATGAAAAAGGGATCATGCGGAAGAAAGATTTTTCTTCCCGTTTATAAATAGAAAAAGTCCGCAGGGGAGGCAGCAGTCAGATAATTAATGAATTATACATGAAGCAATTTTGTATAATCCGCCACCTCGCCCTTTGGACTTCCTCTTTTCACAAAGAGGGCTGAAATGAAATTATATCCGGATCTTTATCTCTGCATATCAATGATGCCACTGTCCGTATCACTATTGTTCAATCCCTTGTTTCCGGCTTTGTGCTTGCGGCCGAACTCGAACGTATAGCCTATGCGGAGTATGAACATTTGTCCCGTCTCCTTCACAAAAGTTTCCGAACGGAAGGGAGCCACCTCACTGATGCGTTCTTTTCCCACCTTATAATTATTGGTGAAAGGAAACAGAACACCAATCCCTGCCTGAAAGTTCTGCTTGGCGTACATTGCCATAAATGCCGTCTGATTTTCATTCTTCTTGATGGTCTCACCGAAGAAGTTGTTCTGCACCTTCCTGAATTGCCCGAGCAAAGAGAAGCCTTTGTATTGCAGTTGCGCCATCACACTGTAGTAAAATTCATCGTACGTGTGGCTGTATTCCAAACCTTCCGACCAACTGCGGGTGTATCCTCCCGAAGCATAAAGAGTCAGGAAATCTTTCAGTCCGAACAGTGTTGCCCCGTTTGTGCCGATCATCAGTTCCGTATTCAGACTCTGAAACGAGCGTTGGTTTTCATCTTTCAGTATCAGTTTTCCATCCTCGACGAAGATACTTTCCATGATGGGACTGTCGTAATACTGATGGCGCAGGCTCAGATTGGCATTGAACTGTTTCTTAGAATAACTGTAGGACAAGGAATTTGTGAACTGCTGGTATGTTTTCAGCAACGGGTTACCACGAACAATCTGTATGGTATCAATAGCCTGTTCCACATCCGTCAGCGAACCGAGTGAAGGTATGGCGGGACTAATATTGAACCGATAGCGTAGGAAACCCGCTTTCTTCAAATTATAACTCAATCGTACGGTAGGCGTGAAAGTATAGTAAGCATGGTCTTCGTCACTTTCCTTGAACCAGGCGCGCGTCATGCCTACGCTGCCTGCATAACTGAACTCCTTTACCTTGCCCTGCACTTCAAAGAAAGCGGAGGTCTGTGCCTGATCCATCTTCGAAGTTGTGGGGTTGGAGCCTTTGTACTCATTTTCCGTCCTCATCTGATAGTGGCGGGCACCGCCGCTTAGTTTTACATCCTTGAAACTCTTTTCATAAATGGCCTCACCGATGATGGAGCGTTTGTCACCGTCCACCAGTGTCTGAATGTCTGCCAGTGGCGTATTTTCGTTTTTGTACTCCTTATATTTCCGGTTGTTTTTGGTATGGATGAGCGTTCCCGTCACATTCATCTGAATGCTCTGCTGATGGGGCAGGGTATGCTGGAAGTAAAGGTCGAGTGCCGGAGAATAGCTGGACGAATGGTTGTTGACGTACGAATAAATAGATTCCGTATCGCCTGCCGCCCACATTTTGTTCAGTTCATTCTGATAGGGAGCGTTGTTGAGGTTATTGCGAAAGATGGCGTTGAATACATACTTGTCCGCTTTTGTCAGATTGTAAGTCAGATTCAGGTTGTTGATGAAACTGAGTGCGGGAGATTCATCTTCGATACCTTCCTTGATGCGGTCGATGGTACGGTCGCCCAGATAGAACGTTTCGTGAGATTCGAGGCGGCTGTGGTATTTGCCATTCTTGTTGAAGTAGTCGATGCCCCATTCGGAGTTCTTGTAGTTGAGCTTCGCACTCAGGAAATTCTCTCCCCACAGGGTATGGGGCGAGTCGGAAAGCTGGAAGTTCACCACACCCCCCGTTTCGCGGCGACGCAGGATAATATTGACTACGGCACCCAGTTCGTCGTCACCGTATTGCTTGCCCGGGTCTTCGATGAACTCCACGCGTAGCACGTCTTTGGCTCTGACGGCGGCTATTTCCTTGTCCGTCACTTTGATGCCGTTGATACGGGTTTGTACGGCTCCGCCACCGCTGATGCTCATGCTATTGGTGAACTTGTCCACTTGCAGACGGGCGATGCCGAGGTTATTCAGCAGATCGTAGGCACCGAACGAGCGTTTTAGCTGGCTCTCGGTGGGCAGGATAATCTGACGGTCCACGCGTTGAAGCACGTTGCTGGCGGATACAGTCACTTCACCCAGGCTTACGGCATCTTCCTGCAACTGTACATCGCCCAGGTCGAGGTTGTTGTTCAGTTTCAGTAGGATGACTTCACTTTGATAGCCGATAAAAGTAATGGCCAGGCGGTAATTACCCGCCTTGATTTTATTGAGGGCAAACTTACCCTGCGTGTCCGAAGTCACTCCGGTCACCAGAGTGGAGTCCGTGGTCCATAGCGATACATTGGCGGCTATGATGGCTTCTTGAGAAGTATCTGTAACACGTCCTTTGATTGTAAGGTTCTGTGCCTGCGTACTGAGTACGGAGAGGACAGCCAGTAGTAAAAATAGTTTTGTTTTCATATTCGTTCCTGTTAGTAGATTACTGTTTGATTAGAGATGTAGAAGGCACTCCTCCCTGTCAGGGAAGATTCTATAATTTGTATTTCAGATGTTTATACTTTCGGCGTCGAGGCTGTAAAAGTTAAGACTGTACAGCGGAATTCAGTTCGTACATCAGAGTAAAAACTTTGAACGGTGCGCGAATTCACGGCAAGCTGTGTAGAAAGCTCCCTGACCGAGACTACCCGCTCTTCCGCCCGCCATTCCCGGGTGAGTATCTTGCTGAAACAGAAGTCTACGATCTGTTGGTATATTGGTTTGTTGGTTTTAAACTCCATAGCTTACAGTTGTTTTTCTTTGAGCAGGAAGTAGACTGATACCCATGTTCCGATGATAAACAGCGGGGGAGTGGCATAGTTGCAGAAAGCGATGATGGCTTCTCCCGTACTGCTCATCGGAAAGTTATATATCGGATAGGATATGTTTGCTATCCAATATCCGTGGCTGTTGTCGGCCGGTTCCCATAAACTTATAGAAAGTATGATTCCGAAAAAGGCAATAAGGCAGGAGCATAAGACAACAAAAGAATTTATTAGTTTTTGTTGTTTAAAGGCTATGCAACCGATAAAAAAGGTACCTTGTAACAGGCTATATGTCAGGATCTGATCTTTTTGGATTATATAAAGTTCCATGTGATTACCGAAGTGTGACAGATAGCCGGTACCTGATAGGGTAAGTACCCCTTTCATTCCTAATATCAGTATTATACAAAATATCGGGAGTATGAGTATATATTTCATCCATAAGTGAAGGAACTTCTCAAAAGCAGAAGCGGGCAGCAACAAATAAAGGGTAGAATTGTGCTTGGTCATACTTGGCTCTAATAGGCAAGGAGCAATGCAGATATACCACAAGATATATCTACAAAAGTAATAGGCTTGTGTATGTTCGGTATAATAACTCATTCCTTTATTAATATCATACATCATACAGAGAATACAAATCCCCAGAACGACACCTGCACTCCATAACAAGTGTTTTCCGGTTTCTTGCTTCTTGTATTTCTCCAATAGGAAGAAACGTTTCAGATTAAAAGTTGTATTCATAATTTCTTCTTATGATTTATTCGTTCCATATCATTTTAATTTTCTCCGGTACTTGCAGCACTGCCTTATACAGTAGTTCAATGTCCGGTGTATTCTCTTCTCCCTCTTCATTAGGCAGGATGGAGAAGTAGCCATGCAGGTCTTGTTCGCTATAAAGGCTATCTTCGGGTAGATAGGCTGTGCGGACAAAAAGCAGCCGTTCGCTGATTTCATCCAGTGAGCGGTTCAGTAAGATTTCGCCTTCGCTGAGGATGATGAGGTGATCCAGCAAGTTTTCGAAATCGTGTGCCTGATGAGTGGAGATGAATAAGGTGCTTTCATCATCCACGGTGCGACTGATGATACGTTTCAAGGCTTGCCGGGAGGTGATATCCAGTCCGTTGGTAGGTTCGTCGAGCAGGGTGAGGGGAGTGTGCAGGGCTAAGGCATACGCCAGCATCGCTTTCTTCTGTTGTCCGTAGGAGACGGCGGAAAGTTTCTGTTTTCCATCGATGTGCAATTCTTCTAGGTTCTGTTCGAAATCCTTGCGGCTGAAACGGGGATAGAATACGGAATGGCGGGCGGCGAACTGATAGATACTTTCAGTAGGCATCTGCATTTCTTCCGGTAGAAAGAAGTAGCGGCTCAGTAATTCCGGACTTCTTCGGGCGGAGTTACTGTTATCGATGCTGCATTCACCTTTCCAAGGGAAAAGAAGTCCGCAAATGAGATGTATCAGTGTTGTTTTTCCTACACCGTTTTCTCCCAGGAGTCCGTATATCCCACTGCCTACTTTTAGAGATATATCACTGAAAATAGGTTGTTTAGGCTTATAGCCGTAGCTTATATTCTCTATCTTTATCATAACTTTATAAGTGTTGCACTGATGTACAACACTGCAAACGTAAATGATGCTAAGGAGAAAAGCAAGGAAGAGAGACTTTAATTAATATATTTTAGCAGATGGATGTTTATAGGATAAGCCATACCGCCACCATGTGACATGCCGCCCCTGCCAGTACGAAGAAGTAAAAATAGAACATGCGTTGAATTCGATTCAGGATAACTTGTTGCATAAATATCTTGTGAAATGGTGATATATTTGGGTTGATAAATATTCTGAGAAATATTTGTTTACTTGTACAGAAGCAGTAACTTTGCGAGAAATACACAGATAAGGAAATAATGGAAGTAGAATGGTTTGAGTTGTTGCCAGAACAATGTCCACCCGAAGATGCTCAACAGTGTGATGGTTATTATTACAGAATAGCAAACGGCAATCCTGTGCAATCGGTAGATTTTTTTTCGCAGAGAAGACTGCAACCGGACAAAGTGTTTAAGGGGCTGGGCGTAGATGAGTGTATAACAAGAGCTGTTTCTTTGTTTTCTGACAGAAAAGAGGCTGAGAAAAGATTGAAGCTTCCAAAGTTCAGGAATGCAAATATTGCCTTGGTTGAATTGAAGCCTAAAGATGGGATGATAAAGAAAACTTTCGGCACTGCACATTATTCTTGGTGGAGAACGAAAGATTTTGATGTTTCACAAGCTAAAGTAATCTGATTATGGAAAATGTATTAAGGATAGAAAAGATATTGGATTTCTGTGATGTACCACAGCTTTTTGTGGCACGTGATGCCTTTGATACTTTGTATCTTTGTTTGCTATATGAAGATGAATTGCTTTGTCGCTATACAGGTATTCGTATTTCTGCCCGGCGTTTGGAAGACTTTTTGAGTGGCGGTATAGATTTACGCTCACTTTTCATTCATCCTGAAAACAAACATGAATATTTTGATGTAGTGTTTCAGACGGGGCAATATCAACACGAGAGGCTCATGGAGAAATCGTTGCCTGAAGATAAATTGCCTGCTGAGGGATATATATTGTCAGGAGATATGCGTGAGAATGTGGTAATTAATCTCCCTGTAAAAGACCGTAGCCTGTTGGCGGAACTTGTGCGTAAATTCGGATGGGCGTGTATGTGATGTGTTGTAAGGGGATTAATGTAATTTCCTGCGTATTTATTTTATAGGATAAGCCACACCGCCACTATGTGACATGCCGATCCTGCCAGTACGAAGAAGTGGAAGACAGAATGCATATATCGCTGTCGGAAAGAGTAGAATACGGCTCCGGTGATGTAGCAGACTCCTTCGGCAATCATCCAGTAGCAAGTTCCTTCGGCAATGGCATATAGAGGTTTGAAGGCAACCAATACGGACAATCCCATGACAATGAAGCAAATGGTTTCCACATTGCTATGCTCCTCCATCTTGCGGAAACTCACGATAGTGCCGATTATGGCGCATAGCCAGACGAATCCGAACAATCCCCATCCCCAGGCACCTTCATTCCGCAGTGCAATCAGCGTGACGGGTGAATAACTGCCTGCAATGTGCCAGTAAATAGCTGCATGATCCCAATTCCGCAACCGTTTCTTCCAGGGATTATGGTATTTCAGCGCATGGTAGAGGGTAGAGGAGACGTAAGAGCCAAGCATACCGAAGAGATAGAGCCAGATGCCAAATACAGCCCAGAAGTTTCCACTCTGATAGCCTTTCACGAGAAATATCGTGCCGACAATAATCCCCATAGTGGGTTTTATCTACGTAATAATAGTTTTCGAGGGCGAGGCGGGCGTAGTCGCTCAGACCGTATGGAATTTCTTTTGTAGCCATGATGAATATTGCTTTAAAAATAGGTACAGATGCAAAGGTAACAACTTTTTCTTTATTATGTTGCTGCGCTGCGTAAATTCTCCGTCACCGGTTTTTGTGAGATGCTATTTTAGTTATTAGGAGATAAAAAAAGCGGAACTATCATCATGTAGTTCCGCTTCTTAATTAATACGATGTGCCGAAAAATGAGATTATCCAAAGCATCCGTAGCACGTCGGTAACAGCTTACGGTCGCCCAACGTGTTATCTACACGCGCTACATTTATCCAGAATTTATTTTCACGTACGCTTTCTATCGGATAAGCAGCCTTTTCACGAGTATAACTATGTTCCCAGTTGTTGGCTACCACCTCATATTCAGGGTGCGGAGCATTTACCAGAACATTGTCTTCCTTATCCGCTTTTCCTTCTTTCACTTCCTGAATCTCTTCCCAGATATTGAGCATCACCTTCACGAAGTTTTCCAATTCGCTGAAGCTTTCACTTTCCGTAGGCTCTATCATCAGTGTGCCGTGGACAGGGAAGGAGAGGGTAGGAGCATGATAACCATAATCCATTAATCGCTTGGCAATATCATTCTCACTGATGCCCGTTTCTTCGTGAATCTTACGACATTCCAAGATCATCTCATGACCTACGAAACCCGTAGCCCCGGTAGGAACGGAACCAGATGTTCCGCTACGCAGATAGGACCCACACCCGGACCACCACCGCCATGAGGTGAAGCAAAGGTCTTGTGCAGGTTCAGATGGCAAACGTCGGCACCGATAACTCCGGGGTTCGTCAAGCCCACCTGCGCATTCATGTTTGCACCGTCCATGTATACCTGTGCACCGCAATCATGGATGATGCGGCAGATTTCTACGATTTCCGTCTCAAAAATACCGTGGGTGGAAGGATAAGTGATCATCAGTGCAGCCAAGTCGTCTTTGTTTTCTTCCGCTTTGGCACGCAAGTCCGCCATATCGACATTTCCTTGCTCATCGCATGCACAAGTCACGGTAGTGAAACCGGCCTGGATGGCAGATGCGGGGTTGGTACCATGAGCAGATGCGGGAATCAGCACTTTGTTACGATGTCCCTGTCCGATGTTCTCCAGATAAGCGCGGATCACACGGAGACCGGTATATTCGCCCGCAGCACCGGAGTTCGGTTGCAGACTGACACCTGCAAAACCTGTAATGACTCTCAGTTCTTCGCTGAGATTGTTAATCAGTTCACGGTATCCTTCTGCCTGGTCTTCGGGTACAAGCGGATGCATACACATAAATTCCGGACGGCTGAGGGGCAACATTTCTGCCGCAGCATTCAACTTCATGGTGCAGGAGCCAAGGGAAATCATGGAGTGGGCAAGGGAGATATCCTTACGGTCAAGGCGCTTGATATAGCGCATCATCTCCGTTTCCGTATGATATTTATTGAACACTTCATGTGTCAGATAAGCGCTCTGGCGTTTCAGAGTCTTATTAATAGTATTGCTTACGGGAATATCATCCACTTTGGTGTAGTCTTTTCCGGCGGCAATGGCAAAGATGGAAAGCAACACATTGGCAGCGGATACATCAGTTGTTTCGTCAATACTCATACCTACGTCTCCATTATCAAAGTAGCGCAGATTGACTTCCTTGCTCAATGCGATGGTACGTACCTGTTGGGCAGATACGCTGTCGGGCAACACAAAGCGCAGGGTGTCGAAGTATTGGTCATTCACTTGTTTGTATCCCAGTTTCTTGATACACTTTTCCAGATATGCAGCGATGCTGTGGATACGTTCTGCAATGGCGTGAATACCTTCCGGACCGTGGTACACGGCGTAAAAGCCCGCCATGGTTGCCAGCAGAGCCTGTGCGGTACAGATATTTGAAGTAGCCTTTTCCCGTTTGATATGTTGCTCGCGGGTTTGCAGTGCCATACGGTAACAGAGTTTTCCGTATTTATCTTTTGACCAACCGATGATACGTCCCGGAATATTACGTTTGTATTCGTCGCGCGTAGCGAAGTACCCGGCTGACGGTCCGCCATAGAACATCGGTGTACCGAGGCGTTGGGTGGTACCGAATACAATATCAGCTCCCCATTCTCCGGGAGGGGTGAGCAGGGCAAGGCTCAGGATATCAGCGGCAACGGCTACTTTGCAGTTAGCGGCATGGGCTTTCTCTACAAAGGCACGGTAATCTTCTGCGTTTCCGCTTGCATTCGGATATTGCAGTATACAGGCAAAAATATCCGGTGTCAGTTCCAGTTCGGAATATTTTCCCGTGCGTATCTGAATACCTTGCGGGATAGCACGCGTAGTCATTACAGCCAGTGTCTGTGGGAAAATGTTCTCGTCCACAAACACTACGTTTGCACCGGACTTCTGCATATCACGTGGACGCAGGGCGTACATCATGCTTACGGCTTCGGCGGCAGCCGTAGCTTCATCCAGCAGAGAACAGTTGGCAAGTGGCATACCTGTCAGGTCGCATACTGCGGTCTGGAAGTTCATCAACGCTTCGAGGCGCCCTTGCGAAACTTCTGTCTGGTAGGGGGTGTAAGAAGTGTACCATACCGGATTCTCGAATACATTCCGTTGAATAACGGCGGGGGTAATGGTGTTATACCAGCCGAGGCCGATATACGTTGTGTAAAGTTTGTTTTTGCACGCCAGCCGGGTGATGTGTTGTCCGAACTCATATTCAGTCATAGGCGCGGGCAATGCCAACGGTTCTTTCAGGCGAATGTTTGCAGGGATGGTTTTGTCTATCAACTCATCCAGACTGCCGACTCCTATTTTCCGGAGCATTTTCTCTTCGTCTTTTTCGCTGATGCCGATGTGGCGGCAAGCTAATAGGTCGTTTTTCATATCTATATTTTGATTAAAAGTTTATGCTTTCTTTTTTCACCACAGATTACACGGATTATCACAGATTAATAATTTCTTTTACTGATTGTCGGATAAAGAAATCCGTGTGAATCTGTGTAATCTGTGGTGGGCTCTTACTCTTATCTGAAGAATGGATTTTCTGCCTTTTCAATACCAATAGTGGTCGGGGCGCCATGTCCAGGATAGACAATCGTTTCATTGGGCAGTATGAACAGGCGGCTGCAAATGTGCTCTTTCAGTTCGTCGAAATTACCACCGGTAAGGTCGGCACGTCCGATGCTGCCCTGGAAAAGTACGTCACCGGAGAACATGCAATGATCTGCGGCACAGTAGTAAACAAGGCTACCCGGTGAATGTCCCGGTACGTGGATAGCTTCTAACGTAGTGTTACCGAAGTTGATGATATCTCCGTCATGAAGATAGTGTCCTATCGGTGCGGGCAGTTCGTTCCAATGAAAACCGAACATGCGGCTTTGTTTCGGAGCTTCGTCAATCCAGAATTCATCGGCTTTGTTGGCTTCCACCGGCAGACCGAATTCTTTGACCATGAAAGCATTTCCAAAGATATGGTCCAGATGCAGATGCGTATTAAGGAGGTGCTTTACGTTCAGGCCATTTTTGTGAATGAAGTTCTTCAACGCTTGTTTTTCCTCCTCATAGTAGCAACCGGGATCTATCACGGCAGCTTCAAGAGTGTCGTCCCACAGAACATAACAGTTTACTGGGAACATATTAAACTCAAACCTTTTTATTTTCATGATAGGTATATGTTAGTCATTATTTCTGTGATTAAGGCGTCACGTAAACCACTTTCTTCGTTTCAAAGAATTCTTCTTCGAAATAGTCTTTCAGATCATACATCATGGTCTTATTCTTGAAAGGCATGGCTTCATTTGCCAGCTCACCACCTTTCAGGCAGATCAGTCCGTTTGGCATAGCATTGTGTTGCTCGGAGGCGATGTTTTTGCGGATGATTTTCAGCAAGTCGGCCAACGGCATCACGGCACGGCTTACAACGAAATCGAAGAGTTGCTTTTCCTCCTCAGCACGTGCATGGCGGAAAGTCACGTTTTTCAGTCCGATGCTGTTGGCTACTTCCGTTGCTACACGTACTTTCTTCCCGATACTGTCAACAAGATGGAACTTCACCTCGGGGAATAAGATGGCAAGGGGAATACCCGGAAAACCACCACCCGTTCCAAGGTCCATGATGCGGGTGCCGGGAGTAAAGCGAATCACTTTTGCTATACCCAATGAATGGAGTACGTGGTGTTCGTACAGGTTTTCAATGTCTTTACGTGATATGACGTTTATTTTTGCATTCCAGTCCGTATAGAGATCATAGAGGGACGCAAATTGCTGCTTCTGCGCCTCTGTGAGGTCTGGGAAGTACTTTAGAATGATTTCCATGTGAATAATTTATGAATTATGATTTATAATTTATGATTTACGATGCGGGTGGAAGTCCTAAATCATAATTAGTTCTCGTTTCTTATTTCGTTCAATACCATAGTATCATCACTCAGCAGATGCGACATGATCTCATAAGGCAAGGTAATTTCTACCGGGCCCATCACATAAGGAGCAATTTCATAAATGTTATAATAGAAGGTGATACCTTTGGGACTTAGGTAGAAGTTTTCAGTCGGTTCCAGGTCTCCTGTACTTGTATAGCCCATATCCTCCACTTCCTGGCGTGTAGTAACTTTATTGTCTGCCATGAGCTGGTTCCATAATAAATCGGTGAGAGCTTCCTGATATTCTCCTACAAAAATATCATCCAGACGTATCGGGCTCAAGGTGCGCAGGTCCATATTCAGGAAAGTAGACATATAAATACCATGTGCGCCTCCGGTATATTCATTGTAGTTGATGCGGTAAACCAGCAGATGTTTTTTATAATACTGCACGTGGCTTTCAATACCTTTATAATAAGAATACCAAGCTAATATTGAAGCAGAGTCTTCTTTCTCAGCTTCATCTTTGGCATACATCGGTTCCAAATCTTTCAGGTAATCCTTGATATAGTTTTCCTTGTAAAGCTTTACCGCCTCTTCAGGCTTCAGAGTCATGTATTTATCTCCGAAACAGGCTGAAAGGAAATAGGTGTTCAGACTGTCTTTCAGCTTTTCGTCGGACGACTTATTGCCACTTGCCGCAAGTAGAATGACAAGTAGGCTGACATATTGCTTTTTCATTTGGACTTTCTTCGTTAAATTCAACATTTCGATATCAGTTCGTTATCGACAAATATAGAACATATTAACGAATAGAACATATAAAAAATGAAAAAAGATAGGTATGAATGCTTTTATCTGGCTATCTTTGCACCGGATATGAAGAGACTTCGTTACATATTGGCAGTTTTATTGTCCCTGACGGTTGTTTATGCAGGGGCAGGAGTCTCTATTGTCCATTATTGTTGTGCCCGCTGCGAGACAGCGCAAGCATGTTGCACCAATGGCTGTGCCAAATGCCATAAATCTCATAAAACTTCTCATAAACCGGAAAAATCTTGCAAAGACGAAGGCTGTACGGCTACTTTTTATAAAGTGGATTTGGTGAAATATTCATGTGAAAGTCCTGTTATAACCGTACCTGTCATTCAACTTTTCTGCGAAGTATTGCCGGATTTCCAATACTCCTTGCCTACGAGGGAATTGAAAGAGGCATCGTATGCCGTACCTCCGCATCCTGATAGTTCGAGGCAGTATCTGGCCTTATATTCTGTTCTCATTATTTAGAATCAATTAGTGTGCAGGAGAAGTGTTTTCCTTCCTGCCCGGTTCTATCCAAAGCTATATCTGAACTGTGTCTGGTCCGTAGTTTGTCCGTATCTAAGAGTACGGAGATGATACCTTTGCACGTTCTCTTTTAAAGAATTGATAGCTGGATAGTCTTGCAACCTTGTTGCATGAAATATATCCTATTTTTGTACCCTTAATAAATGAATTCAGATATATGAAATATATATTCTTATTAATTTCACTTTTTACTTTTAATTTTTTGCAGGCGCAAGTAACAGGTGTCGTAAAAGATGCTGCCGGAGAACCTATTCCGGGAGCGAATGTGTTTTGGATGAATACAACCAATGGAGTAACTACCAATGAAGACGGTAACTTTTCAATTCATAAGCCTGCTCGCAGCCACATGCTTGTGGTTAGCTTTATTGGTTTTGAGAATGACACGATACATGTAGACAAAGGAAACCAACAACTTGATATTGTTCTTCGTGAAGGAGTGGAACTGAGTGAAGTAAATGTAGTGACCCGCAAATTGGGAACTATGAAACTGCGCACCAGTGTGATGAATGAAGATATGATTAGTAGTGCCGAACTGACACGTGCGGCTTGCTGTAATCTGGGAGAGAGCTTTGTGACGAATCCTTCCGTGGATGTCAGCTACTCGGATGCAGCTACGGGAGCCAAACAAATTAAACTGTTAGGACTTTCCGGTACGTATGTGCAGATGATGACTGAAAATATTCCCAATTTCCGGGGGGCTGCCGCTCCTTATGGTTTAGGATACGTACCCGGGCCGTGGATGCAGAGTATACAGGTCAGCAAAGGAAGTTCGTCCGTGAAGAATGGATATGAGTCCATAACCGGACAGATCAATGTAGAATTCAAGAAGCCTCAATTGCCGGAAGCGGATTGGGTGTCGGCAAATCTTTTTGCCAGTAGTACGAACCGCTATGAAGCCAATGCGGATGCTACGGTAAAGTTGTCGAAGCGATGGAGCACTTCTTTGTTGGCACATTATGAGAATGAGACGAAATCTCATGACTCTAATGATGATGGTTTTGTAGATATACCTCGTGTGGAGCAATATAATGTCTGGAACCGATGGGCATATATGGGTGACCACTATGTATTCCAGGCAGGTATAAAGGCGTTGCATGAAACTCGAAACAGCGGTCAGATTGCACACGGAAATACTCCTTCGCATGACCTGTATGAAATAGGTATCAAAACAAATCGTTACGAAGCGTTCACGAAGAATGCTTATATCTTCGACAAAGAGAAAAATACGAATCTTGCTTTGATTTTACAGGGAACGTTGCATAATCAGTATGCCAATTACGGGCGTAAACTGTATGATGTGGATCAGAGTAATTTTTATGCTTCGCTGCTGTTTGAAACGGAGCTCAGTAAGCAGCATAGTCTGTCTGCCGGATTAAGTTTTAACTATGATGGTTACGATCAGAACTATCGGCTGACGAATCAGGCAGAAGAAGGGCTGACGAAGAAATTTGTGAAGGAGTCTGTTCCGGGAGCTTATGTCCAATATACATTCAATCTGAACGATCAGTTGATGCTGATGGGAGGTATTCGGGGAGATTACAGTAGTGAGTACGGCTTCTTTGTGACACCGCGTGCCCACGTCAAATATAATCCGAATGAATATCTGCATTTCCGTTTGTCTGCCGGTAAGGGATATCGTACGAATCATGTATTGGCGGAGAATAATTATCTTCTGGCAAGTAGCCGCAAGATGAAGATTGCTTCTCATCTGGACCAAGAGGAAGCGTGGAATTACGGTGCGAGTGTTTCGACTTATATCCCCCTTTTCGGTAAGACGCTGAATGTGAATGCAGAATATTACTATACGGATTTCCTGAAACAGGTAGTAGTGGATATGGACAGCAATCCGCATGAAGTGGCTTTTTACAATCTGGATGGGCGTTCTTATTCGCATGTATTCCAGGTAGAAGCCAATTATCCGTTGTTCAAAGGCTTCACTTTGACTGCGGCTTACCGTTTGACGGACGCGAAAACTACCTATAATGGTAAATTAATGGAGAAGCCACTTACTGGTAAATATAAAGGCTTGTTGACTGCTTCTTATCAGACTCCTCTGGGTTTGTGGCAATTCGATGCTACCTTGCAGTTGAATGGTGGTGGAAGGATGCCCGATCCTTATGAACTGTCTGACGGAAGTCTTTCGTGGGAACGTCGTTACGGTAGTTTCCAGCAACTCAGTGCGCAGGTGACGCGCTATTTCCGTCGCTGGTCTGTTTATATCGGCGGTGAGAACCTGACGAACTTTAAACAGAAGAATCCGATAATCGATGCTTCTAACCCATGGGGAGAGAATTTCGATGCTACCATGGTGTGGGGACCGATGCACGGGGCGAAAGCATATATCGGGTTGAGGTTTAACCTGGCAAGAAACTAATTACTAATAACTAATAACTAAATTGATTATGAAAACAAAAAGAATGATGGCTGCCCTCGTAGTAGCTTTGTTGAGTGTAACGGCAGTAATGGCAAAAGATATCCGTACAGCTGTCTTTAAAGTTTCACAGATGCATTGCGAAAACTGTGAACGGAAGGTGAAGAATAACATTAAATTTGAGAAAGGAGTAAAAGAATTCTCTACAGACTTGAAAACGAAAACAGTTTCCATTACTTATGATGCTGAAAAGACAACTGTGGATAAACTGAAAGCCGGTTTCAAGAAGTTCAACTACGAAGCCGAATTCGTGAAAGAAACGAAACAAGAGGACAAGAAGTAGTCGAACAAACGGCCTGTAGAGATTGTTTTGATATAAAACTTGAAATAAAAACAATATATGGGTAATTTAAAAAAACAGACGTTTCCCGTGCTGAACATGCATTGTGCGGGATGCGCCAATAACGTAGAAAAGACAGTTCGCAAGTTGGTGGGCGTTGCAGATGCTTCGGTCAACTTTGCTTCCAATACACTGTCTGTCTCCTATGAGACGGACAAACTGACACCCGGAGAAATTCGTGCTGCCGTACTGGCTGCGGGCTATGACCTCATCATGGAGGAAGAGCATGTTGAAGAACGTCAGGAGGAAGAACAACAGAAACGCTATCACCGCTTGAAAACGCGGGTGATAGGAGCGTGGATTTTTGCTGTTCCCCTGTTGTTGCTTTCCATGGTCTTCATGCATGTACCTTATTCTAACGAGATACAGATGGTACTTGCTATTCCTGTATTGGTATTGTTCGGTACGCCGTTCTATACCGGTGCCTGGAAACAAGCACGTCTGGGACACAGCAATATGGATACATTGGTGGCACTAAGTACATCCATTGCTTTCCTGTTCAGCGTCTTTAATACTTTCTTCCCCGATTTCTGCCCGGTGAGCAAATCCCTGTGGATGGTTTTCTGACCGAAGGTGACTCTTATGTAGATGAAAGCATGATAAGCGGTGAGCCTATTCCGGTAGAAAAGAAGATTGGCTCGCATGTGTTGGCCGGAACCATCAATCAGAAAGGATCGTTCATAATCCGTGCCGAGAAAGTAGGTGGAGAAACAGTGCTGGCGCGTATCATCCGTATGGTGCAGGAAGCGCAAGGCAGTAAGGCTCCCGTGCAGCGTATTGTAGATAAAGTGACGGGTATCTTTGTTCCTGTCGTACTGGGTTTGTCTGTCCTGACATTCTTTATCTGGATGTTCTTTGGTGGTGTGGATATGCTTTCACATGCCATGCTGTCAGCGGTTTCCGTATTGGTGATTGCTTGCCCTTGTGCATTGGGACTGGCTACTCCTACGGCTTTGATGGTAGGTATCGGTAAGGCTGCCGATCATCATATTCTGATAAAAGATGCTGTGGCACTGGAACAGATGCGAAAGGTAAATGTTGTGGTATTGGATAAGACCGGTACATTGACTGAAGGGCATCCTACCGTTGCCGGTTGGTTATGGGCACAGCCGCAGGAAGGACATTATAAAGACATTCTTTTGGCTGCCGAGCTTAAATCGGAGCATCCGCTGGCTGGTGCTATTGTCACTGCCTTGCAAGAACAAGAGAACATTGTTCCTGCAACTCTGGATGGTTTTGAAAGTATTACCGGTAAGGGTATTAAAGTGACTTATCAGGGTGCTGAGTATTGGGCAGGCAGCCACAAGTTGTTGAAAGATTACCATGCCACCCTGACTGATGTTTTGGGAGAAATGCTGGCTCAATACGAGTCGGACGGTTGTAGCATCGTTTACTTTGGCCGCAAGGATGAATTGCTTGCGATTGTTGCTATCAAAGATCAGATAAAGGCGACTTCCGCTGAGGCTGTTCGCGAACTCCGTACCCAGGGTATTGAAGTTTATATGCTGACGGGAGACGGTGAACGTACTGCTTCTGCTGTTGCCGGACGATTAGGCAATATCCAGTATATTGCCGATGCTTTGCCGGATGATAAGGAAGAGTTTGTACGCCAGCTTCAACTTCAGAGAAAAACAGTAGCTATGGTGGGTGATGGTATCAATGATTCACAGGCTTTGGCTTGTGCCGATGTAAGCATTGCCATGGGTAAAGGAACGGACATTGCCATGGATGTGGCAATGGTCACTCTTATGACTTCGGATCTGTTGCTGTTGCCGAAAGCATTCAATCTCTCCCGGCAGACGGTGCGCTTGATTCATCAGAATCTGTTCTGGGCATTCATTTACAA
>PPYF01219620.1_pt1 | contig 25056 bp, 22 predicted proteins | sample 1559871 | NCBI WGS metagenome assembly PPYF01 (sample SAMN08240021, study PRJNA423297) | Human gut metagenome, whole genome shotgun sequencing project. | reverse complement strand
CTAAATAGTGTGTTTTTGATCTGTACCGGTTACATCAGGAGAAGCTCGATTTAGTTGTAAAATTTCTGGAAGTTAACATTATAAAAATGCATGGGTCCAAAAGTTAAAAGCGAAATCCCTGCAATATTTATAAAATACTTTACAAAGAAGATAAAAAGTGATATAATAAATATGTTTAGGGCTTATAGCTCAGCTGGTTAGAGCGCACGCCTGATAAGCGTGAGGTCGGTGGTTCGAGTCCACTTAAGCCCATGTATATTTGTCCAGTAATTAGGATATGTGTAATCAAATATATAAAAATTTAAAATTGGAAATTCGATTTTATTTGTGCAATAAAATTGTTTTGTTATGGATTTACAACGAAGGAATCCCTTCTTATAATGATAGTATATAAAACTATCATTATGAGGAGGGATTTTTCATGTTCGATGAGAAGAGAATTAAGGAATTGGAAAAGAAATATAAGCTTTCGGCTATGCAGGATGTTATAGATGAAAGTGATGTTCAGAAAAATGTTGTGAAGAACCTGAACTATATTATGTTTAAGCATAATATCAAGGTTCAGAAAGATTTAGCTGACCTTCTGGATATAGGAGCTCCTCAATTGACAAAAATTCTTAAAGGAGAACAAACACCGACTTTGTTTCCGTTTTTTGTTAATATTACAAGAAGATTTCACTATTCCATCGATGAGTTTATCTTTACCGACATAGAAATTACAGAAAAGTTCCGCGATGGAGTTGATGAAAATTTACCGGTAGCTAATTATATGAAGTTTCTTGGAGTTTATCAGCTCTACTATTTTGATACTTCCGCATATAAGGGACGTGAAAGAGGAGCACATGGAGATTCGTTGAAGAGTGGTATCATGTATGTTGAAAAAAATCCAAAAACAGAAAAGTATAGTGTTATGGCTATTTTTAATATGCATAAAGAAAAAGCGGATTCTTTTTATAGAAATGAATTGAAAGGCGGAAATTGTGATGCGGCAACTTGTCGAAGCAAAATTATTAATGCCGGAGGTGCTCAGCATGTATACTATGGTGAATTAGAATTGTCACCTAAACATGTTTATATCAATTTAAGATTCGAGAGTACCAGGGATAGAGTGCAGATGATCTTCCACCGCCCGGAAAGCAACTCAAATCAGTATATAGGTGGTTTAGGAACCATGGTGTCTGTTTCAAAAGGAAGAAATGCAGCGCCTTGCTTACAGTATATTGCCATGGCAAATGCTTCTCTGAATGTATCTGAGGAAGAATTAGCAGCGCATTTATTAATGCATTATCCAAATATTAAAACTTACGATACGATTGATGATTTAGTCAATTTTACAACGGATCTTTATAGTGCTGATGTTGATGGTAATGATCGTCTGTCCAGATTATCCGATGAACAGAAGAAATCTCTGGTAAGAAATTATATGGACAAAATTGTAAATGATACAGTTGAGAGAAATCTGTTTCGAACAGTGATTGTTTCCCCGGCAGATGATGACGAATTTTATCATTATATTAAGAGAGTGAAATCTTATATGCGAGCGGAGGTGAAATAATATGACTCCTACAAATGAAAAAGTCCCAAAGCAGACAAAGCCATTAACATCAAAAGAAAGAGCTGATATTCAGCAGTATTTTTCTTTAGTGCTCAATGAGATGAAAAAACATGGGCTTCCTGATGTTGGTTTGCTTAAGAAAGCATTTACATTGGCTGTTACTGCCCATGGAGATGCAAGGAGAAAGACTGGAGAACCCTATATTATGCATCCGCTTCAGGTCGCAAAAATCCTTGCGGATTGTGGTCATGAGAGCGATATGGTGGCAGCAGCTATCCTTCATGACATTGTTGAAGATTGTGATATTACTAAAAAAGTAATTGAGACTGAATTTGGCATTAATATTGCCGACATTGTTGATGCAGTGACGAGTGTGAGTGCAATGCTTGCTCCGGATGAGTCTCTGTCAAAACTGGATCTTGACACAATGTCAGATGTGAAGTTCTTGAATGAGAGTGCAAAGGTGAAGAAGGCTGTATATATTAAGTGTGCAGACAGGATTCATAACTTGCAAACTATTAGCATCTTTCCAGAGGAACAGCAGAAGGCAAAAGCTTATCATACAAGAAATATTATTATACCGGCAGCGAAAAAACTTCATATTCACAATCTTGTGGATATTCTTGGCAATCTTTGCCTGCAGATTGAAAACCCTCAGCAGTATCAAGAACTTTGTGAGATATATGCAGATATCCTTAAAAAGAATAAGGATACGCTTACAGGACCATTTGGTTTGATTGAAGAAACCAAACGTATGGTATTAGAAGATGGTCGGCTCGGTAGATTTGTTGCAAACTTTGAATTTGATGAAAGATGTATTGACAGTATTCATTCCGATCTTTCTGAAAAGGTGTGTAATGCGGGTGATGTCATTGAGACATTTACAAAGGAAACAGTTCCGTTGTTTGATGTTTACTTCATTTCAAGTGATATTTATATGGAAAGCCCGGATACTCTTTTTTTTGCATTTTATGACAAACTTCATCAGAGTAGATATAAGTTTACAATTATTGGACACCATGAGGATGAGTACGAAACATATTATATTATGAAGGATTGGTTTGGAAATAAGTATAGACTGTTCATACAATCAGAGACAGAGCACCTGGAGTTTACACATGGTTTGTTGGTGTCCACAGAGTTAAATGAATTCCGCAATGGTCTTGGTTATGTAAATCCAGTAGAACCTGGAGCACCAGAACAGAAGATGATTCCAGTCTTTAAAAAAGATGGTTCTCCAATGTCGATTGTTGATGGAGCAACTGTTCTTGATTTTGCATTTGCGATTGATCCCAATATAGGAATTTGTGCAAAATACGCATTCCTTAATGGAGGAACATCACAGACTCCAATCTACGCAAGATTAAAACCGGGAGACATGGTTGAGATTGTCTGTGACCATAACAAGCATGATCAGATAAATGATGTTCCACATGCAACTGTTAGGTGGTTTGAGTATCTTCATTCTCGTGTGGCGATTAAATCTCTTTCCCGTTGGCTGGAGAAGCACATGGATGCTGCAATTCCATCTATGATAGTGTATGATTCTGATGACAAGGAATATGAAATTGATATGGCGTCAACTGTGCTTGACTTTGCGTTTGTATTAGGTGAACAGGTTGGATTACATATTAAAAATGCTTATATTAATAAGAGCCATACTCCGGCAGACTTGGATACTACTTTGAGATATGGTGATAAGGTTAAAATTGAATATGATCCAGAAGATGATGAGACCCCCGTATTTACTTGGTTAAGCATCGTAAAAACAAAATTGGCGAAGGATAGCCTAATTAAATACTTTAACAGGAGATTTGATGTATAGTCAGTATGCAGCCAGGAGACTTAAAAATAGTCACCTGGTTGACGTTAAAAACAAAAGGCATCGCTTGAGACGAAAGAATAGCTGCAAAAGATATTTGAGGGAGGGAACACATATGTCAAATAATCGAATAAACAAAAAGCATATGCAGAGAAACTATATCAATCAGGTTAATGATATAAAACGATGTATGGTACATCAGGAAGAAATGTTGGAGGAGCTCACTTCCCAGGTAATGAGACAACAGGAAATTCTTGGATTGTATTACAAAGAATATCAACAATTAAAGAGACATAATGAAAAACAGTATCTGATGACATTTATCCGAATGAGAGAATCCATGTTGAAAGACATGGCAAGATATGAACAGAATCATCAGACCAATACTACGGGATATAAACTTCTTAATATGTATGTCAATGAATATACAGATATGTTAGAAGATCATGGAGTGGAAATTGTTGATTGTTCAGAAACTGAGTTTTTTGATCCAGAAATACAGAAGCCGATTGAGCGTATCAGTGTGGTTAAAGAAGAATATGACAACAAGATTTGTAAAGTTTATAGTTCAGGTTATCGATGGAATGGAATGATCCTGAAAAAAATAGATGTGGCTGTTGGTGTTTATAAATTATTATAGAAGGTGACATTATGGCGAGATTTGAAAGCAAAATAGTTGGAATAGATCTTGGGACTACAAATACAGTTATAAGTTATTATGATGAGATTGGCCAGCGTGGAGAATGTTGTGTGAATCAGGAAGGGACAAATTTGCTTCCTTCCGCTGTATATTTTGAAAACAGTGAGTCATATGCTGTTGGAACAATTGCAAGAGAAGGCGCGTTACTGCATCCTGATAATACCGCAATGTATTTTAAGAGAAAAATGGGAGTAAGTAAGGAAGCCATTACTGTAGATGGAAATACATTTTCTCCACAGCAGGTTTCAGCACTTGTGCTTAAGGAAGCAGTTGAAAGTGCACGTGAGGAACTAGAAGAAGAGATAGTAGATGCAGTAATTACTGTACCAGCATATTTTAGTTCTGATGCCCGTCAGGCAACTATCGAGGCTGGTAAAATGGCTGGATTGAATGTGAGAGATATTATTGATGAACCAGTTGCAGCATTATATCATTGTGATTCCATGAATGATTTGAAAGGAAAAATAGTTCTGATTTTTGATCTTGGCGGAGGTACATTAGATTTGGTAGTAGCCGATGTTTCCGATAAAGAAATAGATGAGATTGCTATAAATGGCAACATTCATCTGGGCGGCTCTGATTGGGATTTAGCATTTGTAAAATATCTAAAAGAGACTTACTTGAAAGGTCGAACTTTTGAACCTGATGATGAGCAGGCACTTTTATTAGAGGCAGAGAAAGCAAAAAGAATCTTTTCCAAAAAAGAAAAAACTAGAATTAATGTTTCGACAAAACAAGGTAGAGTCTCAGTTGAAGTAACTCGTGCCGAATTTGATAAATGCACCGAGCATTTATTAAAAAAAGTACAACAGACCATACAGGAGTTAATGTTGGATTTATTTGATAAAGGAATTAGTGAGTTTGACAAAATTATAATGGTAGGCGGATCGACAAGAATGCCTCAGATTGAAAGATTACTCAGAGAATTATTTTCAGATACAGATATTATTGCAAAAGATCAGGATGAAGCTGTGGCTAAAGGTGCTGCGATATATGCAAAACTATTATCAGATTCTTCAAAGGGAATAAAATTATCTGTAAAAAAATCTTTTAAGCCTAAGAGATTAAATCGAATAAGTACACGAAGTTATGGATTGGCTGCGTTGTTGGGCGATGGTGGAGAACAAAAGATATGTAATATGATTTTTCGGTCTGCAGAGCTTCCAATTTCGAAAAAGAAATTTTTTTATACTAGCTGTGAAAATCAAAAGCAAGTTAATTTAAGAGTATATGAGACAACCTCGAATGAAAGATATGTTGATATTAATGCAGAAGCTTTTTTGGGAAATTGTATATTAGAAATTACAGACGACCTACCAAAAGGTTCTGACATCGAAGTTACATTTACTTTAAATGAAAATGGCATTTTGGCATTGGAAGGAAGAGAGCCTAAAAGTGGAAAGTCCGTGAAGACAACTATGGAATCTAAAGCTCTGCTGGAAGCAGATGAACTTATGGCTCAGAAAGGAAACATTGAGAATTTAATGAAATTGTACTAAGTAGAAATATTTAATATCCGGATGATGAAAGGTGGGGTAAGATGCAATTGTTTAATGAAGAGGGTGAAGCGGTAGGCAGAGTATTAACCTTGCCGTTGGACGAGCAGAAAACATATTTTTTGACAAAATGGTTTGATTCGAAATTGGCGATATGGGAAGAAAAAGAATATGTACGAATGTGCGCTCAAATCAATTCCAAAATGCAGACTAAAGAAATCATACATTTAAAACGATTTTTCATGGGTGCAGCGGCGGAAATTGGTTATGAGGAAGAATGTGATGGATGGATAATACCAAATTTTCATTGTGAATATGTTCGATGCGAAGAGAATGATCCCATTATTTTTCCTGTGGAGAAATGGAATGGATTCAAACCGCTGATGCTGCTGGGAAAGAGAAGGGATAATAAATAAAATCGGCATATGAAGGGAAGTTGGCAGTTGAATGGTGGAAAATATGGTATATTCTAATCTTGCGGTTCAATATTATGCACATTCAGATATGGGAAAACTTGCAGGTGTTCAAGATGAATGGAAAAGGGCTATGCTTTTAAAAGACGGAGTGTTGATAGATAAGAAATTTGCAAATACTTCGGCTGTTCTTGTATGTCCGGTAAGCGTTTTAGTTAATGAAAAAGCAGATATGAAAAGCAAAGCTGGTAAAGAAGGAGTTAGTATTATAGATGAAGTATGTGCTCCTCTTGGAGTGATAGATTTTTATATTGGTCAGAAAGAAATTAGCTCAACAGATCAGAATATTTTTGTTATTGACGTATGGGATACTTTTACGGAAATCAGTTACATAAAGAACATGGGAGGAATCCGCCGTATCGAAGACAGCAAACGTCTTGATTTTGGATATGAACAATTAATCGATAAAGTATTTGACTGGTTTATTCAGAAATTAGTAGGTATAGGCGTGATTGTTCCTGTAAATTCTTCTGGTGAAAAAGATTTGAGAATGCAGGTTTATTCTCTGGTTTATAGGATGTCTCATAGCCGTCAGATAAAAGACACTGTTACTTTTCAATTAGAAAAAGGGAAGAAAAAGTATTCCTTACAGATAAAACGCTCTGATTTTGAAGTAATAGTAACAGAGATGCTAATGAGTATTGTTACAGCAACAAATTGTATGCGAGTAATCCATAATATAAAACTGGGGAAATTGATTTTATCTGGAACTTTTTTTGAATGTACAGAAATAGTAAAAGAAATTAAAGCAAGAATAGATTTGCTCGATGTTCTTTCTTATAAGGCTGGGGAGGCATCTGTTTTAGGAGCTGCATGTTATAGTTTTTCTAAATATGGGGGACAGAGAAAATACTCATTGGACGATACTAAGATACAGTATAATCAGAAATATAAGTTAGGAAGCGTTTGCAATTTGACTGCTGATCAACAAACGGCTTATTGGAAAATACTTGATGCTGTTATGAACAGAAAATCTGAAGTAATGTATAAAGGTTTCTGTAAAGATATTAGTATTGTATATTCTGCATTGAGAAATGATTATCCTGAAGTAGATATTATTTGGGATTACAGTAGCAGCCAGATATGGGAAAATGATCATAAGCTTAATGTGACCTTGCTTCTTAAGTATAAAACAGATGGGAATTGCTTATTAACGAATATCAATCAAAAGGTATATGATATTATTAATGCCGGTTTGAAAGGAAATATGCTGTCCGATCAGGAGATATTGGAAGAGATTTACTGTTACATGTCCAAGCAGTACCATTATACAAAAGAGCAGACCCAAGATGGTCATTTCCCGTCACATGCATATACATTGGAAACATTATTGCGGTTTGGTGTGTGTCGTGGATATGCAATCTCCATGGTTTATATTTTAAGAAAATTACAAATCCCAAGTACATATATCAGCGGTGATGCGGATGGTAATGAATTCGGTGGCCATGCATGGAATATCATTCAGCTGTCCGATGGTACATATCGTCATTTTGATATGACGTGGGATCTTGGCAAAAGCAGAATTAAAGAATATTTTTTATTGGATGATATTAGTATGAAAGCAAGAAAACATTTTTGGAAAACATTAGATTATCCGGAATGTGCATGATGTGGTTAGATTTCTTTTAATAAATTTTTTTTTCTGCATTGCTCCTGAAATTGAAAGATTCACAGCTCGCAAAATTATATATCGTATTACAATTAAGACATATTCTTCGGAATATGTCTTTTTTTGAAGGTGGTGAAAAAGATGACTGTGATTTCCTTGGAAGTGTTAACAGTGGGAGCAATATTAGCATTCACGATAGTAGAGTGTATCTCAATGAGTTGGAAAAGTGAATCATTGGACAAAGAGGGTAAAAAACTTTGGGATGTTCGTGCAAGACGAATAGGACCGGCAAAAGTGAATATTTATAATCTTCTTTTTAAAAATAAAATGTTCGAAAGAATAGCCTTGGAGGAAGAACGTTATTTGGCTGGAAATCGTATGCGAGATGATTTTTATATTGATGTTTCAGGAAAAAGAATTAGGATATTTATTAATGTTCAGCAAGACAAAATCTATCTCACAGTGTTAAATGGTTCTGTCGTGATTTCGAATTGTATTTATGAAGCAGACAAAACGAGGAGAATAGAGATTAATGACATGACAAGAGTTGTAGTTTCAGATATTGAGCTTGAATTCATACGAAAGAGGGGGATTTAAATGGCATGGATATTTTATATGTTGTTCAGTTATGGATTTTTCTTTTGGACAACAAAATCAATTAAATATAGCAGCATAACACCGATAGGAGAATATTTGATTGGAATTATATTATTGACTATATTTGTGTCGGTAATATGGAAAAAGGATTACTCAAAAAAAATGCGCGATGGAGTTATTATAGCTGCGTTATTTATGAATATTGGATTGTCGATTGCATATCGGATGTCTGAAGAGAGTAAGGGGTTTCTGTCATTGGCAAATCTAAGAAAGACCTATGCAGGGGATTTGATTATGATGTTGCTGATGTTTCTGCTGGTTTATTCAGTTGTGAGATGGACTAAAATATACAGATTCAGAACAATAAACATATTGATACTTATCGGATTACCAACAGTTATATTTGGGGCAAGGCTGTCGAGTCATATGGTAGGGGGATCTTATCTATATTTTGCTGGAATCATGATTTTCGGGTGGGTTCTGTTTGGATTTCCGTTTGTTGCCGCGTTTCTGATAGATCAGAAAGAGGACTTTTATTGGAACGGGAATGTAAGAAATTTGTCATGGAATCTGATGTTATTGTTGTTATACACTTTCATCTTATATATAGGCTGTGTGGTATGCAATGAGTTTGGGCTTTTACTAATTCTTGGCTTAACTACAACAGTATTGTTTTTCATCCGATGTAAAAATGGATTCACCAAAATTTTTTATACTGCAGTATGTGCAGGTGGTGCTTTGTTAGCTGGGTTTAAAATCACTCATCTGTGGGAACGCATTCTGATATGGCTTCATCCATCTGCAGTATACGGTGACGCTAATCTGGGTGAGAAAGCAGAATCCATATTGTATCTTTTCAGACACATATATCAGATGGGTTGGTGGGGAAATGGAATTGGAAATCTCCCGAAAAGTATATATCCTACTCTGAATACAGATCATGCTTTGGTTACCCTTATGAATGATTATTCTGTGTGGATGGCAATCTCAGTATTATTACTTAGCGTTATATTTGTACGATGGATGTTGTTTCGGACAGAGAACTTATGTACATACGATCGTTATCTGAATCTTACTTGTGCATTAATTGTATGTTTTATTATTTTAATTGATGTTGCATCAAACCTTGGATCGTTTATTACAGCTGGAATTGGTTTTCCTTGGATTTCAGATGGAAGTTCAGTCAATATTATGTTGACAGGACTTATGGCAATCCATTGTGGACTATTGGGAAAGAAGGTGAATACATATGCTCAAAATGAAACGCAAACATTTTGAATTCAAAATTTATCTTGTGTTCGTGATCTGTATGATTTTAATTGTGAATTTGTTTGTGATCAGAATAGTTACTGCAAGCAATGTTACACCAATGTCGGTTGGACAGACTATAAAGGTTTCTCAAAACTATGAATTGGGAGATGTGCTTGATAGAGATGGTAATGTAATTGTCAAGGGAAGCGGTCACAATGTAGTTTGGAATAGTAGCGAAACGGAAGATGCTTTCCAGGATATTCTTGGTATTGATATTTCTAAAACTTTAGGATCAAGAACAACTGTACTTGGTAATTGTTTCTGGGTATTTGGTACGGAAGATAACAGATTTACACTAAATAATTTACTGCATCCGAATGAACGGAGAATAGGCGGTGGAGTCAGACTAACAATGGATAAGAAACTTCAGGAATATATTTGTTCTCTAATTGCAGACAATGAGTATGAAAATGCATATATTCTTGTATCAAATTATAAAACAGGAGAAATACTTGCCGTTTATGGAGAGGTATTCAGTAATTCGTTTCATCCGGGAAGTACTTTGAAGCCAATATTGGCGGCCGCAGCATTGACGTTAAATCCAGAATTTATAAATTATACATACAACTGTACATCGAATAATCATAATTTCCAGACAGAGGATGGTCCTATAAAGATTAATTGCGTAAATGAGATTTCTCATGGGAATTTGAATATGAGTGATGCTATGGCATATAGCTGTAATGGATATTATATCAGTCTCTTACAGCATACAGATAAAGCTGCTATGCTTGACACTTTGAAAAAGTGGGGATTTGATACTACTATTTCATATCAACAGTTTATGTACTGGGATCATAGCTTTGTGGGTAACAGTGAGAAGCAGACGGATTATTTACTGGCGGCTATTGGACAGTCTAATGCATATATTACTCCTGCAGGTTTGAATTTTTGTACGAATGCATTGCTTAATCACGGGGAATTAGTTGAACCAATCTGGTTTACTCAAAAAAAGGTTTCGGATAATTCGAAATGGGATCCAATAAAAGGTTCAAGTATTAAAAGAGTTTGCTCCAGTGAGGTGGCTGACCAGGTTGTGGGGATGATGGAAGCAGTTACTGAAAAAGGAACAGGAAAGTCATTCTACATTCCCAAATTTGCAGCGAAAACGGGAACAGCTCAGAAAGCAGATGAAAATGGTGATTTGACAGGCTTATATACTTTGTGGACAACCGGGGGATTGATAGATGAAGAAAATCCATATAGTGTGACGGTTTGTTTGGACAATGTTACGGAAGAAGTGACTAGTGCAGAAACAGGAAAGATTGCTCAAAATATATTGCTTTATTTAGCAGGAGGAGAGTAAGTATGGCTGAAAAAAGATGGAAACAGATACTAACAGGTTTATTAGAAAATAAAAATACAAATCGATGTTCTTATGTAAGATATACGGATAGTAGTGGTAACGAACTTACAGAAGAAGACATTATTTTTACAAATGAAGAAAGTTTTAAAGGAAAGCAGACGCTGCAGATATGGGGAGAGGAAGAAAAAAATATAGAAACTTATACAGTTTCCTCACCTGGAGTTGAACTGATTTATGATGAGGCGGGAAATTTTCCTGTGGCATTAAAATCTCCAGAGGGAGAATTGATGTATTTGAAAGTGTCTGCAAAAACAGGAGAAGTTCTTCCTATTCATGCAGGGTGTTGTCAGTCGCTTGACGTAATTTATACCGGTCCACCTCATGCGGGAAAAACGGTTAATATTCTTCAGATGAGTGATGCTGCTTTTCATGACACGATTGTTCGCAATACAAACTGTTCATTTGAAGATGATCTTCCCTCATCTGCACCAGCACGTAAGAGATATGAGGAAGCTGGTAATAATTTAAAAAATCATATTCTTCCTGAACCAACAAAGCGTGGAGAGATCATCATGCCTTATATTTATTATGTTACATATGCAGAGGAAGGTCAGAAAAAACATATTTTGGTTCGTTTTCAGGATATAGACGGACAAGAGTGTGTTGATTTAAGCTGGAAGAGTAAAATTTTTCCTTATAATTACTTTTTTTTAACCATTGGTGCAGATGAATTGATAGCAGGAGAACGAGGATTGCCGGTTCAATATACAAAAGTTGTAGATAAGTTAATTCCGAGACTTAGAGTACTTAGAAGAGATATGGATTATGAAATGATTGTAATTATTTCGAAATGTGATTTGCTAGATCATGATAATAAGTATTTGAAGACTGCTTTCAACAATTCTATTGCTATGGAAAATGGACGTATGCGTCAGACGATTCATGATAAAGGATTTGACTTTGAAACCTTTATTCATAGAGGGAATTGTGTGAAAGCTTATTTAAAAGCAGAGTGTCCCAATTTTTACAATAAACTTGTAAATGCAGTGCCAAACCAGAAAATTACTTTCTGTATGATTGCGAGCATAGGAGCAGCTTGTGAGGGGAATTCTTTTGATACTTATCAGCCTTTTTGTATTGATGAACCCATTTTATCAATCCTTGCTAAAAATGGAATGTATCCTATTGCAGTTTGTGGTGAAAAGCCCAAAGTGGAACGTGTTGGCGGACATTTTGGTAATGATGAGAAAATACGAAAGTTGTTTAAGAGTTGGTTAGAAGCTATGAAAATTACTGACGATGATGATGAAGAATATGAGGAGGATATGAGAAATGTGGATTAATAATAGATATGTTGCTACCAGAGATCCGTCAAAAGGTGGATTGTATATTTCAGCAACGACGGAAGGGTTCAGTGAAGATATTAAAGACGAGATTTATGATAACTGCCTAGAACTGATTGCTAAAGATTATGAGCATGTATGTACAGGAATATATCCATTGAATAATGGTAGCTATTCGATTGCGATGGGCTACAAAGTTGCTGGAAGTATGAAGGAAACGAGACCCCATGAAGTGATTCGTGGAGTGATTGCTGATCCGGAGGAATTAATGATAATTTGTGAAAAATATATTGCTGAAGGAAATTTAGAAAAATTATTTTTCCCATGTGCTCCAAATCCGGACCGACCAGAAGCCTGGAAGATAACTGAAGTTTTAAATATGGAACCCTTAGGGGCGCTAAAACAATTTTGGAATGATATGGATTATAAGGATGTTCTCAGCTTTGCCACCGCTATGAAAATAGTAAAGGAGAAACAATATAAAATCCACCTTATTGTTCCGGAAGAAGCAAAACATATTGTATTGGCTGCCTGCTGTTCTATTGTAGTTCAGACAAGAATTGGAATATTTATCATGGCTGATGGTGAATGTACGTTAACCATGCCGGATATTTTGATTACTGATAAATTATTATATTTGGATTCACGGAAGTACCATAGTATGACCTTGAAGCAATTTATACGGATGGGGTACAGTATTGATTCTGATAATGATGAATTTTCAGGAGAATCCGTAGATGAAGTCAAAGATTTACTGGATTTTTGTAAAGATTATTTAATATCAGATGAGATATTTGATTTTGAATTATATCAGGAAGTTGATACATTGATGATTCAAAATCGCTCTCAGTATTACAGATTTAGGAGAATCCTTAAAAATCAGTTGTATTTTTATAGACATACAGATTATCATATGGAACATTATATGAAACTTTTGTATATTGCTTTCAAAACAGATATACCGGTAGAGCAGAATCTTTCAGTAGAACTTTGTACTGCACCGTATGATTTTTATGGAATGTTTTTATTTCTAAAGAAGAAAGCGAAATCTAGAAGAGAATATCGCAAATTGCTTACAGCCATGTTGGAAACTCAGTTTATGGAACCTATAGATCATTTTACCAAGAAGGTAATTCATGAAACAGCAGTAAATCTGATTGACGATATGTAAAGAAAATTGAATTTCTAAATTCAGTAAGAAATTTCTAATCAGATCAAACTAAAATGACAAGAATTCGATATTATTTATACATCAAAAGAAAAACTCAGGAGGTTACATAAATGGAAAAAGTGATTGGAATTGATCTGGGGACCACAAATTCTGCAGTTGCATTTGTTGATCCTTTTACTGGAAAAGGAGAATGTATTTCAAATAAGGAAGGGTCTAATTTGACAGCTTCAGCTGTATGTTTTCAGAATAGGGAAGAAGTCATGATTGGCAACACAGCTAGGGATTGTAAGATTATATACCCTGACACAACAGTTACTTTAGTTAAAAGGCTGATGGGAACAGAAAAAGTAGCTGCAATAATCGATGAAAAGGAATATTCTCCTCAACAAGTGAGCGCACTAATATTAAAAAGTTTGAAGGAGGATGCAGAAAACGAACTTGAGCAGAAAATAAAAAAAGTTGTCATTACAGTTCCTGCTTATTTTGACAGTAATCGTCGTCAAGCGACAATGGAAGCAGCGGTACAAGCTGGTTTTGAGGTCCTTGATTTGTTGGACGAGCCAGTTGCCGCTTTGTATCACGCAGATACTATCAAGAATCATGCTGGCAAAACAGTCCTGATCTTTGATCTTGGTGGAGGAACTTTGGATCTCGTATGTGCACGCGTTACAGAAGAATCAATTGATGAAATTGTTATTTCCGGAGATAATTATTGTGGTGGATCTGATTGGGATAATGCCCTTATTGAGTATATTAAAACTACATATCTCAAGAATATTGATCTGGATGCAGCAGCAGAGCAGGAGTTGGCAAATAAAGCAGAAATGGCAAAAAAGGCACTGTCAAAGAAAAATGAGATAAAATTCACAGTTATGACTGGAAATGGAAGAAAGGAGATTAAAATTACAAGAGAAGAATTTGAAAATTGCACAGAGAAATTGCTCAATCGTGCGATGACTGTTCTTGAAGATATGAAGGAAACGCTGATTGAAAAAGGTATTGATCATCTTGATCAGATTATTCTTTGCGGTGGTGCAACACGAATGCCCCAGATTGAACAAGGAATAGCCGAAATTTATCCAGATGTTGAGATTTTTGGGAAGGATAGAGATCAGGCAGTGGCAAAAGGAGCTGCTATTTATGCTGAAGCATTCGTGAAGGAGAAGCAGCCGACAGTAAAGCGTGAAAGTAAAGTTTCTACAATAAAAAAGCTTAATAGAGTTACAAGCAGAAGTTATGGAATTGTTGCTTTTATTGGTGATAATGAAAGAAAAGTATGTAATATGATTTTACAAAATTCGCAGCTTCCTGCGATACAGGAAGAGGTTTTTTATACACATTATGATAATCAGAAACAGGTTTCAATTGAAGTATTTGAAAGTGCTGCTAATAACTATTATGAAGAAATCAGTGAAGCGTTAGAGATTGGAAAATGTTTTCTTGATATTGATGGAAATATTCCGCAACATTCACCAATTATTGTGAGTATGAGATTAGAAGAGAATGGAATGCTTTATATTCATGGTTATGAAGAATCGGGAAATACAGAAGTTACTGCGCATATGCAGACTCAGGCATTACTTTCTGAGGATGATCTTATAATTGAAAAACAACAGGTGGATGATATTTATGTAAAAGTAGTTTAGTGGGACGGAGGAATATCATATATGGGGCATATAGCACAGTATAAACTTGGATTTTATTATGAACAACTTGGAATCGATCAGCAATGTAATTATCGAAAAATCGCCCAAGCTGTGTCGGATTACCGGACAGATGTTATTGTAGGTGAATCCAATCCTAAGGACCTTCAGCAGACATTATTGGCTATAAAATATGATAATCCTGAATTCTGTTTTTGGTCTTTTGATGAAACAAAATCAAATGGTAACATACTGATTTTACAATATACTACTGAGAATGAAGAGGAGGCATCTGTATTAATACAGAACCTTCGTAATAAGCGAAAAAGTATTCTTGCGAACTTTCTGGAAGAAGATACAAATCAGTCACAGGAGACACTTTTATGGAAAATATTTGATTATCTCTCGCAGACAATTAAGTATGCTGATGACGAACTTCAAAAACCGGTGTGTTCTCAATGGATTTATGATATAAGTGGTGTCCTTTTGAAAGAAAAAGGTGTATGCCTTGGAATTGCCATGACCGTGAATTATTTTTGTATGGCCGTTCATATTCCGGCAATTTTAATTACTGGAGAAGCCAATGTGGCCGGGTGGAATGGCAATCATGGATGGAACATGGTTGAATTGGACGGAGAATATTTCCATATTGATGTAACTAGTGCAATTAGTCAGGGTGTTGACTTAAAAAATAAATATTTTTTGATAAAGGATAAAGATTTGGATGATAGAAATTGGTCAAAGAATCTTTATCCGAAGGCAGTGTAATTGAAATTGTCTGAAGGTGATTAAGATGAAGAGCTTTTTTGAAGTTGATGAAATAAAATTTAAAATACTGCTTATGGGAACAAAAGACGAAATGGAGGAAGAGTATTTTTATGGTAAAGAGGACAAGTCTCCGGATGATCGTGTTCACAGAGAAGCGGTAGAGCTACTTGGAATGGTGTTTGAATATGTTAAAAGATTCCAGAAAGCTGAATGGACATTTGATAAAATGTTGGAATGTTTAAGCGTTTTGAGTCATGGAGAAATTTTATTTCTTTGTGGAACAGGCTCGGAACTGCATAAAAGTTTAATTTTACAAGAATTAAAAAACGGTGATAATAAAGTAATTCCGCTGGCAGTTAAGTATCTTGCATATTACAGAAGAGCTTTTGTAAGTCCCAAGGATCCATGCAGAGGAGATTTTTTTAATATTAAGATCCAGAATTTGTTTTCTGATTCAATGGATTCAGCGAGGGATTATCCAACAGCAAAAGCCAATGTGAATCCAGAGGAAAACTCATTAAAGATTGACAGACAATATCCTATTAGGCAGAAACGATATTTTGATGAATATATGATTGGTCAGGAAGAACTAAAGAAGAAATTGGCAATAACAGTATATCATCATCTTTTGAAAAGGAATCCCAAAGCTTTTTTAATGATTGGAGATACAGGCTCTGGAAAAAACCACTCCATCCATATATTAAAACAGTATTTTAAAGAAAATAATATAAAAGTACCAGTATTAATTTATGATGCCAGTAAAATCACACCAAATGGTTTTGAAGGAGATTCCATTAAGAATATTTTTAAAGAGTATAAAAGACAGCTATTATCAGTAGGTGGTGACCGGGGAATTATTTATTTAGATGAAATATGTAAGATAGTGACACCAAATCATGACAGCAATGGTGAGAATGTCAATGGGCTTATTCAAGGGCAGCTTCTTTCCATGATTTCCGGAACTGTTATTGAAGGAGTAGATACTAGTAAAATATTATTTATTCTTGGCGGAGCATTTGCCGATTTACATACGCTTAGAGAAAAAAGAAAAAACCATAGACTTTTAGGATTTTGTCAAGAGGGAAAGGAAGAAAAAGAGGTACATTCCGTTCGAGATGATCTGATAAGCATTGGCATGCAGCGAGAGTTATTAGGACGTATATCCACCATTGTTGAAATGGAGAAATTGGACAAAGCAGCTCTTAAACAAATTTTATTGCATGAGAAGATTGGACCAATAGCAAAGAAATGCGAGGAATACGAATTAGATCAATTAGAAATAATTATTGATAAAAATGTGCCGGATATGATTGTAGATAGAATTGTTAAACAGGATTTAGGTGCACGTGGAGCTATCAATATTGTAGAAGAATTATTTGGCAATTACAATTTTGATATGATAGAAAATGATTATCAATGGATGCATGTCCATTCTGGTATGTTAAACGGGGAACCTCCAATATTTGGAAAGGATGATAAAAATGGAAAAGCTAAGAGATGTTCTTAATTTGAACGTTGATGGATTGCCGGAATATATATTTAGTAATTTGTTTCCAATATTCAACGAAGAGAAACCGGGTACAATCCTTCAGAATCTTAATTCGAGAAGAAGCAGACAGAATATAGGGGGGAAGGCGTATGTTTTTTTGCAGAGTGGAAAAGATCATATTACTGTTATAGAAAGACGCAAGCTATTTCGTAAGACGTATGAAGTTGAAGAAATTGCTGAAGAAATAAAACTAGAAGAAATTGATAAAATTGATTTGGGAGAGTTGTATATTCCTAAATTGTTATTAGATGCGGCACATCATCCCGATAGTAACATCTGGGACAAAGGACCATGGAATCTTGATATCAGAAATGTCATTCGTGAGGCAAGAGCGGAAATAAGAGATGAAATTTCGGATGAAGAGTGTTGTTCGCAATGGCCGAAACTTTTGTTTTTACCACAACAGTTTGAGTTTGTACAGGAAGCAATAGTGCCAAGGGGCGGAATTGATTCCAGAAGATTAATCAATTTACATATGCTATTTAAAGAATGTTTCAGTAAAATGTATGAAATGAATGATTTCAGCCCCTCTGGGAAAGATATTTGGGTGTGTGAAGATGACAGGATGATGTATCCTAAGGTTGTTGTGAAAGATATAAAAGGGGATACGGAAACAGAAATATCTCAATATACCATTAAAGAATTGCTTAATATGTTTATTGAAATACGACTTGAAAAAAATAAAATGAATGCGACATTAATCTTAGTGTATATTTATTCCTATTTTTTGTATCCCGTTAGAATGAAACGATTTAGTAATACACCAAAGGATACAGAGATGTAATAAAACTTTAATTTTAGTGTCGTTTATTAAAAAAGAACAAAGTAAAGGTATGTATTATGAAGTATCCAAAACGTAATCATTATTTGATTATCAGAAGAACAGGTAGAGATACATATGGTATCAGAGATATTCTAACTGATGAAGAGTGGACTGCAGGAGTTGGATATGCTCGGTTCCTTATGGCATTAGATGGTTATACGAATCCATATAAAATTGATTCTAGTTTAGGAAAAAGCGATGTAGATTGGTTACTTGAAGACATGAAAAGTGAAGGATTGCTTGATGCAGGTAATAAAATTATGTACTTAGGTCATGGATCTGTTTTAATTTCATTATGGGAACCAAATGCTAAGAAAATACATAGAGTCATTAGCAGGATTTGGAATCGTCTTCTAATCACATTATGGTTACCGCTTTTAGTTATAGGATTGTATGTTTTACTGAGCGATTCATGGGAATATGTGGAAAAAGGTTGGGGAACTTTGAGTGGATATGTTCTCGGTTTGGGTTTTGGTCTTTTTATGCATGAAATTTCGCATGCAGCTTCGGCACTTAGCTATGGAGGACATTTCCTCGAATTGGGTGTGATGATGCATACGTTTTTGCCGGGAGCCTATGTGCTAATTGATTATTCTGAACTGAAAAACAGATTCAAGCGTGCTCAAATAAATGCTGCTGGTATTGAATGTAATATAGCCTTATGCGGTATATTTCTTTGTGCCCTTAAATTGGGAGTAATAGATTCCGCGGCATTAATTATTGCAGCTGTTCTGAATGCTATATTAGCATTTTTTAACACATCGTTGATTAATGGTATTGATGGTATGGGAATCTTAGGAGAGGTACTGGGATGTGAAGATTTAGTGGAAAAAGCAAAAAAACTAATCTTTAATCAGAATGGAAAACGTTTATTAAGAAAAAGAGGAATTAACGGCAGGGCAACCATAGCAGCCTGTTACATTATTGTTTTTCTCCAGTTTCTTTTGCCGATAGTATTAACAATGAATGTGTTGAGCATTATTGAAATTTTTATTTAATTCATATTGAGATGAATATGGAGTGACAAATGATGAAAAAGAATAGTAAAGGCAGCATTGCTGTATTTACACCATTTTTGCTGGCATTATGCTCGGCATATTTTAAGTCAATGTGGCTTGTGACAGCAACAATTGTTTCGATTTTTATTTTGGTAGCTGTATTACCATTTTGTAAGGGAAGAGAAAATCTTTGGTTGTTCATTTTATGCGCGATTTGTTCTATTCCGATAAATATTTTTCTCCTAATAGAATTTCCTCAATGGAGATATATATTATACAGTGGAGCAGAAAAAAGTATTACATATTATATATCCTTGATGGAAATTGCTTTGATTGGTACAGGAGTGGAAGAAGTGATTATTGCACTTATTGGACGCCGTTTATGGAAGAGACAATATACTTTATATATTCCAGAAGTTGATTGGGAGGAATGATAGTATGCCAGGAAGAATAATTTTAACGTCCAGAGGATTAAACACTGAAATGGGTCGCAGTATTATTAAAAGAATCCTAAGAGGAAATGTAAATGTAGCGGATCGTATTTTCTTAATTACCATGGCTGAATATGGAATCAATGATATTCTGAGAGCAGCCTGTATGGAAATAGGCTTTCACAATTCAAACATTCTTGTTTATAATGGGGACTCTGAGATTGATATAACACAGATGTTTCAATATGTATATGTCGGTGAGGGAAACACATTTGAGCTTTTACATATGATGAAAAACCAAGGAATTATAGAATTTGTAAGACAAAACTATAATCAAGGAGCGTGTTATATAGGAAGCTCAGCCGGAGCAATGATTGCCGGTAGTGATATTCAGTTAGCGTTAGATTTTGACCGGAACTTTGTGCAAACAGAAGATTTTTCTGGTTTGGATTTATTTTCTGGAACTGTAATACCGCACTATACAAAGATGCAGTTTAATAATTATTATAATCAGCTTTCCGACTCTGCAAAAGCAAAATATAAGAATATTTATTCTATTTCTGATGAAGGTGCAATTATCTTTGAAAATGATGGTAGTATTAGATCGGTCAGAATTAAGAGAGAATAATATAATATAATATGAATTACTGCTTGATAAATGAAAGAGCTAATCCCCCAGCTATGCTGGGGCGTATAGTGTAGTAGTGACGTTGTAGAATGTATAATAAAGCCTCCTATGCTACAATAGTAAAGGTGTCTCAAGCCAATACTAAAGAGAATAGGAGGCGGTCCAACGTGGACAGTAGTAGTTTATCACATACAAGGTACAAATGCCAGTATCATATAGGTGCGACCTGCGGTCGTTGCTTGAAGTGCGCTTATGCGCTATCACCTCCATTCGTGATATCCCTACCACGAAATGCCTAGTAAGTGATGAACGGTGTGAAGCAGTGGGAAACGCGGGTAAGCGGAAGTCACATCCGCCCAACTGCAAGGGATTGATGCACATGGCTAACATATGTGAACCATCATAAGGGTCGTGATACTTGAAATGGTGAAAGTGACTGATACACCATAACCAAAACGGTATGAGGGCGAAGGCTTGGCGGTTTCGATGTGCGCCTTGTCGAATGGATGTTGCACCTCCGGTCTAAAGATGGAGCCTAAATGCATTGCATTAATTCAAACAACGAAACTGGGAAATCCTCATGCACTCCCTATGAGGTAGGCTGATCGTAAGAAAGGTACAACGTGTAGGAGGTAAGGATGCCAGAAGAAGCGAAGGCTGTCGGGTAATACGACAGATAGGGATTCAAGATTTGTTCCACTTGAAAGGGGGCTGATGTCTGGCGCGTGTCTAATTACATGAAGGACAGGGAATCTATGAGTGCACAAAGTTCAATGACGCATCAAGCGAGGACAATGCAGACAGTTCCAAGATTAAATTGGAAAAATATTGATTGGAAACAAGCAAAGATATATGTTAATAGACTACAGGTCAGGATTGTAAAGGCTGTACAAAAGGGAAAATGGCGTCTTGTCAAGAGGATTCAGAAGCTTTTGACAAATTCATTTTACGCCAAAGCTCTGGCGGTCAAAAAAGTTGTCAGTAATAAGGGAAAGAACACACCCGGAATTGATGGTGTTCTGTGGAAGTCAGATAAAGATAAAACAGAGGCCATTTACGCACTTAATACTAAAACCTATAAAGCAAAACCATTGAGAAGAACCTACATTGAGAAATATGGGAAGAAAGAAAAAAGACCATTGGGGATTCCGACAATGAAAGACAGAGCTATGCAAGGGTTGCAGTTGCTGGCACTTGAGCCGGTAGCCGAAACTACGGCTGATAGAGTTTCGTTTGGCTTTCGAAAGCACAGAAGTGCGCAGGATGCTATGGAATATATATTTAAACTTCTGTCACGTGGAGTATCGCCCGAATGGATTCTTGAAGAGGACATCAAAGGCTGTTTCGAGAACATAAGCCATGATTGGATGTTAAACAACATACCCGCAGATAAAAAGATAATGAAGCAATTTCTGAAATGTGGTTACGTTGACAAGCACCACCTTTATCCAACAGACAGCGGCAGTCCACAAGGTGGACTTATCAGTCCGGCATATGCGAACCAAACACTTGATGGTTTGGAACTAATTTTGAGAAACAAATATAGTACAAGTGCTACAGGACATTTTAATCCTAACTACAACAAGTATAAGGTACATCTTTGCAGATATGCTGATGATTTCATAGTAACAGCTAATTGCGAAGCGGTATTATACGAAGTTAAACAACTGATAATTGAATTTTTGTCAGACAGAGGTTTACGCTTATCGGAAGAAAAGACGGTAATAACAAACATCAAGGACGGATTTGATTTTCTCGGATGGAACTTTAGAAAATTTAAAGGAAAACTTCTAATACAACCATCCGTAAAATCAAAGAAGAAAATAACAAGAAGCCTAAGTAATACTGTAAAAGAATTCAGAACTGTGAAACAAGAAAGTCTGATAGTCAAACTTAATCAGATAACCAAAGGCTGGGCAGAGTACCATCATTGTGTCTGTGCTAAGGCGGCATATGCACTGATTGATCACAGACTATGGGAAATGCTATGGAAATGGGCCAAACGACGTCATCCACGTAAATGTAAGAAGTGGATTAAGAGCAGATATTGGAAAAACAGAGCAGGCAGACAATGGTCATTTTGTACAGACAAAGTGGTTCTCTATCAGATGATGGATATGCCTATTGTCCGAATAAAATCATTGGATCTTTCAAAGAATCCGTTCCTTGATGCAGATTACTTTGTCATGAGAAAAGAAAAGCACAAACATAAACGAAGACAGGCGTTTCTCAATAGTGCAGCTGCACGTAATGGAGTTTACGTGTTATAGATGCGTGAGCGGAATGCGGTGAAAGTCGCACGTTCCGTTCTTAGGGGAGGAACAAGTAGTAATACTTGTTTCTTACCCGACTGTTTATACCAAAGTATAGAAAACGAATCATGTACGGAAGATTAAAAGCAGATGTAAGAGAAATAATAAAAAAACTGTGTGATTACCGGAACATAGAAATAGTAGAAGGTGCAGTATGCGCAGATCACGTACATTTATGTTTAAGTATTCCGCCAAGTGAAAAAGTGTCAGATGTGGTAGGTTACATTAAAGGAAAAAGTGCATTAATGATACACGACAAATATCCGGAAAGTGTAAATGGATGGTCAAAAGCCTTTTGGGCCAGAGGGTATTATGTTGCAACAGTAGGCAATATCACAGAAGATGCTGTAAAAGAATACATTCAGCAACAAAAAGAAGAATCGAAAAGAGAAGATACTAGAAGATAGCCTCTTTTAGAGGCCAGCCGGTATAGGTGCTTGAGGCATCCGCCTTCCAGGCGTTGCAGGCATAGGCCCCTTATAGGGGCAGAATCAAACCACCAGTTGAACTGGTGGTTCATGACTTGAAACCGGTGAAGTAACAAAAATGAGATTGTCGTCAGTCTGAGAAAATGGAAAAATAAAAGTTTGAAGAAAAGGATGTACAACAGGTTTGTAATTCTATGATAAACTCATTTATTTCAATTTTCAGATTGGATGATTAGCAAAAAGAATTAGAGAAAAGAGGTGATGATGCATGGCGACATTATTTACAAGCGATTTACATTTAGGACCTAAGAATATTTTGCCATCAAGGCAACAGTTTATGAGCATTGAAGAACATGATGAGTATTTGATCCGGCAGTGGAATAAAAAGGTTCATAAGAATGATGACGTATATATTCTCGGTGACTTGAGTTTTAGGGCCGAACATCCAATTTCGTATTATCTGTCGCAAATGAAGGGTAGAAAGTATTTGATTGTTGGAAATCATGACAATTACTGGATGAAACATGAGGAAAATCTGTCCATTTATTTTAATTCGGTAGATTACTTCAAAACCATGAAGTTTGAGAAGAAGCAAATAACATTGTGTCATTATCCGATGTTAGAGTTTCCTGGTAGTAGGTATGTAGAACAGGAATCATCATATCTTATTCATGGTCATATCCATGCAACAAAGGACGAGGATGTATATGGTTATATTAAAAAATCTCAGCCACATGCATTGAATGCATGTGTTGATGTGAATGGTTTTGAACCAGCAACGTTTGAAGAATTAAAAAGAAATAATGAATTATGGTATGAACGAAATGTAGATCTCATCCCTGGTACATAATTGTATTTGCTAGATACAAGTAATAATTTAATACAAGGGCAAGGAATCTTATGTGAAAAAAGAAAGTTAGAAAAAATTTTCTACGTTTAAATGTTATAAGATAGATGAAATGTGGGTGGAAATACATCTGTTACAAAGAAAATACAGGGAAAGAGAAGATTATTTACCGAAAAACAATAATATGTATAAAAAGAAAAATTTATTGATCTGTCGTGATGAATGGTAATATTTTTCTGGAAGCCAGGAGGACCGCTAATGTTAATAGATACGCATAGTCACTTACATCATAGTAGTTTAAACAAAGAGAGAAAAGGAATTCTTACTCAAATGTGTAAAAAAAACATTACCTTTGTTGAAGTTCCTATAGACTTTGATTCTAATTTCGTGATGAGAGAGAAATTGAAAAATATACCAAATGTAAGATTTGCTGCCGGAATTCATCCTACACGTGTTTGGAAGACAAAGGGAAGTCCAGAACTTATTTTACGACACATTATCAGGTTCGCTCGCAGAGAGAATACGGTTGCTATTGGAGAAGTAGGATTGGATTATCATATCGGTACAGAGGAATCCTGGTCGGATCAAGAAAAATGGTTTCACCATTTTATTGAAATTGCGCAGCAGGAAGATTTGCCGATGATATTACATATTCGGCAAGCATATGAAGATGCAATCCGTGTTCTGAAAGAACACGGGGATCATCATAGAGGCGTTGTTCATTGTTTTCAAGGAGATTGGGAAGTAGCAAAACAGTATATAGATTTGGGCCTATTTTTAGGAATAGGAGGATTTATTACAAAGGGATGTCCAGATTTAGAAGATACTGTTAAGAAGATGCCACTTGATGTTATGGTTCTAGAAACAGACTGTCCTTTTATAACGCCTGAACCTTTATCTGGTCGGAATTCACCTTTAAATATTCCACTGATAGCTCAGAAAATTGCTGATATTAAAGGCATTTCAGTGGAGAAAGTAGAAGAGGTAACAACTCAGAATGCAATAAGGCTATTTGGTTTAGATAAGTAAACAATAAGGATTAGAGTGTAATTTAAGATATGAGATGGAAAGAGAAGAAACATTCTCTTTTGAGATAATCAAAGAGAATGTCAGACTGTAGACAAACTTGGTGTTGGGTGTTATACCCAGCACCATTTTTCTTTTAAAAGAGAGTATGAAACTTTTTCTGTAAAATAATGTTTATAAGGTTCTTCTATGATACAATAAATATCATTAGGAGGGCCTT
>PPYF01267577.1_pt1 | contig 25079 bp, 18 predicted proteins | sample 1559871 | NCBI WGS metagenome assembly PPYF01 (sample SAMN08240021, study PRJNA423297) | Human gut metagenome, whole genome shotgun sequencing project. | reverse complement strand
TTCACAGACAACAAGCCCTTTCGGCTGCTTGAACAATTTTTACTTCAAAATATTGTCTAACTTTTCGGGGTCACTTCACCCTTGCAAATAAAGGGCTTCTGCCGTTTTCTTATGCCTGTTTGCCACTTGTTTGTCGATTAAATCCGCAATAAGACACTGAAAGAAAATGATAAGCGGCAATGGGGGCGGGGCAAGTGACGAAAACCCACCATATTGTAGGCGAGGGGATTTGTTTCAACAACTATTAAACTATTAGCAAACGATTTGCATCTATCAGTTTCGGCTCAAGAATATTTATAATATCCTGTAGTCCCATTTTGCGTTCAGCTTTTAAACCTAAGCAGTTTGCAATCCCTGCTGAATCTGTACTTACTCTAGCATCTAAAGAAAGATTTAGTTTATTGTTTTCACGTATAAAATCATATGAATGAATATGAACAGGGTCGCCAATACGTACTCCCGAAATACCGTCAAAATTGAAATCACTATACATACGCTCATATAATGGTTTTTGGATAATCAAAACTAAATGCTTGTTAAGATGTTCAAATGTTTCACTTTTATGGTGCATTTGAACAAGAATTGTTTTTAGGGTCATTTTCCAGTTCATGCCAAAACTCTTCTTGTTTTCAAGGTCTGCTTCATCAACCGCAATGTTTTGCTCATTTAGAAATTTCTGTCTATCCGGCCAAACTGTTCCGGTTGTATCCATTGTCTGAAGTTCTATACCGATGAAGTCTTTCACGTGCTTATTTTTAGCTGATACCAAAAAATAGTCAACATGGCCACCGGGAATTTGTACCTCTGGAATTAAATACAGTTCGTTTCCCGGTTCGTGCATTGTCAAAAGGTGTAAGCAGTCAATAAAAATTTGATTGTGCTCAAGCAAACGAAACGGGCAAATTATCACATCGTTATTTTGGTATTTTACAGAACAAGTTCCGATTTTAACATCCGGGTCGGATTTTCTCATTTTTGTACATACATTACCCGTGTAAGGACAATTTTGATTTATCATTGCTTGCTCGAAATTTTGTGAAGTATCTAGGCAATTCAGCCCAAAAAATTCGATTATTTTACTCATATCTTTCCACTTCTCCACGATTTATATAACCAAAGATGCCACAACGTTCTTGCGCCATGTCTAAATATTCAGATGATAAGTCAACGCCAATAGATCGACGGTTTAACATTGCTGCAACATAGTTTGTTGTTCCGGTTCCCGCAAACGGGTCCAGTACAATTCCGTTTTCAGGGCAGGTCAAAACAATAGGTGTTTTGACTAAATCTTCTGGGTAAGGGGCAAAATGTAACTTTCGTCCTTGCGTGTCCTCTGGAATAATTTGCCAAACATCGGAAATCATGCTTCCTTTTGGATTATAAAATAAAAAGTAAAATCCCTTTTCTTCAAGTTCTTTAGCCCGCCCACTCAAACGTGTAGTGTTCCCATTAGTCACCCTTTGGTTGGCTCCCTTAATAACCATTCTAAAATCAGCCAATTCACCTTTTTGAAGTCGGTCTAGCACTTGATCTAATGCCTTATAAGCATTTTTTCTTTGTTCCTCTGTTAATTCAGTACTTAATTCTATTTTTCTTTTATAGCGAACACCACTTACGCCTGTTGCGCTTACAACAGCACCGTTTTTCACTTGAGCTTCTCTAGGCTTTTTTCTTACTGCATCTGAATCATAATAGTAGCCGCTTTTCTTTTTTACAAAATGAAAGATAGGTTCATATTCACTTCCTAGACTGTCTTTAGAATTTGACATCGTGCCTTTCATTTTATCCCATATAACTGTATTTCTTAAAATCCATTTTTGTTCATCTTGCATTCTAATAGCCATTCTATGCGGAATATTCAATAGCTGCTTGTTTTTATAGCTGTCTCCAATGTTAAGCCAAAATGAACCCGTTAGTTTTAAAACTCTGTAAACCTCTGCTGTTATTTTCAACAGACTTTCTATATAATCTTGATATGTCTTTTCTAACCCTATTCCGCCGCCTAAATACTCGCGTTTCATATAATATGGAGGACTTGTTACTACACAATCAATACTATCATTTGGGATTTGTTCTAATACTTTTAGGGAATCACCGCATACAAACAGAGGCGAATTTCCTGTATTTTCTTTAATATAATCAGTAATATGTATCATATCTATTCACCGTCTTTCTGTATTTCTACAATATCGTCAAGCCCGCAATTCAAGGCGGTTGCAATCTTTGCAAGGCTTTCCATTGCAACAGGTTCGCCCTTTCCCATTTGACAAGTATTGTTGTGCTGATACCCGCCTATTCTGATTATCAGTATACCACAAGAGTGCAACGCAAACAACACATTCACATTTCCCCTACAAAGTATCATTTGTTAAAACATACTCTGTGAAAAAGTACACCTATCTTTTTTGAGTTTCCTATGATAAGATGATAGGCAAGCTGTAAAAAAGCGGCGCGGCCGTCTTTTCGGATAACACAAACTGAAATCAAACAAGGAGCGAATTACACCAATATGATCACTGTCACCGACCTGAGCCTCAGCTACAGCGGCACCCCCCTGTTCTCCCATGTGGACCTGCAGTTTCTGCGGGGCAACTGCTACGGCATCATCGGCGCCAACGGTGCCGGCAAGTCCACCTTCCTGAAAATTCTGTCCGGCGACCTGGACTCCACCAGCGGCGAGGTGTCCATCCTGCCCAACACCCGCATGTCCGTGCTGAAGCAGGACCAGAACGCCTATGACGCCTACAACGTCATGGACACGGTCATCATGGGCAACCAGCGCCTGTATGACATCGGCAAGCAGAAAGAGGCCCTGTACGCCAAGGAGGAGATGACCGACGAGGACGGCATGCTGGCCTGCCAGCTGGAGGAGGAGTATGCCGAGCTGGGGGGCTGGGAGGCCGAGAGCGACGCCAGCCGCATCCTCCAGGGCCTTGGCATCGGCACCGAGCTGCACTATAACGACATGGCCACCCTGGATGCCCGTCTGAAGGTGAAGGTGCTGCTGGCCCAGGCCCTGTTCGGCAACCCCGACCTGCTGATGATGGACGAGCCCACCAACAACCTGGACATCGACGCGGTGAATTGGCTGGAGGACTTCCTGCTGGACTTTGAGGGCACCGTCATCGTGGTCAGCCACGACCGGCACTTCCTGAACACCGTGTGTACCCACATCGTGGACATCGACTATGGCAAGATCAAGATGTATGTGGGCAACTATGACTTCTGGTACGAGTCCAGCCAGCTGGTGCAGCAGCTCATTAAGAACCAGAACAAGCGCAACGAGGAGAAGATCAAAGAGCTGCAGGACTTTATCTCCCGCTTCTCCGCCAACAAGTCCAAGAGCAAGCAGGCCACCGCCCGGCGCAAGCTGCTGGACAAGCTGACCGTGGAGGAGATGCCCGCCTCCTCCCGCCGCTATCCCTTTGTGGGCTTCACTCCCGACCGGGAGGTGGGCAAGGACATCCTGTTCGTCACCGACGTGTCCAAGACCATCGACGGGGTGAAGGTGCTGGACAAGGTGTCCTTCATCGTGGGCCACGGGGACAAGATCGCCTTTGTGGGCGACAACGAGAACGCCCACACCGCCCTGTTCAAGATCCTGGCCGGGGAGATGGAGCCCGACGAGGGCACCGTGAAGTGGGGCCAGACGGCCACCTTCTCCTACTTCCCCAAGGACAACACCCCCTACTTCCTGGACAACGAGGACAACCTGGTCCAGTGGCTGCGCCAGTTCTCCCCCGACCCCCAGGAGCAGTATCTCCGGGGCTTTTTGGGCCGGATGCTCTTCTCCGGGGACGAGGTGTATAAGCCCGTCAAGGTCCTCTCCGGCGGCGAGAAGGTCCGGTGCATGCTGTCCCGGATGATGCTGTCCGGGGCCAACGTGCTCATGCTGGACCAGCCCACCAACCACCTGGACCTGGAGTCCATCGCCGCCCTGAACAAGGGGCTGGAGGCCGTGAAGTGCAACGTGCTGGTGGCCTCCCACGACCATCAGCTCATCCAGACCGTGTGTAACCGCGTCTTTGACTTCTCTACTGACGGCAAGCTCACTGACCGCCGCATGACCTATGACGAGTATCTGGAGAAGCAGAAAGAGGCCGAGTAAGCCCCCCTCTCTCCCGCTCCGAACCCCAAAGCGCCGCCCAGGCCGGGCGGCGCTTTTTTCAGCTCCAGGGCCGGTTTTCTGTATTTTGCAAAGAATGTGTTAAACCTGTGTAAAATCTGTTGACGGCAGGAAAGGCCACCACCTATAATGAATACTGGAATTATTTCGAGCATCTATAGAAGAAGGCGGTACGTCCCGGTTGGAAGGGGGCGCCTGCAAGCCGCCAAGGAAGGAAAGAGAATATGGGCATCACAGATATTCTGTCCCTGCTGGGCGGCCTGGCGCTGTTCCTCTATGGTATGCAGATGACCAGCTCCGGTCTGGAGGCGGCGGCGGGCGCAAAGATGAAGATCCTGCTGGAGCGCCTGACGGCCAACCGGTTTATGGGCGTTCTGGTGGGCGCGGCCATCACGGCGGCCATCCAGTCCTCCTCCGCCACCACCGTCATGGTGGTGGGCTTTGTCAACGCCGGCATGATGACGCTGAACCAGGCCGTTTGGATCATCATGGGCGCCAACATCGGCACCACCATCACCGGTATGCTCATCGCCCTGGACGTGGGGGCCCTGGCTCCCCTGTTCGCCTTTGTGGGCGTGGTGCTCATGGTCTTTGTAAAGGATACGAAAATGCAGCACATCGGCCAGATCCTGGCCGGTCTGGGCGTGCTGTTCATCGGCATGGACATGATGAGCGCCGCCATGTCCCCCCTGCGGGACTCCCCGGAGTTTGTGGAACTGGTCTCCACCTTCTCTAACCCCCTGGTGGGTATTCTGGTGGGCGCCGGCTTCACCGCCATCATCCAGTCCTCCGCCGCCGCGGTGGGCATCGTCCAGACCCTGGCCAACGCGGGCATCATCCCCCTGGCCAGCGGGGCCTTTGTCCTGTTCGGCACCAACATCGGCACCTGTATCACCGCTGTGCTGGCCTCCATCGGCACCAGCCGCAACGCCAAGCGGGCCACCATCATCCACCTGCTGTTCAACATCATCGGCACGGTGATCTTCACCCTGCTGTTTTTGATCTTCCCCATCGCCCATATCATTGACGGCTCTCTGGTCCTGCCCGGCGGGCTGGGCACGTCGCTGGCCGCAGTGATGCCCAAAACGGCGGCCGGCCGGGTGGCCCTCATCCACACCTGCTTCAACATCGGCACCACCATCATCCTGCTGCCCCTGGGCAACTACCTGGCCCGGCTGGCAGTGCGTATCCTGCCCGAGCTGCCTGCCTCTGACACAGACACTGGCGAGGGTATGCGCCTGAACTACCTCAAGCCCATCACCGCCAATGGCAAGGAGGGCGGCCTGGGCGTGTCCGCCATCGTCATCGACCAGCTGCGGCACGAGCTGCACCGGATGCTGTCCATGGCCCGGGACAACGTGGCCAAGAGCTTCCGGTCCGTTCTGGACCGGGACCCGGCCAGTCTGGAGGAGATCGAGCAGCGTGAGGAGTATATCGACTTTTTGAACCGGGAAATTTCCCGCTATGTCTCCAAGCTCATCTCCTTCGAGACCAATGAGCAGGGCTCCGCCGTGGTCAGCAGCTTCTTTGCCATCTCGGGCAACATTGAGCGCATCGGCGACCACGCGGACAACCTGGCAGGCTACACCCGGCTACTGGTAAACAAGGACATCCACTTCTCCCAGGCGGCCCAAAACGCCGTGGCCAGCATGCGGGACGTGGCCCTGGAGGCCATCTCCTCCCTGCTCCACCACGAGGCGGGGGACCCGGTGTGGCTGGCCGATGTGGCCCAGATGGAGCAGCGCATCGATGACATGACCGACCAGTTCCGCCGGGACCAGCTGGACCGGATGCGCAGCGGCGTGTGCAACGAAGAGGCATGCATCCTCTATTCCGAGCTGCTCACCGACTTTGAACGAATCGGCGACCACGTCCTGAACATCGCCCAGGAACTCACCAAGGCCCAGACGGGGCTGTAAGACCCCAGCTTCAACCGCAAAAGCGCGCCACCCAAGGTTCCTTTGGGTGGCGCGCTTCTTCATTTATTTCTGCGCTCGCAACTGCTCTGTACGCTGGACATCCACTTCCCACTTGCCGGGGGCACCGGACAGGGCCACACCATAGTCCTGCTCTGCCGACTGGGGGGACACATCCCCCTCCATCACGTCTCGGAGCACCTTCTCCGGGTCACGGAGTCTGGCGTCGCCCCAGCCGCCTGCGCCGGGAGTCAGCACTTGGACCACGTCGCCCTTCTGTAGCACTAGGCCGGTGCACTTCGAGGTCAGCCGCTCCTGCTGGTCGCTCCCCGCCCGGGTGAGGAAATAGCGCCCTCCGGCCCCGTTCTGGCCGCCGCACAATCCCCAGGGTTCAAACCGCTGGCGATCGCCCAGACCAGTATAGATCACGTCGTCTTCCACGGCCTCATACACCCGCTCGATGCCCAGACCGCCCCGGAACTCGCCCGGGCCGCCGCTGTCCGGCCGCAGGCCGTATTTTTGCACCAGGATCAGAGGAAACTCCATCTCCAGCGCCTCCACCGGCAGGTTGGAGGTGTTGGTCATGTGGATCTGAACGCCGCTCTGGCCGTCCATATCCCGGTGGGCCCCCGCACCTCCGGCGATGGTCTCCATATACACATGATACCGTTCCGGGTCTTTGGGGTCATAACCGCTGAACAGGGCGGTAGTGCAGCTGCCGTTGCTGCCCGCCATCGACCGCTCTCCGGCTGCCGGAGCCAGGGCTCCAAACACCACGTCGGCGATGCGCATGGCTGTGTCGATCCGCTCGCCCACAGCGGCAGGATTTTTGGCGTTTAAGATCATGCCCGGCTCAGCCTCTACAGAGAAAGCCCGGTAGATGCCCGCATTGGAGGGAGAGCCCGGATCGATAAGGGCCTTCAGCGAATAGAACACCGCCGCCAGCATTCCGTTCCAGGTGATATTGATGGGACCGGCCACCTGGCCCTGAGTGCCGGCAAAGTCCACATGCAGGTCGTCCCCCTTGATAGTGATCTTTACGCTGATTTTCACCGGGTCAGGGGAGGCCACGCCAGCGTCATCCATATAGTCCACAAAGGAGTATTCTCCATCGGGCAGCTTCTGGATACCCGCCCGCAAACGGCGCTCAGCATAGCGCTGCAATTCGTGCATACAGTCCACCAGCAAATCGCCATACCGGGCATAGGCATCCAACAGCCGCCGGGCACCCACCCGGTTCGCAGCGATCTGAGCCTGCAGATCGCCGTACCGCTCCCCGGGGATGCGGGAATTCGCCAGTACAAAGTCCAGAATGTCTGCCAGAGGCTCCCCCTTGCTGCACACCCGCACCAAGGGGATCTTCAGTCCCTCCTGGAAAATGTTGATGGCATCACCGCAGGTGGAGCCAGGCTCCTTGCCTCCGATGTCGCTGTGGTGGGCCAGGTTAGCCGCCCAGCCGATGAGCTTGCCGTTGGGGGCAAAGATAGGAGCGGCGATGGTGATGTCGTTTAAGTGGGTGCCGCCGCCGTTATAGGGGTCGTTGCCGATGAACATATCCCCGGGGCGAATGTCCTCCTTGGAAAACTTTTTATACACCTCGCCGATGATGCCCAGCAAAGAGCCCAGGTGCATGGGCACATGCTCTGCCTGGGCCACCATGTTGCCCTCCGGGTCGAACATAGCAGTGGAGATATCCCGGCGTTCCTTGATGTTGTTGGAATAGGCACTTTTGATGATGGCAACGCCCATCTCCTCTGCAATGGACAACAGCAGGTTGCCCACAATCTCCAGTATGACGGCATCGGTCTGTCCGCTCATTTCTCTTCCCCTCCCTTATACGAAGCGATAATGTTGTAATAGGCATCGGTATAGGCACTCCACTGGGGCGGGATGACGCAGGTGGAGTCCATCTGCTCCAGAATGGCCGGTCCCTCCAGCGTGGTCCCGGGCTTGAGCTGGGTGCGGTGGTATACCTTTGTATCCACAAACTCGCTCTCCCGGTCAAACAGAACCTGCCGCACCTCCATGGGCTGGGGCAAGGCTGCCTGGGGCTCCAAAGCCGCAGCGGACAAGTCCGGCTTTTCCATCACGCCGATGGCGCTGAGACGGAAGTTCACCATCTGCACTGGCATCTCCCGGTTGCAATAGCCATAGGCCCGCTCATGCTCCTGGTGAAAACGCTCGATCATGTCCTCCAGCGCCGCCTGGTCAAAGGGGGCAGCGACCTGAATGGCGATCTCGTAGTTCTGGCGCATGTAGCGGCAGTCCACAGTGTAGGTATACTCCCGCTTATCCCGCTCCACATGCTCCTTGTCCAGCAACGCATCACCATCGGCCAACAGGCCACGGAAAACATCCTGCGCCTTGTCCAAATAGGCAGGCTCGGCGGGGGTCAGGTTGGAACAGCTCAGGTCAAACTTTGTGTCAGCCATCAGCAGTCCCAAGGAGCACAGGGTGCCGGGGGACGGGGGAATGAGCACCTGGCGGATGCCCATGTCCTGGGCCACCTCGCAGGCGTGGAGGGGACCCGCTCCGCCAAAGGCCATCAGGGTGAACTCCCGGGGATCATAACCCCGCTCCACGCTGACCACCCGGATGGCCCGCACCATATTGGAGTTGACCACCGACACGATTCCGGCGGCCGCCCGCTCCAAGGTCAGACCGGCCTTGTCACAGATGTTGGTGCGGATGGCCTGCTCGGCCAGACTCCGGTCCACATCCATCTTGCCGCCCAGAATCTTCGTCGCATTCAGCTTGCCCAGCACGATGTTGGCATCAGTGACACAGGGCAGCTGACCGCCTCGCATATAGCAGGCCGGGCCCGGGGTGGCTCCGGCACTGCGGGGGCCCACCTTCAATGCGCCACCCTCGTCGATGTGGGCAATGGAACCGCCGCCGGCGCCCACGGTGACGATGTCGATCATGGGGATGCGGGCGGGATAGCCCTCCACCGTGCGGTCGTTGGACAGCTGAGCCTTGCCGTCTTCGATCAGGCTCACGTCGATACTGGTGCCGCCCATGTCAAAGGTGATGATCTTGTCCAGTCCCACCTGCTGGCCGATGTAAATGGCACCGATCACACCGGCAGACGGACCGGACACCGCCGTCTTAATGGGACAGTCTACCGTCTCTGCAATGGAGATGATCGAGCCGTTGGACTGGGTGACATAGGGAGCCACCCGAATGCCCGTCTCCTGGACGGAACGCTCGAAGTTGTGGACGTACTTCTTCATCACCGGCCCCAGATAGGCATTGAGCATGGTGGTACTCATGCGGGAGTACTCCCGGAACTCGGCTACCAGATCGTGAGAGGCGGAGACGTATACGCCGGGATACTCCTCCTGAATGATCTCCTTGATCCGGTCTTCATGAGCGGGATTGATGAAGGAGAACAAGGTACACACTGCAATGGTCTCTGCACCCATGGCCTTCAGGCAGCGCACCGCATTTCTCACGCTGTCCTCATCTAAGGGGGTGCGCACACTGCCGTCGTGGAGGATGCGCTCCTGCACCTCCTGCCGCATTCCGGCGGGGATCAGGCTCTCCGGCTTGGGCTTGCGCAGGTCATATAGAGATGGGCGGCGCTGCCAGCCGATCTCCATCAGGTCTTTAAAGCCCTGAGTGGTGATCAGGCCCATGCGGGCCCCCTTCTTTTCGATCAAAGCGTTGGTGGCCACCGTGGTCCCGTGGGCCAGATAGCTCACATCCATGGGGTCAATGTGCTGCTCGGCCAGGATCTCCTGGATGCCCCCCATAATGGCTTTGGAGGGGTCCTCCGGCGTGGAGCTGCGCTTATAGTGGCTCAGCTGGCCGCTCTGCGTATCAAACAGGGAGAAGTCGGTAAAGGTTCCTCCCACGTCTACACCGATCATATAACTCATAATATTTCTCCTCGATCCAGTTTCTCGTATAAAGTGCAGCAGGAGGGGTGGGCTGCGGCCCGCTCCTCCTGCCGCCGGACACATTCAGGGTGAGAATGCTCTGTCAAACGGAACGACTTTTTGTTTAGTGGGGAAGGGCCTGGACGGAGTCATACAGGCCGGGGGTGGCCCAATAACCTTCGCTCTCCAGCTGGGCGGCCAGGGGAGCCATGGCATCGATAAAGGACTGCTTATCAAAGTCCACAAAGGTGCCGCCGCCGTCAACAATGGTCTGCTTGTCCTCTTCCCAGTCTTTTTTCACCTCTTCGGTAAACCACTGGGCCACCTCGTCGGCGCAGTCCTCGATGACCTGCTTTTCCTCGTCGGTCAGCTTGTTCCAGGTGGTGGTATTGATGGCGATGCTCTCCAGAGGGAAGGCATAGTCCACCAGGGAGATGTAGGGGGCATACTTGTACAGGTCCAGGGCCACGATGGACTCATAGGAGCACTCGCCCGCATCCACAACACCCTGCATCATGGCCATGGTGTAGTCGGACCAGGACACAATGGTGGGCACCGCACCCATGGTGCTGAAGTTCTTCTGGAAGATGTCGATATTGGGCACGCGGAACTTCACGCCCTGCAGGTCGGACACGTTGGCCAGGGGCTTCTTGCCGAAGATGGCCCGGGGGTTCTTCTGCAGCTTATAGGAGACGATGTGGATGCCGGAATCCTCCAGAGTCTGGAAGGCGTTGTCCGCCAGATCAGACTCCAGGAAGGCGTATACATGCTCGATGCTGTCAAAGGCGAAGGCCATGGACATGATATTCAGGTCTTTGGCAATGCTGGTATAGTTGTCGAAGGAGAACATCGCGCCCTGCTGCAGGTCCACCTGCATGTTCTCCACTTCCTCCATGGCGGGGCCCAGCTGCTCGCCGGGATAGAACTCCACCTTCACTTTACCGGCCAGCTTCTCGTTCACCAGGTCGGCAAACTTCTGTCCGGCAATGCCGGTGGGCTCGGTCTGGGAGGAGGACGCACCCAGCTTGATCAAAATCTCGCCATGGGCGGGAGCAGAGGTGTCGGAGCCGGCTTCGGAACCGGCCGAGCCAGCGGAGGAGGCGGGCTTAGAGCCGCACCCGGCACACACGGACAGCAGCAGGACCAAAGCAAGAGACAATGCGGTCAATTTCTTCATCATGTTGTTTTCCTCCATATCATTTTTATTGTTCTGTTTGACGCCGGAACTTTATCTCATCCCAAAACGGAATATGGCTCACACTCACATCAGGCCGGGCAGAAGCAGGGTGACCGCCGGGATAAAGGTCACCATCAGCAGGGCCGCAACCAGGGGCACGATCATGGGCAGGGTGTGCTTCAGCGCCTGCTCGAAGGGGACGTTGGCCGTCTTGGCCGCCACAAACAGGGCGGGGGCCATAGGCGGGGTGATCAGGCCGATGGTCAGATTCAGCACCGCCATCACGCCCATCGTCACATAGCTCATGGAGAAGGCATCCGCAATATTCAGCAGCACCGGGGCCATCATGATCAGCACGGGCAGCGAGCCCATAAAACAGCCCATAAACAGCAGCATCAGGTTCAGCAGGAGCAGCACCGCTACTTTGCTGGGGATATCCAGCAGCAGACTGGACAGGCGGGCGGTAAGGCCGCTGTTGATGATCATCCAGTTGAACACCGAGCCGGTGGCACACAGCCACATGGTCATGGCCGTGGTAGACATGGTGTTTTTCAAAATGGTCAGCATGGTCTTGCCGGACAGGCGGCGGTAGCACAGGCCCAGCAGAATGATATAGGCACAGGCCACAGAGCCGGTCTCTGTAGAGGTGAATACACCGGAGCTCACGCCGCCCAGCAGGATGATGGGCGCGCCCAGGGCGGGCAGCCCCCGCCAAAGGGCCCGGAGGAACTCCCGGAAAGTAGCTCTGGGGGTGGTGGGTGCCTGCACATGGAACCGGGTCACAGCGATGTAAATGTAGATCATCAGGCAAAGGCCCATCAATACACCGGGGACAATTCCCGCCATGAAGAGTTCAATGGTGGAGGCTCCGGCCAAAAATCCCCACACCACCAGGTTGATGCTGGGCGGGATGATGGGACCGATGCCAGAGGAGGCGGCGGTGATGGCCACCGAGAACCCCCGGTCATATCCCGCATCGTCCATGGCCTTGATCTCAATCGCACCCAGACCGCCGGCATCGGCCATGGCCGAGCCGGACATCCCGGCAAAGATCATGCTGGCCAGCACATTGGCGTGGCCCAGGCCGCCGGGGATATGGCCCACTGCCTTCTCTGCCACACCGAATATTCGGTCACTGAATCCGATCTCGTTCATTGCACATCCCACAAACACAAAGGCCGGGACCGCAAGCAGGGAATAACTGGCAAAAGAGGTGGCCGTTTTCTGTGCGAACATCACAAAGCTCTGGCCGTTCTGTACAATGTACAGCAGGCTGGACAGCACCATGGCCGAACCGATGGGTACCTCCAGCAGGATCATCACGATAAACAGTGCGAAATAGATCCAGACAAAAATCTCCTCACTCAATGATCATCCCTCCTTCGTCTTGCAGCTTCTGGAAGCGGTCCAGAAATACATGCTTAGGGGTAACAATGTACTCCACCACCCGGTAGATAGCGCACAGGGTAAGCATCACGCCCATAACCATCATGGGCAGGGCATAGTAATAGGCCCGGGAGAAGGGCAGTCCTCCCTGGGGCAGCTGGTTCAGCTGCAGAGCAAACAGCAGTTTGCCGCCGATGATAAATGCCACCGATGTCACCGCCACGATGACGTGGGGGGCAAACATCAGAAAGATTTTTCCTGCCCTGGGGAAAAACTTTACAAAAAAGTTGATCACCGCATGCTCATTGGTCCAATAGCACACCACCGTACCCAAAGCGGAATACCATACCAACAGGGCAATGATCATCTCGTCAAACCAAAAAATCGGGTTACTAAAGACATATCGCATGATCACGTTGATAAACATTGCCCCCAGAAACACGGCAGACATGATCGCCCCCGCCAGGGTGATCATGCTGATCACGCCCTGATAGATCCGCCAGACCTTGCCCAGCGCTCCCGGCGGAATATAAGTGCCTTCCATTTTCAAAACCTCCTTTTTCGTCGTTCACTCCATGCAGTCCAGTTGGTGCATCAGCTCCTTTGTCTGGCGGTAAAGCTGTCCGTACATTTGAAAATAGGGTTCATATTTCTGATGCTGTTCCATATCCGGCTGATAAGTCCGCTCTGTGGCGATATACTTCGACAACTGGGAAAAATCCTGAAACCGGCCTGCACCCAGGGCGGCCATCAGTGCATCGCCATAGGCTGCACCTACAGAGACCGCCGCCACTTGGATGGGCTCTCCGGTGATGTCGGCCACCAACTGCATCCATGTCCCGTTCTGGGCCCCGCCGCCCACCGCCATGATCTTCTTCAGCGGCAGCCGATGATCCCGGATCACGTCCAGATGCTGGCGCACGGAGTAGCCCACCGCCTCCAGAGCAGAGCGATACAGGTGCCGCCGGGTGTGGGTCAGCTTCAGACCAAACACCACGCCCTTGGCCGCCGGGTCGTTGATGGGAGTGCGCTCCCCGGCAAAGTACGGCAGGGTGATAAGTCCGCCGCTTCCCGGGGGGATCTTCTCCAGCCCCTCCGGCATTCTGGAAAAGGCGTTGGGGCCGCCCGTCTCCTGCTCCCGCAGCAAGTCCGGGAAGAGCACATCCCGATACCATTTGGTCAGGGTCCCGCAGGTGTTGGTGCCCCCGGCCAGACTATACGTCCCGGGGATGAGGAAGTTGTTCCCCCGCACCCGGTCATCCAGCACCGGCCGGTCTGTACAGTAATAAAGAAACAGGGTAGAGCCAAACTGCAGCATCATATCCCCGGGTTCCAGCACACCTGTGCTGATGGCCTCCGCCGACGAGTCCCCTGTGCCCACGATCACCGGGGTGCCGGGCTCCAGCCCCGTCTCCCGAGCCGCCGCCTGGGTCACTGTCCCGGCGATGCCGTGAACCGGACGGGCCTGAGCCAACTGATCCGGCCTGCAGTACAGGCCGCACTCCTGCTGATTCACCGTGCCGTCCGTCCGGTACAGGGGCCGGAAAGAGGCCTGTCCCAAAAATTGGTCCACTACATAGTTCCCTGTCAGCTTGGCCGTTACATAGGACGAGCCCGTCAGGAATTTATAGGTCCTGTGATAGACCTCCGGCTCGTGGTGCTTCAGCCACAGGATCTTCGGCGCTACGTCGCCGGAGCAGATGGGACGGCCAAACAGGGTATGTACTTTCTCCGGGCCGTAGTGTTCCGTCAGCCAGTCTATCTCCTCTCCGGCCCGGGCATCAATGCCGTACAGGATGGCCCGGCGCAGAGGACGGCACTGTTCGTCCACCGGGAGGCAGTCAGAGCCCAATGTGCTGGCTCCAACGGCTGCGATCTGTCCGGCGGGAATCCCGGAACTGCGAAGCAGCTCCCGGCTCACCTGGCACACATCGTGCCACCAGACACCTTCCGCATCATGTTCATACCAGCCGGGCCTGGGATTTTCCATCCCGTGTTCCGTGCTACACTGGGCCACCACACGGCACTGCCCGTCTATGATCACGCCCTTGGTGGCCGCTGTCCCCACGTCAATACCCATGAAATAGGCCCGCTCCCAGTCCAATCTGTCCGCCTCCCTTCCCATTTTTCTATCCCGCACCGTTACAGCGCAGCCCGTACTTCCTTTACCCGCTGCATAAATTGGACTACCCGTTCCGGGTCCACCTGGTTCTGGAACTTTCCGTCCACTTTAAAGGCAGTGCCAACGCACACACCGTCTGCTGTCTCCATCTTCTGGGCCACGTTCTGGGCTGTGCAGCCGGTGTTGCAGAATACGGGGACCTGTCCGGCAACCGCCTTTACCTGCTGCATCAGGCCGTCGTCCGTCTCGTTTCCGGCGCTTCCTCCGGAGACACACAGTCCATCAGGGAAGCAGTGGAATATGACCGACTTCGTGATTTTCTGAATATCACGGGGGGCCAGATATACGTCTGACTCCGGGTTGACCTTATACAGCATTTTAATATTGGGGCTGTCCAGCTGTATTCTCCGGCGCACCGTCTGGGCCACGTCGGTAGTCGTCACGCCCGCTTCCCCCAGATAGGCCCCGGTAAAGGCCGCCCGGACAAAGTTGGCATCTGTGGCCACCGCCAGCTCCAACGCCGCCAAAGGATTCGCTGCGATGTTCACCCCATAGGGCACCCGCAGTTCCCCGCGCAGCTCTCCGATGATGCGGGCCATGGCAGCCACCGTAACATAGTCCACCCGGGGCTGATAAGGCAGACTGAATTCGTTGGCAAATAGGATGCCGTCCACCCCGCCGTCCTGCAGAGCGTGCAGCTCCCGCCGTGCAATGTCCACCACCTGTTTCAGCCCGCCCTCCCGGTCATACAGGGGGTCGCCAGGCAGGGCACGCAGATGCAACAGGGCGATCACTGGTTTTTTCACTTGGAACAGTTCTTCTGTCCACATTCCTCTTCCCACCTTTTTGGTTTAGCTTACAGAACTATTTGTATTGTGTTGTATTGCTTTATGTGGCTGATTATATAGCCTTAATAGTACAATGTCAATACGTATCCCTTTTCTTTTTCTCCCATTTTCAAAAGATTGTTTATTTTATAGAAATCCCCGCTCTCATTTTGGCAGACCGTCACAGTATTTCTTCATTTTATATAGCATTTTCTTCCGAAATATCTGTTTTGTGCGAGTTTTGTGTTTTTATTATTCATGTTTAATTTGTACTATATGGTATCTTTTTTCTTTTCTTTTTGTCCCAGACCGTGTATACTTATGTTATACTCTTTTACCACACCAAAAAACAACATTTTAAAAGGAGGGCGTGTACATGCTGACAAGCGGCACGGGCGAGCCCCTTTACCTTCAACTGAAAAACCAATTACTGGACGACATCAGCGCAGGAGTATACACCAAGGGGCAGCGGATCCCCACCGAAAACGAGCTGGCCCAGACCTTTTCCGTCAGCCGCATCACCGTGCGCAAGGCGCTGAAGGAGCTGGAGCAAGAGGGCCTGTTGGTCCGCCGCCAGGGAAAGGGAACTTTTGTGGCCGATCACTCCCTGCGGCGGGACATTCTCCATAACTCCAGCTTTACCGAGATCTGCCGCTCTGCCGGACTGACTCCCGGGGCCCGGACCATCAAATCTGTCATTGAGGACGCCACCTCTTCCGATGTGGCTGAGTTGGGCATTGCCCCCGACTCGAAGGTCATCGCCCTGGAGCGCATCCGGTATGCCGACGGCATTCCCGTGGCCATCGAATTTTCCCGCCTTCCCGAACGCTTCTCGTTTCTCATTGAGGAGGACCTGAACGATGCCTCTCTCATCCAGGTTCTGGCGGACAAATACAACATCCGCTTCACCAGCACCGGCCCCAAGACGCTGAAGCTGGTCTATGCCACCTATGAACAGGCCAAGTATCTGTCTCTCAGCAAGGGCTATCCCCTCATCTCCATCGCCTGCGTCTCCTTTGACGCCTCCGGCACCCCCTGCCACCGCTCCCTCCAGCTGATCGTGGGGGACAAATTCGAGCTGTACGTCTGACTTCTTTTGTCCGTTTTGGAGAGACAGCCAACCAAGCACTGACCACCCCGCCCCGTCCTGCAGACCGAAAAATTTTGTCTGCGGGGCGGGGTGTTGTATTTTCTGCACAAAATCTCTCCGATCCTTGCAGGATTCTTCCGGTCGGGGCGTGCGGTTTGGCGGGGAGGGACTTGCTTGTCACTGTGTTTGCTAGAAAAACAGGTTGACAAGTCGGGGTTCTGCGGATTAAAATAGCGGCATATTATTTACAGGCTAGCGCTTTAGTTTGCGAAATCATCTCTTGATTTTAACGAAATCTACACTTGCGCATTCATTTAATTCAGCAAAGCGCTGTGATAGTATGTTGAATTATGTGCAGCCTACACAAAACACAGGTTGACTATCTCCGCCTTTTTATATATACTGTACGTAATCTGGATGTCCCTGCCGGACGTTCAGCCGCAGCTCCCTATCCCCGCGTCAAACCAAAATTGAATGGAGGACCAGAACTGTGAAAAACTTTTCCCTGAAGAAATTAGTGACTGCTGTGGCAGTCACTACCTCGCTGGTGGCGGCGGCCACCATCAGCGCCTCGGCCTGCACCACCATCTATGTGGGTGCGGAAAAGACCGTGGAAAACACCCCCTTTGTGGCCCGCACGGAGGACTATGGCTGGAACTATAACAAGCAGTGGTTCGTGATGCCCGAGGGCAAGTGGGCCAAGGGCGACACCTTCCTGGGCTGCCCCGGCTACGGCGAGTTCGAGTGGAAGTTCACCCACGACAGCTACCGCTTCACCTATTTCACCAACGACCAGTATCAGGGCACCTGCCCCGAGTGCGGCCAGGAGAACGCCACCCACCCCTCTTACACCGAGTTCGGCACCAACGAGAAGGGCGTGTCCGTCTCCGCCACTGAGACCATTTACGGCAACGATGCCATTGGCGGCAACACCAAGCAGAACATCACCGGCGTGGACCCCTTCGTGAAAGTGAAGGTGGACGGCAAGGTGGGCATTGAGGAGACCGACATCCCCACCATCATCCTGTCCGAGGCCGACTCCGCCAAGGCCGGCGTGGACCTGCTGCTGAACATCTATAAGGACTACGGCGCTTATTTCGCCTCCGGCGTGTTCATCTGCGACCAGAATGAGACCTGGTACATCGAGAACTGCTCCGGCACCCAGTATGTGGCCATCAAGGTGCCCGACAGCATGATCTTCCTGGAGCCCAACATGGCGGTCATCGGCCGTGTGGACCTGGACGACGAGAACATCATCGCCTCTGACAAGCTGATCGAGGTGGCCCAGAAGGGCGGAACCTTTGTGGGCGATGCCGACAAGAACATCATTGACTTCCGCGCCTCCTACGCCGGCCGCCTGGACCGGGTGGATCAGCGCATGGTGGACGGTCTGAACTACCTGAACAAGAACTATAACTACACCGCCGAGCAGCTGCTGGCCGACAACACCCGCTTCACCATCTCCAACGTGAACGACAAGGACGAGCAGGTGGGCCTGTACACCAACATCAAGGCCGACCGCACCCTGGACAAGAACGACGTGTTCGGTTACTACAAGCTCAGCTCCATCGGCAAGCCCAGCAACCAGGACATCGAGATCTTCCAGCTGTTCAAGGACAAGGACGTGACCACCGGCACCGTGGGCTGGGTGGGCGTTGGCAACATGTCCAACAACGTCTTCGTCCCCTACTACCCCATGCTGTTGACTGACAGCAAGGATATGTACGAGGGTTATCAGGCGACTCTGCCCGCCGTGCAGAAGGTCGCCGAGCGTCCCGCCGACGCCAACGCCTTCTTTGTCAACGACAAGAAGGGCGGCTTCGCCGTGTACCCCGAGGGCTGGCGCAACTCCTACTACTTCAGCTTTGAGGGCCTGGGCGGCTACATTGCCGACGCCGAGGCCATCACCGGCACCGCCGTTTCCGCTGCGGACAAGCAGTATGTGCAGGACAAGATGACCGCCCTGCAGAACGAGTTCAACGAGACCTTCGCCAAGGTGGAGCTGAAGAACGCCACCGCGACCAGCCGCCAGATGGCCGCCAAGGCTCACGCCACCGCACTGGCCATGATCGACTATCTCACCGAGGGTTCCTTCAACGACGTGGCCTCCGGCAGCTGGTATGCCGATGCGGTAAAGAACGTGGTGAACAAGGGCCTGATGGCCGGCACCGGCAAGGACACCTTCGCCCCCAATAACCAGGTGACCCGTGCCATGATGTGGACCGTGCTGGCCCGCCTGGATGGCAAGGACGTGTCCGGTGCCTCCACCTGGTACGCCAAGGCCATGACCTGGGCCACCGAGAAGGGCGTGTCCGACGGCACCTTCCCCGGCAACTCCATCACCCGTGAGCAGCTGGCCACCATGCTGTGGCGTGCCGCCGGCAGCCCCGAGGCCAAGGGCGCGCTGACCAACTTTAACGATGCCGCCTCCGTCAGCTCCTGGGCCACTCAGGCCATGACCTGGGCCGTGGAGCAGGGCCTGATCTCCGGCATGGGCGACGGCGCGCTGAATCCCCAGGGCAACGCCACCCGTGCTCAGCTGGCCGTCATCCTGACCGCCTACGCTAAGTAAGCTTTTCCCCATTACGCACAACAGCCGGGCCGCTTTCGCGGTCCGGCTGGTTTTTATTTACACGAGAGAACGGATCGCCGCTCTTAACCGATCACCCCATACTTCCCTGCCAGGGGCTTCAGCTCCTCCTCGCTCAAACCGCCCTCGTACAGGGCGCGGCCCTGATAGACCCGCAGGGCGGCCTCCAGCAGGTCGGCCTGCTGACACACCAGGCACAGGGGCTTGGAGATCATATACTGGCAGTCGGCCAGGGCATCCACGTCCTCCCAGCTGCCAATGGCCACCGCCGCCATGGGGAAGCCGTCCTCCATGGCCTCGGTGAGGCCGTCCTCCATGTGCTCCGCCCCGGCAACCACCGCTCCGTGTCCCGCGTCCACGGGGAGATAGCATACGTCCTTTTCGGTGGCGGCGGGGAGCAGGTCGGGGTACTTGGGGGCGGGGCGGACAAATTCCGCGCCTTTGAGGGCCTTTGCCAGGGCGGCAATATAGTCCTCGTCCGTGCCGCAGCAGCCGCCGAAGATGGCCGTGCCCGCCTGGAGCATGTCGGGCACCCAGCGGACAAACTCCTCCGGGGTGCAGTCATAGGTGGTCTTGCCGTCTACGGTGACGGGCATTCCGGCGTTGGGCTTGGCGATGAGGGGCACCCGGGCATAGTCCCGCAGGCGGCGCAGCTGCTTCAGCATCTGTTCCGGGCCGGTGGAGCAGTTCAGGCCGAAGGCGCTGACCCCCATGCCCTGGAGCACCACCAGCGCGGCGGCCACATCGGTGCCCGACAGGCAGCGGCCGCTCTCGTCGCAGGTGAAGGTGACAAAGATGGGTCTGTCGCTGACGCTGCGGATGGCCAGCGCGGCGGCCCGGGCATCGGCCAGGGTCATCATGGTCTCCACCACGAACAGGTCCACCCCCGCCTGCTCCAGTCCGGCGGCCTGCTCGGCATAGATGTCCACCAGCTCCTCGAAGGAGGCCTCCCCCAGGGGGGACAGGAACAGGCCCGTGGGGGAGATGTCCCCGGCCACCCAGGCCCGCGTGTCCACCGCCTGCCGGGACAGGGCCACCAGGCGGTGGTTATACTCCGCCGTCTGGTTGAAAATGCCCCGCTCCTCCAGCTTCTGCCGGTTGGCCCCAAAGGTGGGGGCATAGACCACCCGGCTGCCCGCCTGGACATAGCGGCGCTGGATATCCCGGATGCTGTCCGGGTGGTCCAGCACCCACTGCTCGGCGCTCACGTCGCCTTGATAGCCCCGCTTCTGCAGCTGGGTCCCGGTGGCTCCGTCTAAGATCAGGGGAAAGCGCATCTCCATATTGTCGTCCTCCATTTGTGTATTGGTGTGTTGGTGAAAAGCCTTCTCCTGGGAGAAGGTGCCCCAGTGGGCACACTGGGGCGGATGAGGGGAACGCCACCGATGTTTGAGCGTTCCCGACAAAGCGGCATAGCCTTCGCCCCGCAGGGGAGAAGGTGGCATGGCCGCAGGCCATGACGGATGAGGGGGACCACGGGGGTACACCCGTTATCGGCGGGCCGCTGGGGACAGCGGCCCCTACGAAACCTATTGTAACCCTGCGTAGGGGCGGATGTCCCCATCCGCCCGTTCGATGGCCTCCGCACCCAACGATACCCACCCTCATCCGGCCCTGCGGGCCACCTTCCCCCTGGGAGGGGGAAGGCTAAAACTGCCCGCCTAAAGCCTTCCCCTGGGGGAAGCTGGCACGGCGAAGCCGTGACTGAGGGATTCCGCTCCCCCGCCCTCTTCAAAACCCCATATTCTCCGTAAACGCCCGGGTGAAATCCGGCTGACCGGACAGCTCGATGTAATCGCAGGACCGGGCGGTGTCCTCCACCTTGGGCCACAGGCGGCCGTCCAGGGCCAGGGCGGCGGCTCCCGCCAGAGCGGTATTGCCCAGGGGGCGGACCTTCCCCGCCAGCACCGGCGGCAGCATCCCGATGGCCATGGCGCTGCCCGGGTCGATATAGGTCCCAAAGCCCCCGGCCAGGTACAGGCCGTCCACCTGCTCCAGGGGCACCCCCCGGCGCTGGGACAGGACTTGTATCCCCGCCGCCACGGCGGCCTTGGCCAGCTGGAGATTCCGCACGTCCCCGGCGGTGAGATATACCTGGGGGGTGAGATGGAACAGGCCGTTGCCGTCTCCGTCCCGCTCCACATAGCGCCGCAGCTCCGGGGCGACCTCCTCCGGGGGCAGCAGACGCCCGCCGGGGGCGATGATCCCCAGCTTCCGCAGTACCGCCGCCAGGTCCACCAGGCCGGAACCGCACAGGCCCCGGGCGGGGCCGTCCCCGATGACATCATAGAGAAAGCCCCGGTCATAGCGCACATGGCTCACCGCCCCGTCCACGCCGGGCATACCGCATTGGATGCCAGCCCCCTCAAAGGCGGGGCCGGAGGCCACGGCGCAGCAGGAGAAGCCGCCCTTTCCCCCCATGGCCATCTCCCCGTTGGTGCCGATGTCCAAAAACAGGTGCTCCCCGGGCTTCTCCCCCAGGCCGGAGGCCATGAGTCCCGCGGTGATGTCGCCCCCCACATAGCCCGCCACGCAGGGCAGCAGCCGGACGGGCACGCCGTTCAGGTCACCTGTCCCCTCCGGGCCAAAGAACAGGCTGTCCGGCCGGAAAGGCGCGGCGGCCATGCCGGCCACGCTTTTGCCGGCGAACAGGCTCTCCATCACCGTGTTCCCCGCCACTGAAATTTCTTTCAGTTCTTCTGCCCGTCGGCCTGCGGCGGACAGGGCGGCCTCCAGCATCGCCCAGATCTGCCCCCGGATGCGCCCGGACAGCTCGCTGAAACCCTGGGGCGTGTCCAGCGTGTGCTGGATGCGGCTGATCACATCCGCCCCATAGGGGGCCTGGGCGTTCCAGGCCCCCTGGGCGGCCAGCTCTGCCCCGTGGGCGCGGTCGTACAGCTTGACCACCACCGTGGTGGTGCCCAGGTCCACCGCCGCAGACAGGCCCGTCCGGCCCGGCTGACAGGGGGGCGGGGGGAGGGTGTCCCCCAGGATCACCCCGGAGACCGTCTCGGGCAGGGCCACCTGCTCCCCGCCCCGGGGAAATACTTTGCAGGCCAGCCTCGGCCCGCCGTTCACCTGCACCCGGCACTTTCCGCACCGGCCCCGGCCCCCACAGGCCGCCGGAAGGGAGAAGCCCGCCCGCCGCAGGGCGGACAGCAGGCTCTCCCCGGGCTGGACGGGGATGTCATAGATTTTCTCCCCCTGCCGGACCTGGACCCTTGACACAGACCTCGCCCCCCGAATATAATGAATGAAATATAGTTTATTTTAGGCAACCTAGGTTTGCTTTGTCAAGGGGATTTGCAGCAATGACCGATCTTATTTCCCTGGCCCGACAGAACGGGTTTACCCATGTGGCTCCGGTGGACCTGTCCGCCGCCGTCCCCCTGGCGGAAGTGCGGGACATGTGTACTGCAGACCGGTGCGGCTGCTTCGGCAAAAACTGGGCCTGTCCCCCCCACTGCGGCACGGTAGAGCAGGCCGCACGGCGGCTGGCTCAGTATCATGCCGGGGTGCTGGTCCAGACCACCGGGGAGTTGGCCGACCCCTTTGACTACGACGGCATGACCGCCCTGTCCCGGCTTCACCGCAGACGATTTCTCAACTTTGCCCGCCAGGCCCGGCTGGTCTCCCCCGGCTGTCTGCCCCTCAGCGCCGGACCATGCACCCTGTGCGCCCGGTGTACCTGCCCGGACAGGCCCTGCCGCCGCCCCAGGCAGCGCCTGTCCTCGATGGAGGCCTATGGCCTGTTCGTCAGCGACGTGTGCATCCGTTCTGGCCTCTCCTACAACTATGGTCCCAACACCCTGACCTATACCGCCTGCGTGTTTTATAATCCTGAGGAGTGATCGTCATGTCTACGCCCAAAGAGATTTTTCTGGAGCTGATCCGTCCCGGCGGCCAGCCCGAGCGCCAGCTGCGCCAGTATGAGGCCCTGGCCATGTACCTGGCCGACCCCATCAACGTCTTTCTCCGGGGCAACCGAAAGCGGGGCAGCACCAGCCGGGACCGGTGGGGGGTGACCATCGACTTCCCGGAGGACGCCCCCGGGGCCATCCCCGTCCACAGCCCGGCGCTCACCGTCTGCCCCGACGTGACGCGCTGGCGGGAGGTGGTCCACGCCCCCGACTTGGAGGCCAACTGTGCCCAGGGCTGGGAGGAGGCCCGTGCCGCCGCCCACGCCGCCGCCGGGGACGACCGCCTGGTCACCGGCTTTATGGGCACCGGCATCTTTGAGCAGTGCCACTTCCTTATGGACTTTGAGAACACCCTCACCGCCCTGTACGAGCACCCGGACGAGATGCACCAGCTCATCGAATCCATCACCCAGTTCCGGCTGACCTACGCCAGAATGCTCATCGACGGCCTGCAGCCCGACGTGCTGTTCACCCACGACGACTGGGGCACCAAAAACGCCCTGTTCATGAAGCCGGAGATGTGGCGGGAGTTTTTCAAGGAGCCCTACCGCCGCTTCTATGGCTACATCCGCTCCCGGGGGGTCATCGCCATCCACCACGCCGACTCCTATCTGGCCCCCATCGTGGACGACATGGCGGAGATCGGCATCCAGGTGTGGCAGGGGGTGCTGCCCGAAAACGACATCCCCGCCCTCCAGCGGCACCTGCGGGGCAAGCTGGTGCTCATGGGCGGCCTGGGTGCCGCCATTGACCGGGCCGACGCCCAGCCGGAGGAGATCCTGGACTATACCCGCAGGGCCCTGAATGCCTACTGCCCCGGCGGGCACTTCATCCCCTCCATCACCTATGGCCTGGCGGGGACCGTGTTCCCCCATGTGGACCAGTATCTGGACCAGGCCATTGACGAGTATAACGCCCGGCTCCATGTGCCCCACATGGACCTGCCCCCCGAGCCCCGCCGGAAGCTGGACGGGGCGGGACAGGCCGCTCCCCCGCAGCAGGCTGCCCGGGAGGAGGCCCCCGCCGACCTGCTCTCCGCCATCGCCTCCGCCCTGGAGCACGGCCAGCAGAAAAAGCTGCTCTCCCTGTGCCGGCAGGCCCTGGACCAGGGCTATTCCCCTGACGACATTCTGTCCAAAGGAATGGTGAAGGGCATGAGCGACCTGGGCGACGCCTTCTCTGCCAACCGGGCCTTTGTCCCGGAGATGCTCATCGCCGCCCGGTGCATGACGGCGGCCATGGACCTGCTCAAGCCCCATATGGCCGCCAGCGGCCACGAGCCGGTGGGCAGCGCCTGTCTGGGCACCGTTCAGGGGGACATGCACGACATCGGCAAGAATCTGGTGAAGATCATGATGGAGGGCAGCGGCATCCAGGTCATCGACCTGGGAGTGGACGTGTCCCCCCAACAGTTCATCGACGCAGCCCAGCAGCACCACTGCGGCATCATCGCCTGCTCCTCCCTGCTCACCACCACCATGCAGGGAATGCGCCAGGTGGTGGAGCTGGCCCGGGCCCGGGGCATCCGGGACCAGGTGAAGATCATGGTGGGGGGCGCCCCCATCAGCCAGGCGTTCTGCGACGAGATCGGGGCCGACGCCTATACCCCCGACGCAGGCACCGCCGCCCGCACCGCCGTGGCCCTGCTCCGGGCCTTGAAGCATTCACTGTAAAATACGCCCCCGTCCCCCGGTGTCACAGCCGGGAGACGGGGGTGTTTTCATGTGGACTACCAGGCAGGGCATCCCGCTTTCTGTTTTCTGCCCCGAGCACATCCGGCAGATTTCTATGCGCCTTTTTGTGATCTGAATGTTTCCTTAGGTCAGTTTACAAGGAACTACACGCAGACCACGAAACGGGGGCTGCTGACAACAAATAAAGGCTGAATATCAAGCACCGGGGAAATGCGAGATATTCAGCCTGTTTTGTTGTCTGGGGTTTCCAAAGGGGCTTACCCCTTGGCACACGACTTTGCTTGCAAAGTGTAGTGTGTTATACGCTCTGTCGGCGTTGCTGCGAAAATAAGGTTGCCGCCGGGGAGGGC
>PPYF01027342.1_pt1 | contig 25090 bp, 16 predicted proteins | sample 1559871 | NCBI WGS metagenome assembly PPYF01 (sample SAMN08240021, study PRJNA423297) | Human gut metagenome, whole genome shotgun sequencing project. | reverse complement strand
GCTCCTTCACCTGCAAGAAAAAATCTGCTCCGAGACTGCGACCCATAATTTAACGTTGCTTTTTAAACAACTTCTAAATCAGACATTATCATGAGCCACAATATAAACAGGCGGGAATTCCTCCGCCGCATCGGAATCGGTTCGGTGGCCGCCACCGGATTGGTAATGACAGGCTGCTCTTCAAGAAAGGAGACGTTGGCCACCGAAGGAACGGAATCGGGTCCTATCCCTACCGATAAGATGACATACCGCACTAATCCCAAGACTGGAGAGAAAGTGTCGTTGCTCGGCTACGGTTGCATGCGCTGGCCCACAAAACCTGGAAAAGACAAAGACGGGAATCCGGAGGAGGAACTTGATCAGGAGGCCATCAACAGTCTTGTTGACGAGGCAATAGCACATGGCGTGAACTATTTCGACACATCGCCGGCCTATTGCCGAGGGAAATCGGAAGAGGCCACGGGTATAGCCCTGAGCCGACATCCCCGTTCTTCGTATTATATCGCCACGAAGCTCTCTAATTTCGCACCCGAATCGCAGACAAGAGAGGCGTCGATAAAGATGTACAGAGACTCGATGCGCTATCTCCAGACAGATTATATCGACTATCTGTTGCTGCATGCTGTCGGTGGAGGGGGAATGGATAATCTTCATCAAAGGTATCTCGACAACGGCATCCTTGATTTCCTTATGGAGGAGAGGGAGGCCGGAAGGATCAGAAACCTTGGATTCTCTTACCATGGCGACATAGAGGTGTTTGACTGGTTGCTCGCCAACCATGATAAATATAAGTGGGACTTCGTGCAGATCCAGATGAACTATCTCGACTGGGAGCATTCGAAGGATATGAATCCTCGCAACACCAACGCGGTTTATCTCTATGATGAGCTTGCAAAGAGAAAGATCCCTGTTGTGATAATGGAGCCTCTCCTCGGCGGACGCCTTTCTAATCTTCCCGACCACATTGTGGCGCGCTTGAAGGAGGCGGAGCCTGAGAAGAGTGTGGCGTCGTGGGCATTCCGGTTCTGCGGCACATATCCCGAGGTGCTCACAGTGCTTAGCGGCATGACCTACAAGGAACATCTTGAGGATAATCTCCGCTCTTTCTGTCCGTTGAAACCGTTGACCGACAGCGAGCTTAAGTTCCTTCATGACACGGCCGGACTCATCGCGCAGTATCCCACAGTGCCATGCAATGACTGTAAATACTGCATGCCCTGTCCCTATGGCATCGACATTCCGGGTGTGCTCCTGCATTATAATAAGTGTGTCAACGAGGGTAATGTCACGGAGTCTACGGCCGATCCTAAATATGCCGAGGCGAGAAGGGCCTTTCTTGTCGGTTACGACCGTTCGGTTCCGCGTTTGCGCCAGGCCAGCCACTGCATAGGTTGCCGCCAGTGTGTGGAGCATTGTCCGCAAGGCATAAGAATTCCTCGCGAACTCCATCGCATTGACAAGTATGTGGAGGAACTCAAGCGCAACGAGGCATGACGTGTGCCGGGCTTGCGAGGTGAATGAATTATCGCGGAGAAGCCAATAAGTGTATTGGCTTCTCCGTTACAGACATATATATTGATATTTAAGAAACGAAAAAATGATTGGTTTTTACAATATGCTTGGTTTTATCGGTGGCGTAGGTTTTCAGGAGGTGCTCCTTATCGCACTTGTCGTGCTCCTCTTTTTCGGAGGGAAGAAGATCCCCGAGTTAATGAAGGGGCTCGGTAAAGGGGTGAAATCGTTCAAAGACGGAATGCGCGATGTCGAGAATGAGGTTAAGGCTCCTGTTGAGGAGATGAAGGAGGCTGACAAGGATAAAAAGTGACATGGAGGATACCCAACAGAGTTTTTGGGACCATCTCGATGAACTGCGCAGGGTCATATTCCGTATATTGGGTGTGGCCCTGGCATTTGCTGTCGTGGCGTTTATATTCCGTGATGAACTGTTTGCTGTGGTTCTCGCTCCCAAGGAAGAGTGTTTTATCACCTATCGGCTTTTGAGTCGTCTTGCGTCCGTGTTTTCCGGAAGCGTTGCGGAGTCTTTCGATGTGCCGCTTATCAACACCGGGCTCGCCATGCAGTTTGTCATCCATATGAAGATAGCGTTCGCCGCCGGAGTGGTGTGCGCTTCTCCATATATTATATATCAGCTTTTCCGGTTTGTCTCGCCGGCATTGTATGCCGATGAGCGCAGATATGCGGTCAGGGTCGTCGGAGGGGGCTACCTGATGTTTATCATAGGTATGGCTGTGAGCTACTTCCTTATTTTCCCTCTCACATTCCGTTTTCTCGGCACCTATCAGGTCAGTTCCGATGTGGCGAATCTGATCTCTCTCGAATCATATGTGGAGGTGCTTGTGATGATGTCGGTGGCGATGGGGATAGTTTTCGAGATGCCTGTCGTGGCGTGGCTTTTCGCAAGACTTGGTTTTCTCAACGACACTTTCATGCGGCGTTACCGCCGTCATGCCATAGTGGTGATATTGATTGTCGCTGCCGTGATCACTCCCACGAGCGATATCTTCACTCTTCTCGCCGTCTCTCTTCCTATGTGGCTGCTTTATGAAGGAAGCATACATCTTGTCGCCCGCACGCCCCCTGTCAGTCGGGAGCCGGAATGATTGTCCCGTGCTCAGTCGCTTAGAAACTTTGCGAATTCTGCGGGAATGGGAGCGTCGACAGAGATTGGCTCTTTGGAGACTGGATGAACGAATTCGATGTGGCGTGCGAGCAGGGAGATCCCTCCGTCGGGGTTGCTGCGGCGCGCTCCATACTTCAAGTCCCCTTTTATGGGGTGGCCGATGTTGGAGAGCTGCGCGCGGATCTGGTGCTTGCGCCCTGTGAGAAGATTGATTTCGAGGAGTGTGTATCTGTCGCCGCGCGCGATTGTCTTGTATTTTAGGATGCATTTCTTTGCATCTGTGGCTCCCTGACGAGCCACGAAGGTCTTATTGATCCTTCCGTCGCTCACGAGCATATCGGTGAGTGTGTCTTCCTCCTTCTCGGGATGTCCCTCCACGAGTGCCCAGTAGGTCTTATGTATCTCTCCCTTGCGGAGCATGTCGTTGAGGCGCGTGAGCGCCTTCGATGTCTTGGCGAACACCACGACCCCGGCAACCGGGCGGTCTATGCGGTGCACTACACCGCAGAACACGTTGCCGGGCTTATTGTATTTCTCTTTGAGATATTGTTTTATTGTCTCCGACAGGGGGGTGTCGCCGGTCTTGTCGCCTTGCACGATCTCTCCGGCACGTTTGTCGACAATGATTATATGATTGTCTTCGTAGAGAGGAGTCATCTGTAATGGGAATTGACAGTTGGTTGTTTTTAATGATGTTGGCCACTACATGGCGTTATGTGTGGCTGCCGCATTAAAAAAGCCGATTCCAAAGGAACCGGCTTTTCTGGTGGCGGGGGCAGGACTCGAACCTACGACCTTTGGGTTATGAGCCCAACGAGCTACCACTGCTCCACCCCGCGGTGTTGATTTCGAGTGCAAAATTACTGCTTTTCCGGATATCTGCCAAATATTTCAATGAAAATTTTCAATGGATTAGTGTTAAAATAAGTAAACGATGTTATATGTATTTGAAAAATAGAATAATACTGATGTGTGCTTGCTCCGGTGATTTTTAAGCTATTGAAAATTATTTTCGAAAAATGCCGGAATAGTGGAAAAGTTTTGTTAAATTTGCTCAGAATTTGGTCAGATGTGCAATTTCTGGCTTGTCCCGTATCATTACATGAGTCCTCGGCAGCCTTTAATTGCAATATGGTCAGTAATTATTATACTAAATTCCCCTTTGCGTCATGGTGATGAAAACCCGCGATAAATTCATAGAAGTGGCAAGGCAGCTTTTCGCCAGAAAAGGTGTCGAGAACACAACCATGAACGATATCGCCTCGGCTTCCGACAAAGGACGTCGCACTATATATACTTATTTCAAGAGCAAGCGCGACATTTTCAATGCCGTGATTGAGAGTGAGACCGACCAGATCCTCAACCGGCTTCGTCATATCGTGGCCCAGTCGTCGACTCCGGAAGAGAAACTTAAGGACTATATCGATTGCCGTTTCGAGGCTATGAAGGAGATAGTGTCGCGCAACGGATCGCTCCGCGCGGGTTTCTTCAGGGATGTGAGGAAGGTTGACCGCGCGCGCAAGATAATTACCCGGAAGGAGACGGCTCTGCTCCGCGACATCCTTCAGGAAGGTGTCGACAAGGGGGAGTTCGAGATTTCCAACGTCAATCAGTTCTCTGTGGTCGTGACGCAGGCCATACACGGTCTGGACGTGCCTTATATCAGAGACAATCTCTCTGACGAGGGTATCGACAAGGCTATGCTGAAGAAGTATATTTCCGACCTGATCATCAACAGTGTCAGGAAGCGCTGACGGCATATCCCGTTATGGTATAAGTATTAAGGAAGAAATAGAAAAACAGAATATGTACATCAACTCAATGGGCCATTACGTGCCCTCCGCAAGAATCACGAACGATTATTTTGAAAAGATAAACGGGCTGACCTCCGACTGGATCGTGCAGCGCACCGGCATCCACAGCCGGTCGAAAGCGGCCGCCGACGAGAATTCCGACAGCATGGCCCTGGCTGCCATCGACGATGCGATCACACGTCTGCCATACGACATCAAGGAGGTGGATCTTATCGTGGCTGCCTGCTATTCCATTTACGATACTGTGGCTACTCCGGCTCATGTGGCCCAGCAGCACTATGGCATACACGGGGCAAAGGCTGTTTACGCCTCTGCCGCGTGCTCCTCGTTTATCAACGGTCTTGAGATAATAGAAGGTTATTTCGCTTCCGGCAAGGCCACAAAGGCTTTGCTCATTTGCTCGGAGCACAACACATATTACAGCAACGATAAGGATCCTAAGGCCGGTCATCTTTGGGGCGATGCGGCTGTGGCATATTTCATCAGCAAGGAGCGTCAGAGTGAAAATGATGTGGAGATCCTTGATATCTTCACCGAGGGTCTCGGCGATGTGGGCAAAGGTCCGGAAGGTGTGAAGCTGCGTCCCGGCGAAGACGGCATATCCATGCCCGATGGCCGCGATGTCTTCATGAACGCCTGCAAATACATGATCTACGCGCTGCGCCACTCGCTTGAGCATACAGGATTGAAGATTGAGGATATCGACAAGCTCATATGCCATCAGGCCAATAAGCGCATAGTGGCGCAGGTGGCCCACATGCTCGATAAGCCGCTCGATGATTTTCTCAACAACATCGAGACCCTCGGCAACACCGGCTCCGCCTCCGTCGCGCTCGTGCTCTCGCAGAACGCTCCCAATTTCAAGAAGGGCGACAAGGCTGCCCTGATGGTGTTCGGCGGCGGCTATTCATGCGGATGCTTCATTGTCCGTTTCTGACGGGCGTCGGGGGCGCTCGGATATTTTCGCGGGAAGCCCTGAGGGAATCTTCTGCCGGATAAATGTCCGGACTGATCGGTGGTCAGTCTTTGCTGTGGATAGGAATGGAAAGTTTATCAGACATAACCATTAAGAAACAATATAGAAAATGAAATTACTTGAAGGAAAAACAGCCCTTATCACAGGCGCTGCCCGTGGCATCGGCAAGGCCATAGCTCTTAAATTCGCCTCAGAAGGCGCCAATATCGCGTTTACCGATCTTGTCATCGATGAGAACGGAAAGAAGACCGAGGAGGAGATCGCCGCCTATGGCGTGAAATGCAAAGGCTACGCGTCGAACGCCGCAAGCTTCGAGGATACAGAGAAGGTCGTGGCTCAGGTGAAAGAGGACTTCGGCTCGATCGATGTCCTGGTCAACAATGCAGGCATCACTAAAGACGGCCTCATGATGCGCATGAGCGAGAGCCAGTGGGATGCCGTGATCGCTGTCAACCTCAAGTCGGCTTTCAACTTCATCCATGCCGTTCTCCCCATCATGATGCGTCAGCGTGGCGGATCTATCATCAACATGGCTTCTGTCGTAGGTGTTCACGGAAATGCCGGACAGGCCAACTATGCCGCCTCGAAGGCTGGCCTCATAGCTCTTGCGAAGAGCATCGCGCAGGAGGTGGGATCACGTGGCATCCGTGCCAACGCTATCGCTCCCGGATTCATCGAGACGGCCATGACTGCCGCGCTCCCCGACGCTGTTCGCGAGGAATGGACAAAGAAGATACCTCTGCGCCGCGGAGGCAAGCCCGAGGATATCGCCGATGTGGCAACATTCCTGGCTTCCGACATGTCGAGCTATGTATCCGGACAGGTGATCCAGGTCGACGGCGGAATGAATATGTAATCTGTCAATAATGGAGAAATACGCGATAATCGTTGCTGGAGGGGAGGGTACCCGTTTAGGGGGTGCCCTCCCCAAGCAATTCAGGGAGGTTGCCGGGCGTCCCCTTTTATGGTGGTCGGTGAAGGCTTTCTCCGACGAGGATCCTGCCACGCGGATCATACTCGTGCTCCCGCAGAGGTTTTTCGGCCTTTGGCAGCAATTGCAGACGGAACTTCCTGAAGAAGACCGGTTGCCGCATTCTGTTGTGGCCGGAGGTGCCTCGCGTACTGAGTCTGTGAAAAACGGACTGAGGGTGGTTCCCGACGGCGAAGAATGTCTTGTGGCTGTTCACGATGCTGCCCGTCCGCTGCTGACATCAGCCATGATATCCCGCGGCTGGGAGACAGCCGCGAGGCACGGGGGTGCGATTCCGGCCATCCCCGTCACAGATTCTCTGCGCCGTGTCGAAGGGGAGACGAGCCGGGCTGTAGACCGTAGCGCATTTGTCGCCGTGCAGACTCCGCAGGTTTTCCGTGCGCGGTTGTTGAAAGAGGCTTATGCCGCTCATCCGGACGCTGTTTATTCCGACGATGCCACCGCATTCGAGGCTTACGGAAAGATCCCTGTGCTATTCGAGGGTAGCACCGACAATATGAAAGTGACCAATCCCGGCGATCTGGAGATTGCCGCGTTGCTTATAGGGAGACGCTGATCCATGCTTGAGCGTGTTTTCAATATTGCTCCGGGTGTCGTTGGCGGTTTTGTGGCTCTGGCCTGTGGTGAAGGTGATGCCGCGGAGAGATATGGAATAGTATGTCCCTGTCAGACCCACACTGCGAATGTAGGCATCCTTTCTCATCCCGGAGAATCATTTCCTGAGACCGATGCCATTGTGACTCGCCTCAAAGGTGTGAGGATAGGTGTGCGTACTGCCGATTGTGTCCCTGTCGTCCTCTATGCTCCCGGGGCGGAGGTCATTGCCGCTGTCCATGCGGGATGGAAGGGCACTCTTGCAGGTATTGTGAGGGAGACACTCGGTGTGATGTCCCGTCTTGGAGCAGACATGGAGGATGTGCTGGCATTTTTCGGGCCTTCCATATGCTGCGGCTGTTTCGAGGTCGCGCCCGAGCTTGCCACACTGTTCGTCTCGCATGGTTTCGGCCCCTGCGTGGCCACTCCCGGTTTCGCCGATCCACTCACGGGTGAGCCCATGGATGCCGCGCGTCCCCATATTAATCTTGAGGAATGCAACGTCCTTCTGCTCCGCCAGGCGGGGTTGGCCGAAGCCAATATCCGAAGATCTGGCATATGCACCCGGCATTCCTGCCTACCCGATGGATGCGGCGGTGTTTCCCGGCTTCCGTCATGGCGCCGTGAAAACGGAACTACACGCAGAATCATGACCTGGATAGGTATCGGCATTTGAAGCGACATAACAGATAGGAACCTACACGTATACATGCCCGGATTTCTTGACACCGACATAAAATTCCTGAAAGGGGTTGGGGCGACTCGCGCCAAAACGCTTGCCTCAGAACTGGAGATCGCCACATTCCGCGACCTCCTTTTCAACTTCCCGTTCCGCCATATCGACAGAAGCCGCTTCTATACCATCGGGGAACTCAGCGGCGACGACCTTCCGGCTCTTCAGATCAAAGGACGTTTCATCAGTTTCTCGAAAGAGGGGGAAGGGGCGAAGCAGCGTCTGTCCGGTATATTCAGCGACGGTCGCAAATTGATGGAATGTGTGTGGTTCTCGAAGATACAGTATATTGCCGGTTCTCTGAAAACCGGTGTCGACTACGTGATTTTCGGAAAGCCTAATCTGTTCCGTAATGCCTACTCCATGGTGCATCCCGAGGTCGAGGCATATGATCCGTCGAAACCTCCTACCGGTTTCCGCGGGGTCTATTCCGTGACGGAGACGATGCGCAAGAAGGGCTTCACAACCCGGCTTATGCAGAACCTCGTGAGCAATCTCTTTGCCAATACGGGATATGCCACGGTCGAGGAGACCCTTCCTGAAGAGATCGTGAGAGGGTGTTCGCTCATGCCGCTACGTGATGCGCTTCGACAGATGCACTTCCCTGACAATGCGCATGCCCTCCGGAAGGCCACTGAGCGCATGAAATTCGAGGAGCTCTTTTATGTGGAGGCCCACATCCTCCGTTTCTCCATGGAGAGGGGCTCGAGGATTCCGGGATATGTGTTCCGCACGATCGGGGAGAAGTTCAATGGCTTCTATTTCAATGTGCTCCCCTTTGAACTTACCGGCGCCCAGAAGCGCGTGCTGAAGGAGATCCGTGCCGACATGAAGACCGGAAGGCAGATGAACCGTCTGCTGCAGGGTGATGTCGGATCCGGAAAGACTATGGTGGCGTTCATGTCGATGCTTATGGCTGTCGACAACGGTTGCCAGGGTGCGCTTATGGCACCTACCGAGATCCTTGCCACCCAGCATTATGAGACCCTTTGCGGATGGGCGGCGCCGATAGGGGTGAGGGTTGAGCTTCTCACCGGGAGCACACGCGCCGCGAAGAGGAAGGAGATCCATGCCGCCCTCGAATCGGGCGATATCGACATAATCGTCGGCACCCACGCCCTCATAGAAGATACTGTGGTCTTCAGGCGTCTCGGACTGGCGGTGATCGATGAGCAGCATCGTTTCGGAGTGGCGCAGAGGGCCCGGATGTGGCGCAAGAACAGTGTCGCTCCCCATGTGCTCGTGATGACTGCCACTCCCATTCCACGCACTCTGGCAATGACTGTCTACGGCGATCTTGAGGTGTCGGTTATCGACGAACTCCCTCCGGGACGCAAGCCTGTCACCACTTTGCTCCGATATGACACGAACCGTCATGAGGTGGACCGTCTCATAGGTTCCCAGCTACGGGAGGGTCGTCAGGTCTATATAGTCTATCCTCTTATCGAGGAGAACGAGAAACTTGAACTCAAGAGTCTTGAGGAGGGTTATAAACGCACGTGCGAGACTTTTCCCAGCTACCGTGTCTGTTTCGTACACGGCCGGATGAAACCTGCGGAGAAAGACCATCAGATGGATCTTTTCGTGCGGGGAGAGGCGCGCATCATGGTGGCTACAACTGTAATAGAGGTAGGTGTCAACGTGCCCAACGCCTCGGTGATGGTCATCGAGAATGCCGAGCGTTTCGGTCTGTCGCAGCTTCATCAGCTGCGTGGACGTGTGGGCCGTGGTGCCGACCAGAGCTACTGCATACTGATGGGTAAGGTGAAGGCGGCGGCCGAGACAAAGAAACGATTGTCGATCATGACTGAGACTACCGACGGTTTCCTTATCTCGGAGGCAGATATGAAGATACGGGGGCCAGGTGATATGGAGGGCACGCAGCAGAGCGGTCTGGCTTTCAATCTCCGTGTGGCAGATCTGGCGCGCGACGGTCAGATTCTCTCGAAAGCCCGGGAGGTGGCTTTGTCAGTCTTGAGAGGCAATCCCGGACTGCTGGCCCCCGGATGTACTGCTACGGAGGCCTCTCCGGGCGACCCCTCCCCGATACCTTTGACTGCGAGGTCTGCCGCTATCGTGGCTTCGGAACTCAGGGTAAGGTTTGCAAGGAGCGAAGATTGGTCAAGGATATCATGACCGAACGATTCTCTCTCCTTGTTCGTTAATATATAGTGACATAATGCCTTCTTTTAAGGTAGGGAGAGGCATTGTGTGCGTCAGATAAGAATATGAGAGAAAAGGAATTTCTTCCGGCGGTCAGCGACCGCCTCGGCATAGAGCGGCTCAATGACATGCAGCTCAAGATGATGGCTTCCGCGTCCGAAGCACGTGATATCATTCTCCTTTCGCCTACGGGCAGCGGAAAGACCCTGGCCTTTACTCTCCCGGTGATGAAGCTGCTTAAGCCTTCCACCGGGCGTGTGCAGTGTGTGGTAATCGCTCCGTCGCGTGAACTTGTGGTGCAGATTGCCGGAGTTATGCGTGAGGTAGGGCAGGGGATGAGGGTTATTGCCCTCTATGGAGGTCACAGTGTGGAAGATGAGGTCAACAGTCTCAAGGTTGTCCCTGATGTTGTTGTGGCCACTCCCGGCCGTCTGCTGGACCACGCCGTGCGTCGCAACATCGACCTGCTCCCTGTAAGGATCGTGGTGCTCGATGAGTTCGACAAATCGCTTGAGCTCGGATTTGAGGAGGAGATGGGCAGGCTTGTGAGAAGGATGAAGAATGTGAGCCGATATATTCTCACCTCCGCCACGAAGACTGACACGCTTCCTGAGTTTCTGAATCTCAATAATCCACTGACTCTCGACTTCTCGGCCTCGGCTGGAGATCTGCGTTCGAGGATGCGTGTGCACCGTGTGGATGCTGACAGCCGCGACAAACTCGAGTCGCTCCTTACTCTTCTCCATAATATAACCCGCGGGGAAGCGCCGGAAAAGACAATTATATTCGTCAACCACCGTGAGAGCGCCGAGAGGGTGGCGGAATTCCTGAAAAGCCACGGCGTGGATGCGGTGCTCTATCATGGTGCCCTCGATCAGCGTGAGCGCGAGACGGCTGTGGCTCTCTTCAACAATGGGAGCCGCCCGGTGCTCGTGGCCACCGACCTGGCCGCGCGTGGACTCGATATAGAGAAGGTGGCCTCTGTCATACACTATCACCAGCCTCTTACTCCCGAGACTTACACCCACCGCAACGGACGCACTGCCCGCGTGGATCGCGAAGGAGACATATATCTCCTGCTGGGGCCTGACGAGGCGGTGAAAGACTATGTCGCTTTCGACGACACTGTCTCCCTTGACCACGCTATGCAGGCCAACCTGCGCTCGGGCTACACGACCCTGTATATCTCCGGCGGACGTCGCGAGAAAGTGTCGCGTGGCGACATTCTCGGCTTCTTCACGAAAGAGGGGGGGATCGACGGTGCATCCATAGGAAAGATCAATGTCTACGACCATTATTCCCTCGCCGCTGTCAGAGACGGGGAAGTGGCGCGTCTGTTGAAATCCATTGCCGGACGTAAGCTGAAAGGGGAGAAACGTCGTATATCCCCTCTCGTCTCACGTGCTGCCTTATGATGTCTGCGTTGCTCTGACATGTGGTTTTGCCGTCCCGTTTTTTTGCGTGGACCGGAGTGTCGGCTTTGAGTAAAGTGTCAGCTTCACAGATGCGGAAGTGTCAATATGGTCGCGGCAGGGTGCGATAGAATTCAATTAGGGTGACATATCTTCCAAACTCCGGCCGCTTTGTAATTTGAAAGATTAATTAGCTTTGATTTTTTGAAAAATTATTCTGAAATCATTATCTTTGCAGTCGGAAAGGATATCGGATACAGGATTAGGGAAGATATATAAACCGAAATGCAGACTATAATCTCAATTTAATAACATTAATAACTATGAGCAAAGCAAAGCAATTCCTGACTTGCGACGGTAATCAGGCTGCTGCCCACATCAGTTATATGTTTACTGAAGTGGCCGCTATTTATCCTATTACCCCCTCGTCGACCATGGCAGAGTATGTCGATGACTGGTCGGCTGCAGGCAGGAAGAACATTTTCGGAGAGACTGTCCTCGTGCAGGAGATGCAGAGCGAGGGTGGCGCCGCCGGCGCTGTACACGGATCTCTCCAGGCAGGCGCGTTGACCACTACCTATACGGCTTCGCAGGGCCTGCTTCTGATGATCCCCAACATGTATAAGATCGCAGGCGAGCTTCTCCCCTGTGTGTTCCATGTATCGGCACGTACGTTGGCATCGCACGCGCTGAGCATCTTCGGCGACCATCAGGATGTGATGTCTGCACGTCAGACAGGCTTCGCCATGCTGTGCGAGGGTTCCGTGCAGGAGGTGATGGATATCGCCGCCGTGGCCCATCTCTCCACAATCAAGAGCCGTGTGCCCTTCGTCAACTTCTTCGACGGTTTCCGCACATCGCATGAGATACAGAAGATCGAGGCTATAGACCAGAACGATCTCGCCCCGCTGATCGACCAGGAGGCTCTTGCCGATTTCCGCAAGCGTGCTCTCAATCCTGACGCGCCTGTGGCCCGCGGCATGGCCGAGAACCCCGACGCGTTCTTCCAGCACCGCGAGGCTTCCAACCCCTACTATGCGGCTGTGCCCGAGATCGTGGAGGAGTATATGAAAGAGGTGTCGAAGATCACCGGCCGCAACTATGGCCTGTTCGACTACTATGGCGATCCCGAGGCTGAGCGCGTCATCATCGCCATGGGCAGCGTGACGGAATGCATCCGCGAGACCATCGACTATCTCCGCGCCAAGGGTGAGAAGGTTGGTCTTGTAAGCGTGCATCTCTACCGTCCTTTCTCCGCAAAGCACTTCATGGCTGCGATCCCGGCTTCCGCTAAGCGCATCGCTGTCCTCGACCGCACGAAAGAGCCCGGCGCTCTCGGAGAGCCCCTCTATCTCGATGTCAAGGACTGCTTCTATGGTAAGGAGAATGCCCCGCTCATCGTTGGCGGACGTTACGGCCTCAGCTCGAAAGACACCACTCCGGCCCAGATCCTTTCCGTATATGAGAACCTTGCTCTTCCCGAGCCTAAGAACGGTTTCACGATCGGCATAGTCGACGACGTCACCTATATGTCGCTTCCCCAGCTTCCTGAGATCAGCGTAGGCGGCAAGGGCATGTTCCAGGCCAAGTTCTTCGGCCTTGGTGCCGATGGCACCGTGGGCGCCAACAAGAACTCCGTGAAGATCATCGGCGACAATACCGACAAGTATTGCCAGGCTTACTTCTCCTATGACTCTAAGAAATCTGGCGGTTTCACTTGCTCTCATCTCCGTTTCGGCGACGAGCCCATCCGCTCCACATATCTTGTGACCACCCCCAACTTCGTGGCATGTCATGTGCAGGCTTACCTCCACATGTATGACGTCACACGCGGTCTCCAGCCCAACGGCACATTCCTTCTCAACACCATCTGGGAGGGCGAGGAGCTTGCCAAGAATCTTCCTGTGAAGGTGAAACGCTATTTCGCCAAGAACAACATCAAGGTATATTATATCAACGCATCGAAGATTGCCCAGGAGATCGGCCTCGGCAACCGCACGAACACCATTCTCCAGAGCGCCTTCTTCCGCATCACCGAGGTTATCCCCGTTGAGCTCGCCGTAGAGCAGATGAAGAAATTCATCGTGAAGTCTTATGGCAAGAAGGGTCAGAACATCGTCGACATGAACTATGCGGCCGTCGACCGTGGCGGTGAATATAAGGAACTGGCTGTCGATCCCGCATGGGCTGAGCTTCCCGAGGAGGCTCCCGCTAAGATCGATGCTCCCGAGTTCATCACCAACGTCGTGATGCCTATCAACGCTCAGGATGGCGATCTCCTCCCCGTAAGCACGTTCAAGGATTGCGCCGACGGCACATGGCCTCAGAGCACAGCCCGCTATGAGAAGCGCGGTGTGGCAGCTTTTGTTCCCGAGTGGAATCCCGACAACTGTATCCAGTGTAACAAGTGTGCCTATGTCTGCCCCCACGCCGCTATCCGTCCGTTCGTGCTCGACGAGGCTGAGATGGCTGCCGCTCCTTTCGGAGCCGAGCATTCCATACCCGCTATCGGCAAGACTTTCGGTGGCATGCGTTTCGTTCAGCAGGTTGATGTGCTCGACTGCCTTGGCTGCGGCAACTGTGCAGATGTCTGCCCCGGCAAGAAGGGCGAGAAGGCGCTCGTCATGAAGCACGAGGAGGGTCAGGTCGCCCAGCAGGTCAACTGGGATTACTGCGTCAACAAGGTTTCCTCGAAGCAGAACCTTGTCGACATCAAGGCTAACGTTAAGAACAGCCAGTTCGCTACTCCGATGTTCGAGTTCTCCGGCGCTTGCTCCGGTTGCGGCGAGACTCCTTATGTGAAGCTCATCACCCAGCTCTTCGGTGACCGTGAGGTCGTGGCCAACGCTACCGGCTGCTCCTCTATCTATTCCGGTTCTGTACCTTCAACTCCTTACTGCACCAACGAGAAGGGCAACGGTCCTGCTTGGGCCAACTCCCTCTTCGAGGACTTCTGCGAGTTCGGGCTCGGTATGCGCATAGCATATGAGAAGATGCGTGCCCGTCTTGAGGAGACCTGCGATAAGATCGCTGCTTCCGAGAATGCTCCCGAGAGCCTCAAGGCTGCTGCCGCTGCCTGGATGGAGGCCCGTGAGGACGCTCAGGAATCACGCGTGAAAGGCGAGGCTCTTCTCGCTGAGGCTCGCAAGGGTGCTGAGGCTGGTTGTGATTGCTGCAAGCAGATCGTTACTCTCGAGCACTATCTCGTGAAACGCAGCCAGTGGATCATCGGTGGTGATGGCGCAAGCTACGATATAGGTTACGGTGGTCTTGACCACGTGATCGCTTCCGGCAAGAATGTAAATATCCTCGTGCTCGACACCGAGGTTTACTCCAACACCGGTGGCCAGTCTTCCAAGGCTACTCCTATAGCTGCTATCGCTAAGTTTGCTGCTGCCGGCAAGCGTATCCGTAAGAAGGATCTCGGACTGATGGCCACCACCTATGGCTACGTATATGTAGCACAGGTTGCCATGGGTGCCGACAACGCCCAGACTCTCAAGGCTATCCGTGAGGCTGAGGCTTACGACGGCCCGTCTGTGATCATCGCTTACGCTCCCTGTATCAACCATGGTCTGAAGATCGGTATGGGTCACAGCCAGGAAGAGGAGAAGAAGGCCGTAGAATGCGGCTACTGGCAGCTCTGGCGCTACAATCCTGATCTGGAGAACAGCGGTCAGAATCCCTTCTCGCTCGACAGCAAGGAGCCCGACTGGAGCAAGTTCAAAGACTTCCTCAAAGGCGAGGTTCGTTTCGCATCCCTCTTCAAGATGCAGCCCGAATCGGCCGAGGAACTCTTCCAGGCTGCTCAGGACAATGCTAAGTGGCGCTACAACAACTACAAGCGTCTTTCCCAGCAGAATTGGGGTGAGGATCCCGAGATGACTCCCGCAGAGGAGGCACTCCGCAAGTAATCCTAACTCAGATATCAATACAAAAAACGGGGGCGTGTTTCACGCCCCCGTTTTTATTGTATGATATCTCAAACTAATACTCCCTCAAAGCAATGCGAAGCCGGTTTGTCGAAGGTGAAAAAACGAATAAATCAAATCCAAGATTAATATGTGTATAAATGGCACTTTTGTCAAATGATTGTTTTTACCTATATTCTAAGCTATTTTTAGGCTGTATAAATGTTGCGCAAAGTGATTTATATTCAAGTTTTTGACTGCTCTAATAGGTGAATTGTGGCTGTTTCAATAAGTGAATTGTGGCTGTTTCAATAGGAGAATTGTGGTAATTTTGATAAGTGAATTGTGGATTTGCATTCTTTTTATGCATGAAATCGGCCGGAGCCCGGACGGAGATATCTGTCCGGCTTACTTGTCAGATATCTTGCCGTCACGACCCCCGGCCCATGAACTGTATGGTCTGCTATTTGTGGAATTTGGCCGCGTATTCACTCGCCGACATGCCGAACTCCTTGCGGAATATCTTGCCGAACGATGAATGGCCCCCGTAGCCTACGGCATAGGCTATTTCTGTGATCGTCAGTTCCCCCTCCTCGATCATCTCCTTCGCTCTGGCAAGACGTATCCCCCTGATGTATTCAAGCATCGAGATGCCGAGAATGCTCTTGCTCTTGCGGTAGAGCGTCGAATAACTCATACACATTTTGTCGGCTATGAACTGCACATCGAGCGCCGGATCTGAGAGGTTCTCGGTCACATGTTTTTTTATCTCGTCTATAAACCTCCGGTCGAGCGGTGAGAGATGTATGCCTTGATCCGGTTGGTTGGCTTCTTCAGTCTCATTTTTATCCTCTTGATTCTGTATGGCTTCCTTCACGAGCGTCCTGGCAAGCCTCTCTTTCTGTTGCATGAGGTTGGAGATGCGCCCGCGGAGAAGGCTGGCGCTGAATGGTTTTGTCAGATACGAGTCTGCTCCTGACTCGTATCCCGCCTCCCGGTCGTCGAGCGAATCCTTCGCTGTGAGGAGGATCACGGGGATATGACACGTCAGGATATCTTCTTTTATGGCGGAGCACAGCTGTATGCCGTCCATCTCAGGCATCATGATGTCGCTCACCACTATGTCGGGGTTTTCATCGTGCACTGCTTTCAGACCCTCAAGTCCGTTGGTCGCAGTCACCACATCGTAGTCAGTTGCCAACGATTGCTTCACATATTCACGTATTTCGTCGTTATCTTCCACAACCAGTATTTTGTATTTCTTTTTTTCATTATCCTGATCGTTGTCAGGCGATTCGTCAGCCGGTGTATGTGCGGGATGCACTTTCCGTTCGGTATGAATGGCATCGGGGTAGATATTCTCGGTCTTCAGACTTATTGTGAACGTTGAGCCTCGGCCCTCTTCGGAGTCAACGGTTATATCTGCTTCGTGTAGCTCGGCGAGATTCTTTACGAGAGCGAGTCCGATCCCTGTGCCTGACGCCTGGTGTTCACCGTTCACCTGGTAATAACGCTTGAAGATTTTTTCTATTTCCTCTTTCTTCATCCCGAAGCCTGTGTCGGCTACGGAGATTTCAGTCCGTCCCTCGCCATCTTTTATAATTTGGCGAAGTGTAAGTGTTATGCTTCCGCGTTTCGTGTATTTCACCGCGTTGCTCAGTATATTGTTGAGCATCATCGACATCATTTCACGGTCGAAATATATCTCTTTCAGGTCTTTATCGATATCGATTGTAAACTCTACATTTTTGTTCATGTTCAGTTCCTTGTATCTTAGGCCGATCTCGTAGACAAGATTTGAGATATCACCTTTCTCCACGCTTAGTTGTCGGTTCTGCGTCTCTGTCTTCCTGAACTCCAGAATGCCGTTGATAAGGGAAAGAAGTGATTTGGAACTCTCGCGTATCATGCGGAGTTTGAAGTTATATTTCTGAGGGAGCGACGGGTCGCTAACCATATCCTCTATCGGGCCGAGTATCAGGGTGAGGGGAGTGCGAAGTTCATGGGTGATGTTGGTGAAGAACCGCAGGCGTTCCTCGTTAAGCATCTGCCGTTCGTTGTTTTGAGCCATCTCCGCTGTAAGACGTTCTTTAAGCTTCACTCTACGCACATAAAGATAGAATATGAATCCTATTAACCCTACAGCAAGAATGGCATATATCGTTAGCGCCCACCATGAGAGCCATATCGGAGGGGCGATCCTGATATCTACGATTTGTTCCGGTGTGCTCCATTCGCTCCCTTTGAATCTGAACCTTACGAGAAATTTATAGTGTCCCGGAGGAAGGTTGCGGAATGCCACGGAGTTCTCATTATGAAGCTCTACCCATGAATCATCATACCCGACCATCTTGTAAGCGAATGTTGAATATTTCATTATGCCTTGGTCGGGAATGGCGAAGGTGATCCTGAACATCGACTGGTCGTGGGTCAGGTTCACTTTCCCGTCTGTGACGCGCATCTGAACCTCGTTCTCTTTTCTGTTGTCTCCCTCCTTATATGTGGTGAAATTGCTCAGCACCACGGGAATCTCTTTCCCGGCGATCGAATTGTTTCGTGTGTCGAGAGATATTACGCCGTTAGCGGAGGCGAAAAACACTCTTCCATTAGGATTGATGGCTGCTCCGCGTTCGCTGAAGGAATTGAGCGGCGTTTCACGGTCTGTATGATGGAAGCTAACTGCGAAGCTTTTTGTGTCGACAAATGCCAGTCCCGTGTCCGACGATGCCCAGATGTTGCCGTCTTTGTCTTCAACGACTGCCATTATGTGCGATATCCCTGACTTCAACGGGTCGATTATGAGCTTGGAATGTGAGGGGTCGGTTGGTTTGTCGAAAAGAACAAGACCGTTTCTGGTTGCAACCCACATTCTCCCTTTGGAATCCTTGATTATATCGTTGACAGCGTTTGAGACAAAGCCGTTATCTTCACAGATCTGTGTAGTCACTCTTAGGTCAGGCGTAAGAATGTTAAGGCCGCCTCCGAATGTGCCTACCCATAGATTACCGGCGGCGTCACGTTCGAAACCCTGCACAACATGGTCGCTAAGCTTATCTTTAGTTTCAAGTCTTTTGCCGATGCCTCCTTCAAGTTTCCAGATATTGTCGTTTGTCCCGAAGAGGATGTCGCCCGACGGATCTTTGAATATTGTTCGTATGTTGGCCGGGAGTCCATCAATTTTGGAAAAGGTTCCTGGGCTTCTTTCGAATCGGTAAGCCCCCTGTTCTATCGTGCCTATTATGAGATTTCTGTCGTTTTCCTCGATAATCGAGGTCACGGCGGTTTTGTTGCGTTCATTCATGCCGGGGAGTTGGAATATCGTCACTCCGTTGTCGATTCTTGCAAGTTCACCGTCGGCTCCTACCCATAACGTCCCGTTGGTATCTGTCAGGCAGCTCCATACTGACGGATATACTGAGCCATGGGCGGAGGAATGCAGATAATCTATTCTTGAAAACATAGGTTTGACGTGAGTGATGACATTGACGCCTGCGCGATATTGTCCCATCCATACGTTGCCGTATCTGTCTTCCATTATCGAGCGTATGTTCATGCACTCCATCGACCCTGAGCTTGAATCGGCCGTAATTCTTCTGAAACTTGCGTCCTCGGGTTTCTCGTAGTTGAAGTTGTTTGCCGCCAGAAGGCAGGCGCCTCCTCTTGTGGTGGCGAACATGATGCTTCCATCGCTCAGCTTGATTATACGGCGCACCGCGCCGGGGGCGATTGTCCCGGGTGTCTTGCTGTCGTTGATAAAAGGGATGATTTTTTTCGTCCAAGGATTTATTAGAGCGGCTCCGTTGTCGGTGCCTATCCATATCATGCCGTTGTCGGCCATTGTTAGGTCGTAGATACAATCTCCCGGAAGGGGTGAATCCGACATGCGGAAATTTATGAATGTGTGTCGCGTCGTGTCGACTACACTGAGACCGTCCGTCACGTGTCCTACATACAGTGTGCCGTCCTGTGCCTCAAGTGAGGTGTAGCATTTCTGGGGAAGCCCCGTCACAGTCCGATGGTTGTATTTCCTGACTTCTCCGGTTTTGCTATTGTAATAGTGTGCTCCGAAATGGTAGTCGGTCATCCACATCCCTCCGTTTGGAGCAGCCTTTATAGCCGCAATGTTCTGAGGCCAGAGTCTTTTGTCTGATGGCTCTTTGAATCTCATTTCATCAAGGGAGAAAATGGCAAGTCCGTTTCTCTGTGTTGCCACCCATACGAGGTCAGGATTGTCGGGATCCTGGGCTACCGCGTTGAGCTCGTTGGCCGGAAGCCCGGAATTTTCTTTCGTATAGTTGATGAATCTTTTTCCGTCAAACCGGTTCAGACCGGATTCTGTGGCAACCCAGATCCCTCCTCTGGAATCCTCGGCCATCGATGTCACGTAGCCGTTCGAGAGGCCATCGTCCAGATCATATGTGTTGCGCCCTCCCTCGCTTATTAAGGCGTGGCAGAGCGAAGCGCACATTGCTGCTAAAACTGACAACGATAGATAAAGACGTTTCATGATATGGTTGTATTTATTATGTGTCGGGAGAAGAATATAAGGGTGATGAGATCTCCTTTATCTTTTCTTGTTACAAATTTAGCCTTATTTATTGAGGCATAGGGTGCGATTCCTTTCTTGTAGGAGGCCGTTTCTTCTTTCCGCGTCGGGGTGAAAGAAATGGCTTCATGTATGAACGGAATGGACTCCATTTTCTCAACAATTCGACATAATTTTGCGCCAAACTTAATAAATGTTAATCTTAACAGACGCTATTCATTATTCAGGCTATTGAATATCAGCGAAAATCTTTTGGTAAGGAGATTCTTTTTAGGTAAATGAGAACATTTTAATTTTAACAAACAAACCATGAAACCATGAAACATCGGTTTTTAGTATGGTTGCTGTCGATCGTTTTCTCGGCAGCGACACTCAGCGCCCAGGATGCGTATATGCTTAAGGGCGTTGTCCAGGATGAGGCCGGAGAGCCTCTTATCGGCGCCACTGTGATGGTGAAGGGCACCACTCAGGGCGTGGCCACTGACATCGACGGTAATTTCGCTGTCAACGTCAAGAAAGGCCAGACCATCGACGTCTCCTATGTCGGTTATGATGCTCAGAGCATCAAGGTCAACGGTCAGAACAACATTACCGTAGTGATGAAGGAGAACTCCTCAACTCTCGACGACCTGGTGGTTGTTGGTTATGGAGTGCAGAAGAAAAGCGACGTGACCGGTTCCGTCACCTCTGTAGGTAAGGATCGTCTGTCGAAACTTCCTGTCACCAACGTGCTGCAGGCTATGCAGGGTGCTACTTCGGGTGTGACCATCACGCAGTAGTCGTCCATCCCCGGCGACGCTCCCACAACCCTCGTGCGCGGACAGAACTCCATTAATGCAAATTCCGGACCCTATGTGGTTGTCGACGGAATCCCTCTGAACAACACCGGTGGTTCTCTCGCTGATATCGCCCCGAGCGATATCGAGAGCATCGAGATTCTTAAGGACGCTTCCGCAACGGCCATCTATGGTACTAACGGTGCCAACGGTGTCATCCTCGTCACCACTAAGAAGGGTAGCAAAGGTAAGATGTCTGTATCCTATAGCGGATATGTCGGTATCGAGGACTTCTCCCATAAGCTGAAATTCGCCGATGGCGATCAGATCATTCAGCGTTATAAGGACTATGTCGCTCAGAACCCCGGAGAGACTATGTTCGACGAGAATGTCAAATATCAGAACGAGGTCGACAATTACAAGGCTGGCAAGCAGACCGACTGGGTTTACGACGTGGCTTCCCGCACCGGTGTGATCCAGAACCATAATGTCTCCGTAAATGGTGGCAACGATCGTGCCCGCTATTATGTGTCGCTCGATTACCTCGACCAGAAAGGTATAATCAAGGGGTATGACTACAAGCGTTACTCGATCCGTACAAACCTCGACCTTGATGTGACCAACTGGTTGAAATTCGGTACCAACACCTATATCGCTTCCCACAACCGCGACGGTGGGCGTGCTAACTTCCTCAATGCCGAGGCCATGTCACCCTGGGCTAAGATGTATGAGGATGATGGTTCGCTCTGCGTATATCCTATGTATTCCGAGCAGCTTTGGGCCAACCCGCTTCTCGGCACCAAGAAAGATGTTGAGCGCCGCGCGTGGAATATCAACATCAATGGCTTTGCTGAGGTCAGCTTCGGCAATATCTGGAAACCGCTTGAAGGGCTCCGTTACCGTCTTAACGTAGGTTACAACTATTCTCCTACACGCAACAGCTGGTATAACGGCCGTGAAACAAACGACCTCAACGGTACAGGTGAGATCAAGAATGCTGAGACGCAGACTCGTCTGATCGAGAACCTGGTTTACTACAACCGTGAGTTCGGAGCACACCACATCGACCTTACTTTCCTCCAGGCTTCGATGCGCAAGAAATATAGCGAGAACTATGCTCACGCTACTAAGTTCATCAACGACGATCTTTCCTTCAACGATCTCGGCTCCGGTGAGACTCCCTCTGTAGGCAGCTATGCCGACCTCCGTACCACATCTTCTCTGATGGGTCGTATCAACTACTCTTACGATAGCCGCTATCTCTTTACCTTCACAGTTCGCCGCGACGGGTCTTCGGTGTTCGGAAAGAACAACAAGTATGGTACTTTCCCCTCCGTGGCTCTCGGTTGGAACATCTACCGTGAGAAATTCATGGAGAGCACCAACAACTGGCTCAACAACCTCAAGCTCCGTCTCTCTTATGGTAAGGCCGGTAACGAGGCCATCTCTGTATATGAGACGATGGTGAAGCTCAATACTGTCAAGTTCGCGCAGAACGGTGGTTCTGTCGTAGGTCTTGTCCCCAACGGACGTATGGGTAACGACGATCTCTCCTGGGAGACCACGAAGACTTTCAACGTCGGTGTCGATTTCGGTGTGCTCAACAACCGTCTCAGCGGTAACATCGATTTCTATACCTCCAAGACCGACGGATTGCTCCTCCAGCGCAATCTTCCCCACCTCTCCGGTTACAGCAATGTTTACCAGAACATGGGTAAGACAAAGAACTATGGTGTTGAGGTATCGCTCAACTCACGTAACCTCGACATCAACGGCTTCACATGGAACACCGGTCTTGTATTCTCCTGGAACCACAATGAGATCGTCGATCTTTATGGCGACGGCAAGGATGACCTCGGCAACCGCTGGTTTATCGGGCATCCGATAGGTGTGGTCTATGACTACGACATGGTCGGTATCTGGCAAGAAGACGAGATCGAGCGTGGCGATCATCTCAAATGGGATCCCGTGGCTGAGGCCGGCGACGTGAAGATTGCAGATCGCAACGGCGACGGTCAGATAACCGACGAGGACCGCTATGTGAAGGGACAGACAACTCCGAAATGGAACGGTGGCCTCACGAATACTTTCTCCTGGAAAGGTTTCACGCTCAATATCTTCATCCAGACTTCACAAGGCATGATGAAATGGAACAGCTTAAAAGGTGTTGCCGGCGATGAGATGGGTCGGCGCAACATGACAACCGAGGTCGGCTACTGGACTGCCGAGAACCGCAGCAATGAGTTCCGCTCGCTCAAGAAGCAGTCTAACAAGCACGGCTATGGCTACAACGAGGATGCATCTTTCACCCGTATCAAGGATATCACCCTCAGCTACAACTTCCCCCAGAAGTGGATCAGCAAGCTGGGCATGAGCAATCTCACAGTTTATGCTTCAGGACGCAACCTTTACACTTGGACTAACTGGATCGGTTGGGATCCTGAGACACGTCAGACTGGACGTGGCTCCGGCAACGGAGAGGATAGCTGGGAAAATAACTATCCTTATACCAGAAGCTATGTCTTCGGTCTTAATGTAACATTCTAATAACCTTAAGTTGAAACAAGAAAAATGAAAAGACTGCATAAATTCTGTATCGCCGCGATGGGCTGCGCCTTTGTCGCTCTCTCTTCCGGCTGCAGCGACTCGTATCTCGACGAGCACATGTATTCGAAATATGGTCCGGGCGTGAGCGACGTAGAGGCCAAACTCGTCGGTCTCCACTATAAGATCGGCCAGATGCTCGGCCGCTCCTGGGATCAGGGCTACGCCGGCATATGGCAGGATGGCACTGATGTAGGTGCGCCTGGCGATATCACCGGCACCGAACGTCCTTTCTTCAAGTATGCCGAGCTCAATTCCGAGCACAACATGGTTTCCGGACTTTGGGATAATCTCTATAGCCTTATTGGAGCCGCCAACCTTATCATAAACAATGAAGAGGTCGGTTCTGACGCTCAGCGTGCCGAGGCCCGGTTCTTCCGTGCATACGCCTACAACCAGCTTGTCACAGGCTGGGGCGACGTGGTTCTACTGACAGAACCTGTCAGCACCCCGCGCACTGATTTTGCCAGGACTCCGAAGGCTGAGGTCGACAAGGTTATCGAGGAGGATCTGATGTATGCCATCGCAAATCTTCCCGCAGTCAATGCGCTTGCCAAGCCTTCACGTGTCGGCAAGGACGCTGCGCGTATGCTTGCTGCCGAGGCTTTCCTGAGAATGGGTTATCAGCACAACGACGCCTCTTATTATAAGAAGGCGGAGGAGGCTGTAAGCCCTGTCATTACGGAGGGCAACTATAAGCTCATCTCTGAGCGTTTCGGTCAGTTCCTCGACGAACCTTCAGGCGATTACTATTCCGATATGTTCCGCTATGGCAACCAGCGTCGTTCGCAGGGTAACACTGAGAACATCTGGCTTTTCGAGATGGAGAACAATGCTATCGTTCCCAATGGAACAATCGACAATCCTCAGCAGCGTCGCAACTGGGTGCCCGGTTTCCACAAGATTGCCGGCATGCAGAATGCCGACTCTATCGGCGGACGTGGCAACGGCCGTCTCCGTCTGAGCAACTATGTGAAATACGGTCTCTATGAGAAAGGCGATATCCGCAACTCCAACAACAACATCCGCCGCGTGATGTACTACAACCGTCAAGGCTGGGGGGGCGCTACCTACAACATCAATAAGGATGGCTATATCTGCCAGGATGGCGATGAGGTTGCAAAGACCGTGACTGTGGGAGTCGGAAGCCGTGTGTACGTATCTGTTAAGGATACTCTCGCTGTCTTCTATCCTCACACTACTAAATGGGGCGGTTACGATCCGAACGATGATTTCGGCTACGCTCTTGTGAAGGACTTCCCGCTCATGCGTTTCGGTGAGGCTTACCTTCTCCGCGCGGAGGCCAGAATGCGTCAGGGCAACAACCAGGGAGCTGCCGAGGATATCAATGTGCTCCGCGACCGCGCTTTCAAGGATGCCCGTGTTGACGATCCGGATGCCGGCAAGGTGACAGCTGATATGATGAATATCGATTTCATACTCGACGAGCGTATACGCGAACTCGTAGGCGAGGAGAACCGTCGCTTCACTCTCATGCGTACCGGTGAGCTCGGCAACCGTGTCAGGATGATGATGCAGCCCAAGTGGGCCGAATCCACTCCCGAAAAGGCTATTGAAGGTTTCGACGAGAGCAAGCACATCCTTCTCCCGATTCCTCTGACAGAGATCCAGCTCAACAAAGACGGCGAGCTCAAACAGAATCCCGGCTACTAAGCTCATAAGGCCTAAAGATCATCAAGGCCTAAAGATCATCAAAGTCATAGAGAGGCATATCCCGCCAGGGATATGTCTCTCTTCGCTTATCCCGTAAATCCCCCGGATGGCACTGTCGTGTCGAGGCTGCAAGCCTCGATTCTACGGCAAAAGCTATCCCCTGAGGTCTGTGCTCCGTAAGCGTTAACTGAAGTACACCTTTTGGAGGTTGCAGCGAGGTTGTAATTTTGCATCGCAAGGTTGCACCAGCAGTAA
>PPYF01370450.1_pt1 | contig 25092 bp, 24 predicted proteins | sample 1559871 | NCBI WGS metagenome assembly PPYF01 (sample SAMN08240021, study PRJNA423297) | Human gut metagenome, whole genome shotgun sequencing project. | reverse complement strand
TATTACGGCTGTGCGACCTTGCCGGATAAGAAAACGCTGCGTTTCCGCCTGTTTGATTTGTCACTGGGTGGCATGGGGGCGCTGCTGGACGCGCCGCCGCCGGAGATGCTGGTTCCCGGCATGGAGCTGAAAGAAATTGAGCTGGATATGGGGCAATGGGGGCGTTTTCGTTTCGACGTTCAGCTACTGGCCATCAGCGAACGTAAAGTGGTCGACAGCAAGAATGAAACGATTGTCACGCCGCGCCTGAGCTTCCGTTTTCTGTATATGAATCCGGTGTTGGAGCGCTCGCTCCAGCGAATTATTTTCTCGCTGGAGCGTGAGGCGCGCGAACGGGCAAATAACGTTCGCTGATTACATGGCGTCCATGGCTTTCTGGATTTTCCAGATATAGCGTGGCGCCTGCGGTGACGGATGGTTTTTCACCACGTGGTCGAAGAATTCATCCGCATCCAGATCGTTTATTTTCGAAATGGCTTTTTTACGATCCGACGAGAAGGTCCTCAGCAGCGCACCTGCACCGTTGGCGTAGGACACCACCAGCGCATATTGCATCACCTGCGGGTCGGAAATCCCGGCCAGCGAACCATGTTCCAGAATGCTCAAATACGCCGCGCCCATCGAGATGTTGCGTTCCGGATTTTTCAGCTCGCTGGTTGACGGCTGACCGCTCCAGCCCATATGACGATAGACATCCAGACCCGATGTCGATGCTTTAAGCTGCATCAGCCCGACCGCATTGGATTTACTCACCAGCGTCGGGTTACCGCCTGACTCGACGGCAATAATGGCGGTGATAAGGCGTGGGCTCACGCCCCAGGCCGCACCGGCTTTTTCAGTAATTGGCATCCACTGCATCGCGCGCTTCACTGGAACCTCGGGATTCCACGGCGGATTGCGGTAATCCGATTTAGAGCTACACCCGGCAAGTAATACAATTAAAAAAGCAAACCATCTTAATTTCACGCATCTATCCTTTTAGCTGAACTTTGCTGTCGCTAATGACAACCACTGGCTCAGGCGGCATGATACCCGTTTCATTCTCAGCAAGGAAATGCCATGTCTTCGTTTCATCTTATCGCTCCCTCTGGTTACTGCATCAACCAGGCCGCTGCACGGCGCGGCGTTTCACGGCTGGAGGCATCAGGGCATCAGGTGACGAACCAGCAGGTGATTTCTCGCCGCCATCAACGATTTGCCGGTACTGAGGCCGAACGGCTGGCGGATATCAATGGCCTTGCCCAACTGCCGGGAGAAAATCAGATTGTGATGGCGGTACGCGGCGGCTACGGCGCCAGCCGCCTGCTGGCGAACATTGACTGGCCGTCGCTGGTCGCTCGCCAGCAGCGCTCCCCGCTGCTCATCTGCGGGCACAGCGATTTCACCGCGATTCAGTTCGGCCTGCTGGCCACCGGTAACGTCGTGACCTTTAGCGGCCCAATGCTGGCGGGTAACTTTGGCGCAGAAAGCCTTGATCCTTTTACCGAGGAGCATTTCTGGCGCGCGCTGCGTCATCCCACCTTTACCGTTGAGTGGAACGGTGACGGCCCGCAGTGCGCCACCGAAGGCACCCTCTGGGGCGGGAATTTGGCGATGATCGTTTCGCTTATCGGTACGCCGTGGATGCCGGATATTCGCGACGGCATTCTGGTGCTTGAAGATATTAACGAGCATCCGTTCCGCGTTGAACGCATGCTGTTGCAGCTGCTGCACGCGGGTATTCTGCCGCGCCAGCGCGCTATCGTGCTGGGTAGCTTTAGCGGCTCCAGCCCGAACGATTATGACGACGGTTATAGCCTGGACGGCATGTATGATTATCTGCGTTCGCGGCTGTCGATTCCGCTGATTAGCGGACTGGATTTTGGCCATGAACCCCGTACCGTCACCCTGCCGCTGGGTGCCCGCGCGCAGCTTAGCCATAATCCCGGCCGTTCAGCGCTGACGCTAAGCGGTCATCCGGTATTAGCCGAATAAAAAACAATAATCACCGCTTATTTATCCAATGTTTGCGCCCTAATTATGGTAACGTTTTGTAACTAGCTTGTTCGTTATCGGGGAGTGCGTGAACATTGGACGCCGCGGCAGTCATTAGTCTTTTTATTTTGGGTTCGGTCTTAGTAACCTGCAGTATTCTCTTAAGCTCATTTTCTTCCCGTCTTGGTATCCCGATTCTGGTTATCTTTTTAGCCATCGGCATGCTGGCGGGCGTCGACGGCATCGGCGGCATTCCCTTCGATAATTATCCTTTCGCCTACATGGTCAGTAACCTGGCGCTGGCGGTTATCCTGCTGGACGGCGGGATGCGTACCCAGGCCAGCTCGTTTCGGGTGGCATTAGGGCCGGCATTATCGCTGGCCACCGTTGGCGTGCTTATCACTTCCGGTCTCACCGGGATGATGGCAGCCTGGCTTTTCAATCTGAATATCATGGAAGGAATGCTGATTGGGGCGATAGTCGGTTCGACCGATGCCGCGGCGGTGTTCTCACTGCTCGGCGGGAAAGGGCTCAACGAACGTGTCGGTTCAACGCTGGAGATCGAATCCGGCAGTAACGATCCCATGGCGGTGTTTCTCACCATTACGCTGATTGAAATGATCCAGCAGCACGAAACCGGCCTCAGTTGGATGTTCCTCGTGCACATCATTCAACAGTTTGGCCTCGGCATTGTGATTGGCCTGGGCGGCGGCTATCTGCTGCTACAGATGATTAACCGCATCGCCCTGCCCGCTGGGCTGTATCCGCTGCTGGCGCTCAGCGGCGGGATCATGATTTTCGCCGTCACGACCACTCTCGATGGCAGCGGTATTCTGGCGGTGTATCTGTGCGGTTTCCTGCTGGGCAATCGGCCGATCCGCAACCGATTCGGTATTTTGCAGAACTTTGACGGTCTGGCATGGCTGGCGCAAATTGCCATGTTCCTGGTGTTGGGGCTGCTGGTTACGCCATCCGATCTGCTGCCTATCGCCATCCCGGCGCTGCTGCTCTCTATCTGGATGATCTTCATTGCCCGCCCGCTGTCGGTCTTTGCCGGCCTGCTGCCGTTCCGCGGTTTTAATCTACGCGAACGCACCTTTATCAGTTGGGTGGGTCTGCGCGGCGCAGTGCCGATTATTCTGGCCGTTTTCCCGATGATGGCGGGGCTTGAGAACGCTCGTCTGTTCTTTAACGTCGCCTTCTTCGTGGTACTGGTGTCACTGCTGCTGCAAGGGACTTCGCTATCGTGGGCGGCCAAAAAAGCCAAAGTGGTGGTGCCGCCGGTCGGCTGGCCTATCTCCCGCGTCGGGCTGGATATTCACCCGGATAACCCGTGGGAACAGTTTGTCTACCAGCTCAGCGCTGACAAATGGTGTGTGGGGGCCGCGCTACGTGACCTGCATATGCCGCAAGAGACCCGTATTGCTGCACTGTTCCGCGATAACGTCCTGCTGCATCCTACCGGCAGCACCCGTCTGCGGGAAGGCGATATTCTGTGCGTCATTGGCCGGGAGCGCGATTTACCGTCGCTGGGCAAAATGTTTAGCCAGTCGCCGCCGGTCGCGCTTGATCAAAGCTTCTTTGGCGACTTCATTCTCGAAGCCGGGGCCAAGTTTGCCGACGTGGCGCTGATTTACGGGCTGGACGGTGGCGAAGAGTTTCGCGATAACCAGCAGTCGCTGGGGGATCTCGTTGAACATCTACTCGGCGCCGCGCCGGTAGTCGGTGACCAGGTAGAATTTGCCGGGATGGTATGGACAGTGGCCGAGAAAGAAGAGAACCAGGTGCTGAAGGTCGGCGTCCGGGTCGCGGAAGAAGAGAGCGAGTGATGGCTAACGGCCGGATAACCCAACGTTATCCGGCCAGCATAGCGCGTATTCACGCAGACGCCGCTGACTCGGCGTCATTTGCTGAGAAAGTTACACTGTCACGAATGGTACGCGCGGTGCAACCGCACACATCAGCTCATAGCCCACGGTGCCAGCGCTGGCGGCAACTTCATCAATCTTAATGTTCTCCCCCCACAGCTCCACCGAGGTGCCGATTCCCGCCTGCGGACACGGCGTTAAATCCACCGCCAGCATATCCATGGAAATCGCCCCTACCGTTCCGGTGCGAATGCCGTCGACCAGCACCGGCGTGCCGTTGGCGGCTATACGCGGATAGCCGTCGGCATAGCCGCAGGCAACAATACCAATGCGCTGTTCTTCCGTTGCGCGATAGCGGCTGCCGTAGCCCACTGCATCGCCCGGCTTCAGGTTCTGGATGCCAATGATTTCGCTGCTTAACGTCATCACCGGCTTCAGGCCGCTGTTGGCAATGTCCTGCCACTGGCCAGAAGGTGACGCGCCGTAGAGCACAATACCCGGGCGCACCCAGTCGAAATGCGTTTCCGGGTGCCATAGCGTTGCCGCCGAGTTGGCCAGCGAACGTGGGCAATCCAGCCCTTCTGCCGCCTGCTCAATCCGCTGCATCGGTTCGACGATACCATCGGTGTTTTCCGCCTGCGCGAAATGCGACATCAGGGTCATCGACCCTACGTTGCTCATCCCGCGCACCTGCTGCCAGACGCTATGCACCCGTTCAGGGGCAAATCCCAGCCGATTCATGCCGCTGTTCACCTTCAGATAGACATCGATCGGTGAATGCAGCCGCGCGTTTTGCAACGCCTTAAGCTGCCAGTTGCTGTGTACGCTGGTGGTCAGTCGGTACTTATCAAACAGCTCCAGCTCATCAACATGGAAGAAGCCCTCAAGCAGCAGAATCGGCCCTTTCCAGCCGCGTTCACGCAGCAGGATCGCCTCTTCAAGATTGAGCATCGCGAAGCCATCGGTTTCCCGCAGGGCGTTCCAGACACGCTCTAATCCATGTCCATAGGCATTGGCCTTCACCACCGACCAAATGCGAGCACCGCCCGCCGCCCGGCGGACAATGGCTAAGTTATTGCGTAACGCCTGCAGGTCGAGGCTGGCGAGCACGGGACGTGACATGCGTTCTCCTTATTGGTGTGCGCCATGCAGATGCTGTGCGCGAGCGGGCGTGAATCCCGGTGAGTAGCGAGCAACGCTCAGATCATCATAGGGAATAGCAGGTGTTCGGCCAGACATCAAATCACTTAGCAGTTGACCCGAACCACAGGACATGGTCCAGCCCAGCGTGCCGTGGCCGGTGTTGAGCCACAGATTTTTAAACGCCGTTTTACCCACCACCGGCGTACCGTCTGGCGTCATTGGGCGCAAACCGGTCCAGAAGGTCGCTTCGGTGATTTTCCCACCGCGTGGGAACAGATCGCCGACCACCATCTCGAGGGTTTCCCGCCGCGGCTGCAGCAGTTCGGTATTGAAGCCGACAATTTCTGCCATTCCGCCGACGCGAATACGGTTATCGAAACGGGTAATCGCAATTTTGTAGGTTTCATCAAGGATCGTAGAAACCGGTGCCCCGCTCTCTTCGACAATCGGAATGGTCAGCGAATAGCCTTTAAGCGGATAGACCGGGATGTCCACCAGCCCTTTGAGCATCGCCGTTGAATAGGAACCAAAGGCCATCACATAGGCATCAGCTTTCACCACTACATCGCCGCACTTGACGCCCACAATGCGGCCACCGTCTTCAAGCAGACTGTCGACCGGGGTGTTAAAGCGGAACTGAACGCCCGCCTGCTCGGCCATTTTCGCCAGTCGTTGGGTGAAGAGCTGACAGTCACCGGTTTCGTCATTCGGCAGACGCAGCCCGCCGGTCAGCTTGTGTGCTACATCGGCCAGCGCAGGTTCCACCTCGGCAAGCCGTGAAGCCTCCAACAGTTGATAGGGGACGCCGGCGTCTTCCAGCACCGCGATGTCGCGGGTGGCGTTTTCGTATTGCTGAGCGGTACGGAACAACTGCAGCGTGCCGCCCTGACGTCCTTCATAGCTGATCCCGGTGGTGTCACGCAGGGTTTTCAGGCAGTCGCGGCTGTATTCCGCCAGACGCACCATCCGCCCTTTGTTTTCCATGTAATGGCGTGTGTCGCAGTTGCGTAGCATCTGCCACATCCATTTTAACTGGAAGCCGGTGCCATCGAGGCGTATCGCCAACGGCGCATGGCGCTGGAACATCCATTTAATCGCTTTTAACGGCACCCCCGGCGCGGCCCACGGGGCTGCGTAGCCCGGAGAGATCTGCCCGGCGTTGGCGGCGCTGGTTTCTAATGCTGGGCCCGCTTCACGGTCAATCACCGTGACCTGATGCCCTGCCTGACTTAAATACCAGGCGCTGGTGACGCCCACGACTCCACTTCCCAGTATGACAACGTGCATAGCCACTCCAGAATCAGTAAAAGAACAATCATCTAATTACAAATTGATAACCTAGATGAAAATATTATTCAACATAGGCTTTTTTTATGGTGACTTATCTCACAGAGCGCCCACTCTGCGTGGATAGCGGGAAATTGCGATCTCCTGCTGCCCGTTATTTTTTGTCAGCATAAAATCCTGCAAAGGCGCCAAATTTTCGGCCTTAGGATGAATTAATCATGAAGAAAAAAAATGCCGCTTGTTACAGATTTTCTGCGGTGTTCTATTCTTTATTTGAGGCTCTCCAGACAGAGAGGGTCGCCAACAATGAGGGCGCGCTAATGGCTACGATTGACTCGATGAATCAGGACACTACTCGTCTGAGCGATGGACCCGACTGGACGTTTTCGCTGCTCGAAACCTATCTGGCTGAGATTGACCGGGTAGCGAAGCTGTATCGACTGGACACCTACCCACATCAAATCGAAGTCATCACCTCCGAGCAGATGATGGATGCCTATTCCAGCGTGGGGATGCCGATTAACTACCCGCACTGGTCATTTGGTAAAAAGTTTATTGAGACCGAACGCCAGTACAAACACGGCCAGCAGGGCCTGGCGTATGAAATCGTCATTAACTCCAACCCGTGTATTGCGTATTTGATGGAAGAGAACACCATTACCATGCAGGCGCTGGTGATGGCGCACGCCTGCTACGGGCACAACTCTTTCTTTAAAAACAACTACCTGTTCCGTAGCTGGACGGACGCCAGCTCCATCGTTGACTATCTGCTGTTTGCGCGCAAATACATTACCGATTGCGAAGAGCGTTACGGCGTTGATGAGGTGGAACGGCTGCTTGACTCCTGCCATGCGCTGATGAACTACGGGGTGGATCGCTACAAACGCCCGCAAAAAATCTCCCTGCAGGAAGAGAAAGCGCGGCAGAAGAGCCGCGAGGAGTATCTGCAAAGTCAGGTGAATATGCTGTGGCGCACCCTGCCAAAACGCGATGAAGAAAAAGCGTCAGAGGCCGCCCGCCGCTACCCGTCCGAGCCGCAGGAAAACCTGCTGTACTTTATGGAAAAGAATGCACCGCTGCTTGAACCCTGGCAGCGTGAGATCCTGCGTATTGTGCGCAAGGTCAGCCAGTATTTTTATCCGCAGAAGCAAACTCAGGTGATGAACGAAGGCTGGGCCACTTTCTGGCACTACACCATTCTCAATCATCTTTACGATGAGGGAAAAGTGACCGAACGCTTTATGCTGGAATTTTTGCATAGCCACACCAACGTGGTCTTCCAGCCACCGTATAACAGCCCGTGGTACAGCGGTATTAACCCTTACGCGCTGGGTTTTGCCATGTTCCAGGACATTAAGCGTATCTGTCAGAATCCGACCGAGGAAGACAAATATTGGTTCCCGGACATCGCAGGTTCCGACTGGCTGACGACGCTGCATTTTGCGATGCGGGATTTTAAAGACGAGAGTTTTATCAGCCAGTTCCTGTCGCCGAAAATCATGCGCGATTTCCGCCTGTTTACCGTGCTGGATGACGATCAGCATAACTATCTGGAAATTTCTGCCATTCACAACGAGGAGGGCTATCGCGAGATTCGCTCGCAGCTCTCTTCACAATATAACCTGAGTAACCTCGAGCCGAACATTCAGGTGTGGAATGTCGACCTGCGCGGCGATCGCTCGTTGACGCTGCGCTACGTACCGCATAACCGCGCGCCGCTGGATAAAGGCCGTCGTGAGGTGCTCAAGCATGTGCAGCGTCTGTGGGGCTTTGACGTTCATCTGGAACAGCAAAATGCCGATGGCAGCGTTGAGCTGCTCGACCGCTGCCCACCGCGCCCTAATGCGTTATAAGCGTTAAATGCAAAACACCCCGGCATAACCGGGGTGTTTTATTTTATAAAGCCGGAAATTAACGGCCGTGGATCGCCAGATCGCCGGGCAGATTTTTCTGCATCCGGTGCCAAATCTGACCACTCTCGTGACCGTAGCGGCGCACCGTCTCATACACCTTATCGTGATCGCCCTGCTCGCACAGTTCAGTCAGTCGATGGTAGAAACCCAGCGCCAGGCTGCGTGCTTCCGGGCTGGAGAAGTAGTGACGGCCGAGGCGGGTATACAGGCCCTTCATGCCGTTTAAGATCAGACCGTAGATCGGGTTGCCGGAGGCAAACGCCAGACCGCGGAAAATGCCGTAATCCAGCTCGGCAAATGCATCGGCGTAGTCTTCCACCTCACGCGCGCTCGCCAGTACTTCCAGCGCTTTTTCCGGATGTTGACGGAATGCGGTGCGAATATAGATGGTCGCGATATTGGTACGCACGGAGAGCAGATTGTCGATCAACTGCGGTACGCTGTCGTGATCGAGACGTGCCAGCGTTTCCAGGATATTCAGCCCCGATGTTTCCCAGAAATTATTGACCTTCGTTGGCTTACCGTGTTGGATGGTTAACCAGCCATCGCGTGCCAGACGTTGCAACACTTCACGTAAGGTGGTGCGAGTCACACCAATTAATTCAGAGAGTTCACGTTCAGCAGGAAGTATTGAGCCTGGAGGAAAACGGTTATTCCAGATACTTTCAACAATATACTCTTCCGCGAAACCCGCCGGGCTTTGCGCCTTAATGACCATAGTAAAAATTCCATTACACAGCGTTGCAATTGGACTCATCATACCAGAGCCAACATAGTGCAGATAGCGGGACGGGTGAATTAAAAAGGGATCGCTGTTTCATTTTTCACATTTCTTTTTTATCCCGGAAAGCCCGCTTCCTGGGGCATTTCTGGTAGTACGTCCGAATAAATGGTAAAAAATGTTATCTTTTCAGGAGGAAAACGGTTGTCATGGAAATTTCCTACGGTCGCGCCCTGTGGCGCAACTTTCTCGGCCAGTCACCGGACTGGTATAAACTGCTGCTGATTATCTTCTTAATCATCAATCCGTTAGCCTTTTTACTCAATCCGTTTGTCGCCGGATGGCTGCTGGTCGTCGAATTTATCTTCACCCTCGCCATGGCGCTGAAATGCTACCCGCTGATCCCCGGTGGTTTGCTGGCAATTGAAGCTGTCTTTATCGGCATGACCTCAGCCGAACACGTGCGCAATGAAATTGCCGCCAATCTGGAAGTTTTACTGCTGCTGATCTTTATGGTCGCCGGTATCTACTTTATGAAGCAGCTGCTGCTGTTTATCTTCACCCGCCTGCTGCTCACCATTCGCAGCAAACGGCTGCTGTCTATCGCCTTCTGCCTGGCCGCGGCCTTCCTGTCAGCGTTCCTTGATGCGCTGACGGTCGTGGCGGTGATCATCAGCGTCGCGGTGGGCTTCTACAGCATTTATCATCGGGTTGTCTCCTCGCGCCCTGATGACGACGATCTGCTTGATGATAGCCACATCGACAAGCATAACCGCGAAGTACTGGAGCAGTTCCGCGCCTTCTTGCGTAGCCTGATGATGCATGCGGGCGTCGGCACCGCGCTAGGCGGCGTAATGACTATGGTGGGTGAGCCGCAGAACCTGATTATCGCCAAAGTCGCCGGTTGGCACTTCGGTGAATTCTTCCTACGCATGTCGCCGGTGACCATTCCGGTATTTTTCTGCGGCATTCTCACCTGTTTCCTGCTGGAGAAATGCAAAGCCTTCGGCTACGGCGCTGAATTACCCGATACGGTGCGAAAAATTCTCCACGACTACGACGAACGCAGCCGCAAACAGCGCACGCAGCAGGAAACCATGCGGCTTATCGTTCAGGGGGTTATCGGCGTTTGGCTGGTGCTGGCGCTGGCGCTGCATCTGGCGGAAGTGGGGCTGATTGGGCTGACGGTGATTATCTTCGCCACCTCCTTTACGGGTATCACCGACGAGCACGCGATCGGTAAAGCCTTTACCGAAGCGCTGCCGTTCACCGCTCTGCTGACCGTTTTCTTCGCTGTGGTGGCGGTGATTATCGATCAGCATCTGTTCGCGCCGATTATCGACTTTGTCCTGCAGGCGTCGCCGCACGCGCAGCGCTCGCTGTTCTATCTATTTAACGGCGTGTTATCGTCAATATCGGATAACGTCTTTGTCGGCACGGTTTATATCAGCGAGGCTAAAACCGCGCTGGATAACGGGGCGATTACCCTGCCGCAGTTTGAACTGCTGGCGGTGGCGATCAATACCGGGACCAACTTGCCGTCAGTGGCGACGCCAAACGGGCAGGCCGCGTTCTTGTTCCTGCTGACGTCTGCACTAGCGCCGCTGATTCGACTGTCTTACGGCAGAATGGTGTGGATGGCGCTGCCGTACACGCTCGTGCTGACGCTGGTGGGTCTGCTGTGCGTAGAATTTACCCTTCAGCCCGCCATTGACTGGATGATGAGCCAGGGGCTTGTCGCACTCCCTTCAATAAGCCACTAAAATCGCGGCATTTCTCGCTGCCGGTGAATTTCTCACCGGCATTGCCCGACCATTTACGATTTATTGCGTATAGCCAGATGGCACGGCTATCGTTTTCGTTTACACTGCGTTTTCACAGCTCGTTCCAGGGAAATAATTATGTTGCGATATTTAAACCAGAGCTCACGTGGCCGCAGTGCCTGGTTATTAATGGCGTTGACCGCTTTTGCGCTTGAGTTAGTGGCATTATGGTTCCAACACGTGATGTTGTTGAAGCCATGTGTTCTGTGTATTTACGAGCGCTGCGCGCTGTTTGGCATTATGGGTGCCGGACTGGTGGGGGCGATCGCGCCGAAAAGTCCGCTGCGCTACGTGGCGATTTTTATCTGGATTTACAGCGCATTTCGCGGTTTGCAGCTGGCGTGGGAACACACGATGATCCAGCTTCATCCGTCGCCGTTTATGACCTGCGACTTTATGGCACGCTTCCCAAGCTGGTTGCCTTTAGACAAATGGTTGCCGCAGGTGTTTGTAGCATCAGGCGACTGCTCGGTGCGTCAGTGGGAGTTTTTATCGCTGGAGATGCCGCAGTGGCTGGTGGGTATTTTTGCCGCCTACCTGATTGTGGCGCTGCTGGTTCTGATTGCCCAGCCGTTTAAGCCAAAAAGACGCGACCTGTTCGGCCGTTAATCGCATTTATTGCCAGCTGCATCACCTTTGCGGCTGGCATGCCATCTGCCTATCCTATCAGCGCCCAGATACCGTATCCCGCCGCAAGCAGCAGTCCCCATCCCCCCAGGTTTATCACCACGGCCAGGACTAACAGTCTTATTGAATTATTCATCAGCAACCTCATACCACAGCGAATAGATACACTATCGGCACGGGACGAGATTTACCCAGCGAATTTGTTACTAAAAAGTAAAAATCAAAAGATTGTCGCGGAAATTGCGAATTAGTCAGCCCATTCGGGTTTGTTCATGATGTGATCCTGCCAATCGATCACTTCGGACTCTTTCACCGCGATATGGCGCACGGAGATACGCTCGCCGTGCATAGCGGCCTTCGAGCCGGCAATCAGCGGATGCCACTGCGGCAGCGGCTGCCCTTCCGCCAGCAGGCGATAGGCGCAGGTATGCGGTAACCATTCGAAGGTTGGCAGGTTATCGCGCGTCAGCTTGATGCAGTCAGGCTCGTACTCGAAACGACGCTCATAGTTACGGCACTGGCAGGTTTTGATATTGAGCTGACGGCAGGCGACGTTGGTAAAATAGATTTCATCGGTGTCTTCATCCATCAGCTTATGCAGGCAGCACTGCCCACAGCCGTCGCACAGCGATTCCCACTCGGCGTCGGTCATATCATCAAGGGTTTTGCTTTGCCAGAAAGGTAATTCGCTCATCAGGATGTCCACATCAAAAATCGGGTTGCATCTTATAACCAGTCTGGCACAGGGATGCAAGTTTTGCCGCCCGAATGGGGCGGCAAGAAGGGATTACAGTACGCGCGTTGTCAGAGATTGGCCGTTAAACTGAACGTCCAGCTCGTCGCCACTGTGCAGCGGGCCGACGCCTTCTGGCGTGCCGGTTAGCACCACATCACCCGGTTTCAGGGTAAAGAAGCGGCTCATATAGGCAATCAGCGGCACGATTTTATGGATCATATCTGCCGTCGTCCCCTGTTGACGTATTTCGCCGTTCACCGACAGCCCCAGCGTGATATTTTGCGGATCGCCTGAAAAAGCCGAAACCGGAATAAAGCCGGAGATTGGGCAGGAATTATCAAAGCCCTTCGCTTTCTCCCACGGCTGTCCGGCTTTTTTCATTTTCCCCTGCACATCGCGCAGAGTGAGATCCAACGCGACACCGTATCCGGCAATGGCCTGCTGGACATGCTCCGGCGTTGCCTGACGCAGCGTCGCCCCAATCAGCACCGCCAGCTCAACTTCGTGATGCACTGAACCCAACCCCTGCGGCAGAATCAGCGGCTGGCGTAAATCGCACAGCGCCGTTTCCGGCTTAATAAACAAAACGGGTTCTTCCGGCGTTGCGCTGCCCATTTCCTGGATATGTTTTGCATAATTACTGCCAACACAAACAACTTTGCTTACCGGGTAATCCAGCAGAGCGCCCTGCCAGTTATGATGCTGATACATGCTTTTCCCTTAATCGTTGTTACCATGGACATACATCTGCCGGAAGCGAATGAATTATTCGCCCTTATTTTTGGCGTCGGCCAGATGCTGTTTTAACAGATTTTCAGGCGGTGGCGGGAGCTGCAAATAATACCCCTGCTCAACTAACGCCTGTTTTACCTTTTCCCAATCGGCATTGACCGGTTTCTTACGTCCGTCCAGCGGCAGCACCATCGCCAGCTTCGGCTGACCGAAGCCCTGCATTAATTCAGCGGGCACGCGCGAGAAGTCGTCTTTTTTTTCGACATACAAATAGGTTTGGTCGCGTTTAGTACTACGATAAATCACACAAAACATATTTTTACTCTGAATTAGGACTGTGGTTGCTTGCTTGAATATATTAGTGACTATAACATGCCTGATAGTCTTCGGAATATCATCGCGCATTATGCGATGGTAAATAGCAAATTGAGTAAGGCCAGGATGTCAAACACGCCAATCGAACTTAAAGGCAGTAGCTTCACCTTATCTGTGGTTCATTTGCACGATGCAAATGCCGAGGTTATTCGTCAGGCGTTAGAAGACAAGGTCGCCCAGGCTCCGGCTTTTTTCCGTCATGCACCTGTGGTGGTTAACGTCAGCCGCCTTGAAGAATTCACCCAATGGCGCGCAATTCAGCAGGCCATTATGTCTGTCGGCTTACGTATTGTAGGCGTTAGCGGCTGCAAGAACCCGCAGTTCAAAGCCGCTATCGACCAATCGGGCCTCCCTTTACTGACTGAAGGGAAAGAAAAAGTTGCCCGACCGCAGCCCGTTGAGCCCACGCCAGAGCCTGAACCAGCACCAATTGTTAATGCGATCACAAAAACGCGAATGATTGATACGCCGGTACGTTCCGGTCAGCGCATTTATGCACCAAACTGTGATCTGATTGTGACCAGCAACGTCAGCGCAGGCGCAGAACTTATCGCCGATGGCAATATTCATGTCTACGGTATGATGCGTGGCCGCGTTCTGGCTGGCGCCGGCGGAGACCGGGAAGCACAAGTATTTTGTACCCACCTTGCGGCGGAGCTGGTCTCTATTGCAGGGGAATATTGGCTGAGCGATAAAATCCCAGCCGAATTTTATGGCAAAGCGGCCCGTCTGCGTTTGGACGATAACGCTTTGACAATTCAACCGTTAAATTAATCCCTTTTTAACAAGGAATCTCTATGGCACGCATTATTGTTGTGACTTCAGGTAAAGGGGGCGTGGGTAAGACCACCTCCAGCGCGGCCATCGCGACTGGTTTGGCGCAGAAGGGAAAGAAAACGGTCGTTATCGATTTTGATATCGGTCTGCGTAACCTTGACCTGATCATGGGCTGCGAACGTCGCGTAGTTTATGATTTTGTTAACGTTATCCAGGGTGATGCCACGCTGAATCAGGCGTTAATCAAAGATAAGCGCACCGAAAATCTCTATATTCTCCCCGCCTCCCAGACGCGTGACAAAGATGCACTGACCCGTGAAGGCGTCGAAAAAGTGCTCGACGAACTGAAAAAGATGGAGTTCGACTTCGTCGTCTGCGATTCCCCAGCGGGTATCGAAACCGGCGCGCTGATGGCGCTGTACTTCGCCGACGAAGCGATTATCACCACCAACCCAGAAGTGTCGTCCGTGCGTGACTCTGACCGCATCCTGGGCATCCTGGCGTCCAAATCACGCCGCGCGGAAAATGGTGAAGACCCAATCAAAGAACATCTGCTGTTAACGCGCTATAACCCAGGCCGCGTGAACAAAGGTGACATGCTGAGCATGGAAGATGTGCTGGAAATCCTGCGCATTAAGCTGGTCGGCGTCATTCCAGAAGATCAGTCCGTACTGCGCGCCTCAAACCAAGGTGAGCCAGTTATTCTGGATGAAGTGTCTGATGCAGGCAAAGCCTACGCGGATACCGTAGATCGTCTGTTGGGAGAAGAACGTCCTTTCCGCTTCGTTGAAGAAGAGAAGAAAGGTTTCCTCAAACGCCTGTTCGGAGGATAAATCATGGCATTACTCGACTTTTTTCTCTCACGGAAAAAGCATACCGCTAACATCGCTAAAGAACGTCTGCAAATCATTGTCGCGGAACGCCGCCGCAGCGATGCAGAACCGCACTATCTGCCGCAGTTACGGAAAGATATTCTGGAAGTGATTTGCCGCTACGTGCAGATCGACCCGGAAATGGTCACGGTGCAACTGGAGCAAAAAGACGGGGATATTTCGATTCTGGAACTCAACGTCACGCTACCGGAAGCCGAAGAGTCAAAATCCTGACTTTGAGTCGTGTAAAAAAGGCGCTAATGATAGCGCCTTTTTTTATGTTTCCTGCCTTCACGCAGTACGGTGATTCGGTTAACGCGGGTACTGCGCCAGCAGCGCGTCAAGACGCCCGGTCAGCAGTTCACCGCGCCAGCCGGAAATCATCTCCGGTGCGGTCGCGCGCGGTTTCAGCTGCCAATGCCAGTTCAGCAGTTGGTTTATCTGGCGACGGGAGGCCAGCATTTCAGCGCTTACGCCATTTTCCTGCCCCACTTCCTGCACCAGCGCCTTAATCTCTTTAAACGCCTTACGGTAGCCCGGCATATCCATCAGATTGAGCAGAGGTTCTGGCAACGAAGACTCCGGCAGCGCCTGCGCTTTTTCCACCAGACTCAACAGCGTTTTACCGTGGAAGCGAATTTCGCTGCCCGACAGCCCCAGGCTATCCAGTTCACCGAGGCTGCCCGGCATATAGCGCGCCACGCTCCACAGATGCTCTTCGCGGACCACAAAGTTAACCGCCAGATCGCGCTCACGGGCTTTACGCAGGCGCCAATCCGCCAACAGCTGCAAACAGGCCAGTTGACGCGTCCGCAGCTGCCAGGCATTGGTGATGTCACGCCAGGCATCGCTCGGGTCGGTCACTTCCTGACGGCGCTGCTGCATCAGCTGGCATTCGTTCAGCGCCCAGTCCAGACGGCCTGCCTGTGCGGTTTCGGCCATCAGCGTGTGGGCAATCGGCAGCAAATACCAGACGTCGGCTGCCGCATATTCACACTGGCGTTCAGTCAACGGCCGTGCCAGCCAATCGGTACGCGATTCGCTCTTATCAAGCTCAACGCCGGAGTATTCGGCGACCATCGCCGCAAAGCCCCATGACATTGGGCGCCCGCAGAAGGCAGCCAGCACCTGAGTATCAATCAGCGGCTGCGGCATCGCGCCGAACGTATTCATGAAGACTTCCAGGTCTTCACTCCCCGCGTGCAGATATTTGGTAATGTTACGGTCCTGCAAAATCGCCTGTAGCGGCGACCAATCGGTAATACCCAGAGGATCAATGAGCGCCGTACGTTCGCCGTCAAAGAGCTGGATAAGCCCCAGCTGTGGGTAGTAGGTTCGGGTACGGACAAACTCGGTATCCAGCGCCATGGCGTTAGTCTGACGAACCGCGTCGCACAGCGTGCTGAGCGCGTCGTTGGTGGTGATCATCTGATAGTTCAAATCATACTCTCTTATTTTTTGCCAAAAAAAACGCCAGCAGAGCTGGCGTTAGGCATCATGACTCGTGGCTTATCCCTTATTGTCCACTTTGGCACGGGCTTCGTCACGTAATTCTCGTCGTAAAATTTTGCCGACGTTCGACTTCGGCAGTTCATCCCGGAATTCGACCAGTTTCGGCACTTTATAGCCGGTGAGCTGGCGGCGGCAGAAAGTGATCAGCGCCTCTTCGGTCAGACTGGCCTCTTTTTTGACCACGAAAATCTTCACGGCTTCGCCGCTGTTACCGGACGGTACGCCGACGGCCGCCACTTCCAGCACGCCAGAGTGCTGCATGACCACGTCTTCAATTTCGTTCGGATAAACGTTGAAGCCGGACACCAGAATCATATCCTTCTTACGGTCGACGATGCGCAGGAAACCTTCGTCATCCATCACCGCGATATCGCCGGTATGTAGCCAGCCGTCTTTGATAATTTCATCGGTGGCATCCGGACGCTGCCAGTAGCCTTCCATCACCTGCGGCCCTTTCACGCACAGCTCGCCCGGTTCGCCGGTAGCCACTTCATTATCATCATCGTCCACCAGCTTCACGTCGGTAGACGGCACCGGCAATCCAATGCTGCCGCTGTGATAATCGATATCGTGCGGGTTCACGCTGACCAGCGGCGCACATTCGGTCAGGCCGTAGCCTTCCAGCAGATATTGCCCGGTCAGCTTCACCCAGCGTTCGGCCACCGAGTGATTCACCGGCATCCCGCCGCCGGCGGACAGATGCAGAGTCGAGAAATCAAGCTGCTGGAAATCTTTATTGTTTAGCAGCGCGTTAAATAGCGTATTCACCCCGGTCATCGCGGTGAACGGGTATTTCGCCAGCTCTTTCACCAGCCCCGGAATATCACGCGGGTTGGTGATCAGAATATTTTTCCCGCCCAGTTCGATAAACAGCAGGCAATTCATGGTCAGAGCGAAGATGTGGTACAGCGGCAGTGCGGTGATCACCACCTCTTTACCTTCATGCAGCAGCGGCCCGTAGGTGGCTTTCACCTGCTCCAGGTTGGCGAGCATATTGCGATGGGTCAGCATCGCCCCTTTCGCTACGCCGGTCGTGCCGCCGGTGTACTGCAGGAAGGCAATGTCATCCGCTTTCACTACCGGTTTAACGTACTGTAGACGATAGCCAGAATGCAGCGCGCGGCGGAAAGAAATCGCGTCCGGCAGATGATATTTCGGCACCAGTCGTTTGATGTACTTCACCACAAAGTTGACCAGCGTCCCTTTCGCGGTCGACAGCTGATCGCCCATGCGGGTCAATATCACGTGTTTTACCGAAGTTTTGTCCACCACCTTTTCCAGGGTATGGGCAAAGTTAGAAACGATAACAATCGCCTGCGCGCCGCTATCGTTAAGCTGGTGCTCCAGCTCGCGCGGGGTGTACAACGGGTTGACGTTAACAACAATCATCCCGGCGCGCAGAATACCAAACAGCGCAACCGGATACTGCAACAAGTTAGGCATCATCAGCGCGACGCGATCGCCCTGCTTAAGCCCCAGCCCCTGCTGAAGATACGCGGCGAAAGCGCGGCTGCGCTCTTCCAGTTTTCGGAAGGTCATCACTTCGCCCATATTGACGAAGCCAGGCTGATCCGCGAAGCGGGTTGTCGCCTGTTCAAACAGTTCCACCAGGGATTGATAGCGGTCAGGGTTGATCTCTGCCGGAACATCAGCAGGATAACGGTTGAGCCAAACCTTATTCAAAGCATCACCTCTAAAATACGTATTTGTCGTCATCACAACCCCAAATGGTAAACTTTCGTTAACATAATATTAACTCAGCGTACCAGTTTAAGAATCACTCGAAATTAAGGTTGCGAAGCGCGTCACTCTTTATTTTTTTTATATCCATTACAACGAAGAAACAGCGGGCTAGCCGCTGTTTCTTTTTTGTCTCTCAGACTTCAGATCTTATTCCGTTACGACGTTCCGGACTTCTGCAGGGCCGGTGTTGTACCAGCCCCAACCACCGTAACCGTAATTCCAGGGACGAGGACCAAACCCCCACGGATCGATCATCGGTTGTGGTGGCATCACCACCTGCTGCGCAATACGCCAGCGCTTGTAGCCCGTCGCCTGTACGTGCAGGAAGGTGTATTTGGTGGTCCCGACTTTGCCTTCCAGCGTCCCAACGATCGGGCCGACAACCGTCACCAGTTGGCCGCGATAGTCTACAGGATCAAGAAAACCGTTCACGTCAGCATAGATTCGCCCGCGTGATGCTTCACCCAGCGTAGGCCGTGCGCCGCTGTCCAACGGAACCGTGGCGATCTCCAGCCGGGTATGACCCTGCTGGTTTTCAATACCGACCACAGTACCGCCAAAACGTGACTCCTGGCCAACGTATAGCTGCGGCGCGGACATCACCCGCACCAAATCCTGCTGCGGCGTAGGGCTACTGCCCTGAATGGCATCAGGCACGGTGACGCAACCGCTTAACGCTACGGCGATAAGACCTGCGATAACACCCCGAAAGACCGTCTGTTTACCTGCCATGATGCTGCTCCTATATTCTCAATATCTCTCTATTGAGATTCATTCGCGGCCAGGAAGTTTCTTCCAGGCAACCTCATTACGCAAATAAACTGGTTCAGCTTTGTCGACGGCAACCGTTTTACCCTGTTCCAGCAGTTGGCAGGCGATAGGCAGCATATCTTCCGCTTCTGGCAGCAACACATCGCCATCGCTCAGCGTCACGTTCGCTCCCTGGGTCATATCCGGCCAGGCGGCCCAGCCGGTCCCCACCGTTGCCCACTCGCCTTCCAGCTCGGCCAGACGCTGTTGAACGGCTTCCGGCTTCAATACGGCTTCGGTATTTTCACCGTGCCACACGCCCTGCGCATCGCGCTGATATTCAGCCCAATACACTTCGCCCATGCGCGCATCAATGGCGGCGAGCACGCGTGACGCGCCCTGCTTACGCCATGCGCCTTGCGCCATGGTCGCCAGCGTAGAAACGCCAATCATCGGCAGCTCGGCGCCCAGCGCCAACCCTTGGGCGATACCAATCCCGATACGCACGCCGGTAAAGCTGCCCGGCCCGCGGCCAAACGCCAGCGCGTCGAGGTCAGTGAGGCTTACGCCACCTTGAGTGAGAATATCCTGCACGATAGGCAGAATACGTTGGGTGTGTTCACGGGGACAAAGCTCGAAGTGGGCACAGGTATTACCATCATTCCACAGGGCAGCCGAGCAGGCTTCCGTGGCGGTATCGATAGCCAGAATTCGCATGGATTAGTCGCGCTCTCGCAGTTATATACGCCTTATCGCCCAGTTAACCTGATTGATTCAGCGTAGAGATCAACAAAATGGCGCGCATCTTATCACACTTTAGCGCGTATTACCGCGTCGATGCGAGCGCCAGGAAGCGCACCGCGCGGCGAATGTCGCGGGTACGAGGCGCCGGCGGCAGGCTGGCGAGGAACGTGGCGCCGTAGGGGCGCATCACCAGACGATTATCACAAATCACCAGCACGCCGCGATCGGTAACGTCACGAATCAATCGCCCCACGCCCTGTTTCAGAGTGATGACGGCATCGGGAAGCTGCACGTCGTCAAAAGGATCGCCGCCGCGCAGGCGACAATCTTCCATGCGGGCCTTAAGCAGCGGATCGTCCGGAGAGGTGAACGGTAGCTTATCGATAATCACCAACGACAGCGCATCACCGCGCACATCGACCCCTTCCCAGAAGCTGCTGGTTGCCACCAGCAGCGCGTTACCGGCGCTGACGAACTGTTGTAGCAGCTGTCCTTTACTGGTTTCGCCCTGCAGCAGCACCGGCAAGGTCATGGTGGCACGGAACTGTTCTGCCAGGTCGCGCATCATGGCGTGCGAGGTGCACAGCATAAAGCAGCGGCCGTTGTTGGCTTCAATCAGCGGGCGCAGCATAGCAGCCAGATGGCGCGCAGCACCCGGCTGATTTGGCAGCGGCAAATTACGCGGCACGCACAGTAACGCCTGGGTCGCGTAGTCAAATGGGCTAGGCAGCAACATTGACTCGGCGTTTTCTATTCCCAGTCGCTCAGTGAAGTGGTGCAGATCGTCATTAACCGACAGGGTAGCGGAGGTGAAGATCCAACTGCCCGGCTTGGCCGCCATGACTTCTTTAAATTTATCCGCCACCGTTAGCGGCGTCAGCGCCAGCGTGAAGTGGCGGGAATTGCATTCGTACCAGTAGCTAAAACCGGGGGTATTGATCTCTTTTAAACGCTTTAACCGCGCCCGATATAGGGTGGCTCGTTCAAATGCCACATCCAGCAGCGCCGAGCGGCCGAGCGACAGCTTGGCCACGTCGTAGCAAAGCTCCAGCGCGTCATCCAGCAGCAGTAACGCGCGCTGGACGTTGTTATCGGTGAGCAGTTCGCGCAGATTGCCGCGATAGCCCGGATCGCCGACCTGCAGACGGAAATCCTGCGTCGCCTGCGCCAGACGGTCGGCGCATTTTTGCAGCTGCTGGGTATCTTTGAGTTCGGTACGGTAGGCAATGGTGACATCTTTTGCCAGATCCAACAGCTGGCGGCTGGAAAGCGATTGGCCAAAATACTGGCTGGCAATATCCGGTAGCTGATGGGCTTCATCGAAGATCATCACTTCAGCCTCCGGGATCAGCTCACCAAAACCGCTCTCTTTCACCACCATGTCGGCGAGGAACAGGTGATGGTTAACCACCACCACGTCGGCGTCCATCGCTTTTTTACGCGCTTTCACCACAAAGCACTCCTGATACTGCGGGCAGTCGCTGCCCAGGCAGTTATCGTTAGTACTGGTGACCAGCGGCCACGCTTGTGAATCTTCCGCCACGCTAACGCAGGTACTGATATCGCCATCGACGGTTTGATTTGACCAACTGCGCAGTAAAATCACATCGCTGAGGATCTGTACCGGGAGATCGCCCCCCGCCAGCGCCTGCTGCTCAAGACGCTCGAGGCACAAATAGTTAGAACGGCCTTTGAGTAGCGCCAGTTTACCGCTGTAGCTAAGCGCTTTTGACACCGTGGGCAGATCGCGGCTGTAGAGCTGATCCTGCAACGCTTTTGAACCGGTAGAGATAATGACCTTTTTATTGGCACGCAATGCGGGCGCCAGGTAGGCGTAGGTTTTACCGGTACCCGTACCGGCTTCCACCACCAGCGGTTGACCCTCGTCAATCGCCTTCATGACGGCGTGCGCCATCTGGCGCTGCGGTTCACGCGGTTTAAAGCCGGTTATCGCCTGCGCAAGCTGGCCGTCTGCTGCAAAATCGTCCGTCACATTACCCCCTGGAAAAATTCCCAGTGATTATGTCAGGCCAACCCCGCTTATGCCAGTCGAAGTCGTGACGCGGCGTCGACAATGTGGCAGTCTTACCGCGTTTGTGCGCCTCATCTTTTAAGCCGCATCGGCATGGGCAACGTCGGAGCACCGGCCCGGATGCCGCTTAACAGATTGTGTACCCGTGATGTTAAAAGGAAATTGAAATGACAATTGTACGTATTGATGCCGAAGCGCGTTGGTCTGACGTCGTTATCCATAACCAGACGCTGTACTACACTGGCGTACCCGAAAACCTGGATGCCGACGCCTTTGAGCAAACGGCAAATACGCTGGCGCAAATTGACGCCATATTGGAAAAACAGGGCAGTAACAAGTCGCGTATTCTCGACGCCACCATTTTCCTGCCTGACGCAGATGATTTCGCCGCGATGAATAAAGCGTGGGATGCGTGGGTGGTTGCGGGCCATGCGCCGGTGCGCTGCACGGTGCAGGCAAAACTGATGAACCCGCGTTATAAAGTCGAAATTAAAATTATCGCTGCCGTCTGATGCCGCAAGGCTTCCCCGGCCAAAGCCGAGGAAGCCGCTCATATCAGCCCGGGCACCACATTAGCTGCTCTTTGAGCTGTAGGGTTTCCTGCGGCAGACATTTCAACGCTTCGCGATAGTTTGCCGCCTGTTTGGCATAGCCGCGTACTGACTGCAACAGCACGCGCAGCGCGCTGTCCCAGACAATTCCCTGCAAATCGCTGTACGGCCAGAGGTCCGGTTCGCGGACGAACGGCACCAGGTAATCAATCCCCTGCTTCACCCCTCGCCCATCGCGGATCGTATTCCAGCGGTCAAATTCGACGTGCTCGGCGTAGCGGTTGAGCAGCAAATGTGCTTCGAGGTTAAACAGTGAGTAGTGGAACGGGATCGTGCGTTCCAGCTCCATGGTCTGCTTACCGTCCTGATCAATTTGCGCCGCCATACGCTGGGTGATCCCCTGCTCGATAATACGCGCCGCCAGCCCTTTATCACCGTAAAACAGTGCGTTAACCGCGCGCTGTGCATCGTACCAGGTACCGTGGTTATTGTGCCAAACGTATTCCGAATGGCCAATCTCGCTGTAGTACATCCAATGGTTAAAGTCGCGGAACCATTGATGCAGACCGATAATATCGTCGGTATCCAGTACGTTAGCCGTATTAATCAGGCCGATGGTATCCACCACCATCCACAGCAGGCGAGTATCGATGAGCCCGGTGCCGCGCCCGGAGACAATCCCGGGGATTGCCTGGCCATAATTGAGATGCGGATTCATCCGCGTATCGGCATCAAGGAACCAGCAGCGAATTTGCTGCGCCGCCGCCAGCGCATAGTGCCGTTGCCCGGTAAAGTACCACGCCAGCCCCAGCGTCAGGCAGCGCTCGCACATGCGAATAATGCGCGAAGTATCGGTATCGTTATTTTCACACTGCGGGTTAATGTGCCCGTCGCGGCGAATATAGGGCAACCCGTTGGGCCGCCGCGGGTTTGGCCACCAGTAGGTGCCCAGACTGTAGTAATCGTGGGCATCACCGCTGGCCGGACGCAGTTTTTTATGCACCACGCTTTCCGGCGCTTCACGTCTTAAGACATCCGCTTCGGCAACCAGCTTGCTCAACGCCAACTGCAGCGGGGAAAACGGCTGCTTCAATCCCGCGCGGGCATTTTCCAGACAGGTTTCATCAAGGGTGTACAGCTTCATCGCCACCTTAATTTTCCTCCCCGCAGGCAATACGTACGCCGCTTTGCGCATCGAAAAGATGCACGCCGGAAAGCTTCGGCTGCAGCCAGATGTTGTCACCTTCTTTGACCGGTAAACGCTGCTTAAACACGGAAGTAAACGCCCCGCCGCCGGTATCGCAGAACAGCTGCATATCCGAACCGGTATTCTCTACCGCGGTGACCTTCGCGGCCAGCGCATCATCGCGCGCTTCGTGCACCACGTTGACCTGTTCCGGGCGGATGGCGTACACCACCTGCTGACCATTTTTCACCTGCATGCCAGCCGGCAACGCCAGCAGCGAACCATCTTTCAGACGCAGGCTGGTCACGCTGCCGTTCAGCACCACTTCCCCCGGCAACTGGTTAATTTCCGGTGAGCCGATAAAGCCGGCAACAAACAGATTCGCGGGCTGGTCATACAGCTCCAGCGGAGTTCCCGCCTGCTCGATGCGTCCGTCACGCAGCACCACAATCATCTGCCCCATGGTCATCGCTTCAATCTGATCGTGGGTAACGTACACCGAGGTGGTTTTTAACCGGCGATGCAGTTCGCGAATTTCACCGCGCACCTGAGTACGCAGCTTGGCGTCCAGGTTCGACAGTGGTTCATCAAACAGGAAGACCTGCGGCTTACGCACAATGGCGCGCCCCATCGCCACACGCTGGCGCTGACCGCCGGAGAGATCTTTCGGCAGGCGCTCTAACAGCGGTTCCAGCCCCAGCAGCGCCGCGGCTTCGTTGACCTTCTGATTAATATCGCTTTTCGGCAAACGCGCCATCTTTAGCGCAAAGCCCATGTTTTCGCGCACCGTCATCTGCGGGTAGAGCGCATAGCTCTGGAACACCATGGCGATATCACGCAGCTTTGGTTCCACTTCGGTGACATTGCGTTCATTAATGTGCACTTCACCGCCGGAGATCTCCTCCAGCCCGGCAATCATGCGCAGCAGCGTGGATTTGCCGCAGCCGCTAGGGCCAACAAGGACGCAGAACTCACCGTCCGGGATAGTCAGCGACACATCTTTAATGACGTGCGCATCACCATAAGACTTACGCACGCTATTCAGTACAACAGATCCCATCGGTAACTCCTTATCCTTTGACCGCGCCGGACATAATCCCGCGATTGAAATGTTTTTGCAGACCCAGATAGACGATGATGCTTGGCAGCATCGCCAGTAGCGTAATGGCGATAAAAATGTTCGGGGTGATACTCTCATCGGTACGCAACGTGCCGAGGATCACCGGAATGGTATTCAGACTGTCCTGGTTCACCACAATCAGCGGCAGCAGGTACTGGTCCCAAATCATAATGAAGCCGAACGTCACCACCGTACCTAGCGCCGGTTTCACCAGCGGCAGAATAACGTGGAAGAAAATCTGCCATTCGTTCGCGCCATCAATGCGCGCCGCCTCTTCCAGCTCTTTCGGGATGGCCGACATAAATTCTGTCAATACGAAGATGGAGAACGCCCAGCCTACAACCGGCAGAATCATCCCGAGGTAGCTGTTATAAAGTGAGGCGTCGATAAACGGCAGCCGCCAGTTGATAATCATGTACAGCGGAATGGCGATAACTTCTTCCGGCAGCATCATGGTGGAGAGAATGATGAGGCTCACCAGCGCGACGCCGCGGAACTTTTTGCGTGCCAACGCATAGGCCGCCAGCGCGCTCACCGACACCTGCAGGACAGTGCCGAAGAACACCACCAGAATCGAGTTCAGCAGGTACTGCCAAACGCCGATAT
>PPYF01544820.1_pt1 | contig 25100 bp, 14 predicted proteins | sample 1559871 | NCBI WGS metagenome assembly PPYF01 (sample SAMN08240021, study PRJNA423297) | Human gut metagenome, whole genome shotgun sequencing project. | reverse complement strand
AGACGATGAAAGTCTGACATGCCTTTATAAGTACGCATACTTCTAAAATTTGTGTCAACTTTTTTTAGTACACTACAATCCCCAGACGCCCTTTCAGACGGTGTGGTGTACAGAAAAGAGTTGACAGGTTAAACACTAAAAACGATTACGGTTGACAACCTGATTCCTTATTCCTGTCCGTGTTGTCATGCCGAGTGCCCGCACAAACGGGCTGGCGACCGTTTTTCAGAAAGCAGGCCGGCCCGTTCCAAAAACTTTCCTTATATTTACGGCCGGAATCCGCAAGCCTGCGGTCCTTCCGGAAGGCACATGCTGATTCCCGTCGCCCCGCCACAAGCCGTCGGCCGCCCCCGTTCACGCACAACACAAAACCACCTAAACGTTACTGATATGATGAAACTGAAACTATTGCTATTCCTGCTGCCGCTGACGCTATTTTGTGCCCGGCCAGTGCTCGGACAGGACAACCATCCGGACGACTATGAACGCCACTGGCAAGCCGGACACGAGAAAATCCGCGTCATCTCCTATAATATATTCTACGGATTCGACAAGCAAAAGGACAAAGACCGGAAAGAACGCTTCATCGACTGGGTAAGAGAAAAAGACCCCGAAGTGCTGGCTCTGGAGGAACTGTGCGGATTTACGGAAAAATCGCTCGCCGCGCTGGCCCGGAAATGGGGACACCCCTACTCCGTCATCCTCAAGGAAAACGGCTACCCCGTGGGCATCACCTCAAAGAAGCCCATCCAGCTGGTGGCCAAAATCACCAAGAACTGCGGCCACGGATTGCTGCATGTCAGGACCTACGGTTACGACTTCCTCGTGACGCACCTCAATCCCAGCAATACCGGCCAACGCCGCACCGAGGCCGAAACCATTGTCAATTACATCAAGAAGATGCGCCTGGACCACTGCCTGCTCATGGGCGATTTCAATGCGCATTCACCCTTTGATGCCGACTTCATGGAAGAGCATGCCATCGACCTGAAGAGAAAACACGGCGGCGACAACAGCAGCAACCTGCTGAACGGCGATTTTGACTATTCGGTCATCTCGCGGATTCTCTCCTGCCCGATGATTGACGCCTGCCAGCGGTTCGTGCCGGCCGACAAGCGCCACACCTTCCCCACCCCCATACTCATGTATATCTCACGCGACGAGCAGAGAAGGAAACGCATCAGCGAACGGCTGGACTACATTTTCGTTTCGCCGGCACTTTGGAAGAACGTGACCGACGCATACATCTTCAACGGCGAAGACACCGGTTTCCTGTCCGACCACTATCCAGTAGGAATCGACCTCTGCATCCAGCTGAAAGAAAAATAAGGCCTGCATCACCGGCACAGCCGCGACAAGGCCATCGGCCGGCATCCTCTCCGCAAGGAAGCGGCCGCACGCTCTCCGCTACACCTGTCTGCCCTCCGATTTCCGAAGGGCCGCACGATAACCCTATTCTGAACCACAAAATACCGGAACAATCATATGAAAAAACTATGGATGACACTCCTGGCGGCAGCCGCATTCTCCGCGGCTGCCGCCCACGACCTGCTGGTCGAAGCCGAAAGTTTCAGCCACAAGGGAGGCTGGGTAGTCGATCAGCAGTTTATGGACCTCATGGGCTCCCCCTATCTGATGGCACACGGAATGGGCAAAGCCGTTGCCGCCGCCACAACCGAAGTGGAGTTCCCGAAAAAAGGCACATACTATGCCTATGTACGCACTTACAACTGGACCGCTCCCTGGTATGACGGAGAAGGGCCCGGACGCTTCACCCTTTACGTCGGTAACAGGAAAATATCCTCCACACTCGGCGCAGCCGGCAACACCTGGATGTGGCAGCCTGCCGGAAAGGTCAGCATTAAAAACACAAGGACCACCCTCCGGCTTCAGGACCTGACAGGCTTCAACGGCCGCTGCGACGCCATCTACTTCACCACCGAAAAAGATGCCGTGCCGCCCGCAGAGGGGCAGGCACTGGCCACCTTCCGCCGCCAAAAACTGGGACTCCCCACCACGGCACCCCTGGCCGGGGAATACGACCTCGTCGTGGTCGGTGCCGGCGGCCCTTACAAAGAATTGGGCAACCTGCAAAAGGAATTCGGCCCCGTGCGTGGCGGAAACGCCCAGCCTGCCGAATTCTATGAAGACCAGAAAAAGATGGACTGGCTGCTCAAGGAAAAAAACATCACGCTCTTTACCAACTATCGCGCCGTCGCGCTCCAAATGGAGCAAAGCCGCATCACAGAGATTACCGCCCAACACATTGAAACCGGAAAAGAACTGCGCTTCAGGGCGCCGCTCTTCTCCGACTGTACCGGCGACGGCACCATCGGCTATCTGGCCGGAGCCGACTACCGGATGGGGCGCGAAAGCCGTGATGAATTCGGCGAGAGCACAGCCCCGGAAACAGCCGACAAGCTGACCATGGGTGCCTCCGTGCAATGGTATTCCGTCAAGACCGGCAAGAAAAGCAGTTTCCCGGCATTCGACTACGGCCTGCACTTCAACGAAAAAAACTGCGAAAAAGTCACCATGGGCGAATGGACCTGGGAAACCGGCATGAACTACGACCAGATTACCGACTTTGAGCGCATCCGCGACTACGGGCTCATGGTGGTTTTCTCCAATTGGAGTTACCTGAAAAACGGACTGAAAGAAAACAACGACTACAAGGACCGGGAACTCGGCTGGGTGGCCTACATCGCCGGCAAACGGGAATCGAGACGCCTGCTGGGCGACTACATTCTGAAAGAGGACGACCTGCGCCGCCATGTCGTGCACGAAGACGGCAGTGCAGCCACTACGTGGTCAATCGACCTCCATTATCCCGACCCCAAGAACGCGGAACACTTCAAGGGCAACGAATTCAAATCGATAGCCCGCCACATCGTTATCCATCCCTACCCCATCCCCTACCGATGCCTGTATTCGCGCAATGTGGACAATCTCTTCATGGCCGGGCGAAACATCAGCGTCACTCACGTTGCTCTCGGCACGGTACGCGTCATGCGCACCACCGGCATGATGGGTGAAGTCGTCGGCATGGCCACTGCCATCTGCAAAAAGCACGGCATCACCCCGCGCGAAGTTTACCGATATCATCTGCCGGAACTAAAGTCCCTCATGAAGGAAGGAGTCGGGAAAAAGGGACTGCCCAACAACCAAAGATACAACGAAGGCGGTACACTGAAGAACAAGCCCGTCGTAAAATAAAAAGGCCCTGTAAAAACAACTTTGCAGCATTGCCTGCCACAAAACCTCGGACCGCATTCCGGCAAATCTCCAACCGCCGGAATGCGGTCCGAGGTATGTAAACGGCACGCGGCTTCCGGAGCGGCCTTCCCTCCATCCGGCCCCGGTGCGGAACCGCAGAAACGAGCCACCGGCCAGCAAAAAGAAAGGCCCGGGCTGACGTCCGGACCTTTCGAATGAGAGGGAATGAAATATCTTACTTGAGCACCTTCTTGCCGCCTACGATGTAAGTTCCGGCAGGCAATCCCTGCAATGCGGTAGCAGCCTTCACGCTCTTGCGGACAAGACGGCCGTTGAGGTCGTAAACGTCAACATTGTCATTGCCGTTCAACTGGCCGTTTTCAATGCTGCCGATGCCGGTCACCTCACCGTCGAGGCTGAGCACGAGCGTTTCCTCGGTTGCACCGGCCACCTTCAGGATGGCTTCAAACGGCTGGAGCATTACAGTTTCCTCCTTCGTGAGCAGTTCGCCGTTGTAACGATAGAAGGCAGCGGCTGCATCGGAAGCCAATTCCACTGCGCTGAACGTACCCACCAGACTGGCATCGCCGTTTCCGTCGGTCAGCGTTTCAGGCATAGCTGCCACCTCGCCCTTGAGGAAGGTATTCAGCAGAGAGTCGCCACTAAGCTGCACGAAATAAGGACGGTTGGCCTCAAGAGTACCGCTAACTGTCTCGAAGTTAACCTTGTTGCCTTCCATGCCGGCAATGCGATATACCTTGCCGTTAATATCGGTTGCAGGAGCCGCGAAAGGAAGAACGAAGGCAGAGAACTCGCCGGCCACAGTCGGATGGCTGTAACGCACGGTGTCGGCACGGAACGCCTTGGGAGCATTGAATTCATAGCCGTCGGTCAGCACAAAGAGCGCACAGCTGTCGCCGAACACCACGTTGAGCGAATCAGTAGCCTCTTCCTTCTTGTCGATATATACAAGGCAGTTGGGGTTCTTCAGTCCGTTCTTCACCTGCTGCATAAGTACGCCGGCATTCATCTGTCCGGTAAGGTCGATGCTCGCTACCGTAGGCGGAATCACAGTCACGTTGATGGGAGTACCCGCCCAGGTAATGCTGATGGTGGCCTCAAGGATACCGTTTGCCCAGACACCGTCAACATCCGTATACTGTCCGTTGAGTTCGATAGAAGTAATGCCCGGATTAATCATTTCAGCGGCATCGCCGAAGATGCTGAAGCTTCCGTCATCAATCTTCTTGTAGAGGCTGCCGTCCTCGTTCAGAACGACGTCGGTCAGGTAGATGTCACCCATGTTCTGGCCCAGAAGTTCAAAGTTGAGGAGTTGCAGGTCGATGGTAGTGCTTTCGCCGTTCTGCACCGGCTCAGTCATTTCCACATCCTGAGCAGGCGCACCCAGCAGAGCGCCGGACATGTTGACAAACAGCTTGCTCTGGAAAGCAGCAGCATCCTTGACATATTTCACGTAGTAAACCGTATTCTTTCCACCGGCTGTCACGGTCAGCTGCAGGATGCGTGTTGCGGCATCATAAGCGGCATCCACCGTAGCAGCGGCACCGTCCTCAGTCGTATAGGCCACCTGCTCTGCGTCATATTCGCCACGGATAGAATAGTAACGGTTGGTTTCGTTGAGCAAGGATTCACCGTTGACAGTGAGCGAAGACAATTTGGCAGTAGCCTCCTTAAAGAGGATTTTATAAGTATTGAAGTTGGTGGCATCCTCCTTCACGGAACCGTCTGCGTTAAGGCAGTCGTTACCGTAAACGGTTACGGTCAGCACATTACTGCTGGCGTCAAACTCCTTCACCACCTTGGCGCCACGACCGTTGGTAGTAAAGGTCCAGTCGGCATTTTCGTCATACACAAAGGCTGTCGCATCGGTCGTTTCGCCCGGTACGGGAACTGCCAGACTCTGGTCGTCGAAACTGATGGCCATCAGGTCCTTGTTATAGACGAACTCTACGTCGTCAACGATCAGCGTGGTGCTGTCCTGAATCTTGTCGCGGTTCCAATAGTCAGCTGCTGAAATAACGATGTTCATCATCGTAGGTGCATCAGCCCCCTCGCTATAAACAAGAGGCACAGAAATAGTCTGCCAGTCGTTGTTGGCAGTAGTGGTGAAGGTATAGTCGCACGAAGCCACCAGCTGGCCGGCAGCAGTCGCCTCGCTTCTTCCCATGATGGCACGGTCTACGTTTTCACGCTCCTTGTCAGCCTTATTCTTCATGCCGACCATTGACTTGAAGGTGCCATTCCACAAATACGCGATGATATGTGAACTTTCACCGGTATTGTCCGTACGCTGGAAACGGCCTTTGATAGAGTCGGGCAGGTGGGTGAATTCCACACCACCATAAACACCGCCGTCGCAGTTGGGAATATCTATTCCCGCAGCTACCCAGGGAGTTCCCAACGTAAGGAAAGCCGGAGCATTGGAGCCTAATTTTCCTACACCGACAAACTTGTTTGCCAACTTAACGGCATTGTTTTCATTAAAAACCAGTTCTTCTTTTTTGGTAGTGAAAAACACTTTCTGATGAACACTGGAACCGTTCCAGCCTTCCGGCTCAACGCCGGGACGCTGCCGGAAAGTTTCATTGTCATCAAAGGCTTCGGTGCTGCCGCAAGCCGTTTTCCAGCTATCAAAATGGCCGTTGGGCAGTTGCTGTGCACCTACCGTAAGCGCCATTCCGCTGGCAACAATTAATGTAAATAATTTTTTCATTTTTATGAATTGAATAATTTGGTTTAATATCCTAATTGAAATAGCGGCCGTTGATAGAGCGGCCGCTATTGGTTTTACTTGAGAACTTTCTTTCCACCCACAATGTAAACGCCCTTAGGCAGATTTTTCAGCGCCTCACTTGGCTTGACGTTGGAACGCAGACAAACACCATTGAGCCCATAAACGCTGACCGAAGTCTGATTGCCGTTGATGTGGTCAATACCGGCTACGATGTCCTCGCCAAAATAAACCAGGATACTCTGTTTCAAATCCTCCATATAGATGTCTATCGTGCAGAAGAGCTTTTCGGCGGTCATCTTGCCGCTTATGTTGATAGGCACATTTCCCAACATGGGACCAATCCAAAACTTCGAGGAATCGTCTCCTGCCGTGATGAGAATTGTTTCCTGATGGGTGAAAGTGCTGATGCCTTCGCTCTCCGAAACTTCCACGTTGTTGAGTTTGATGTTACCAACATAGGTAAATTCGCCCGGCGCGGCTTCCATCGTGAAGTTATTGAGCAGGAAATTGTAGGAGCCGTCAGCATTCTTCTCGGCGATGATCGTTGCCTCCTGCTTGGGGGTGGTACTTCCGTTGATGGTCACGGTAAGGCTGTCCGTATAGGACGTACTGGTTTGTGCCACAGCGGTAAGGCTGAGCAGGGCACAGCAAAAAGTGAGTAAAATTTTTTTCATACTTTATGGTTTTGTTGTTGATAAATAACTAGGGAAGTACACGCTACTGCCTGCACAACGGATTCACCTGTCGCCGCCGAGGACATTCATCCGCACACGGTCCGCACTCCCGGCAGCACACGCCGGCTTACCGGTCTGGCACAAACGTTTAGAACAGATAGTTGAAGCCGATAGTGGCGTAAATGGGATAAAGTTCAAAAGTGACGCTGTGGAAATCATCCGGGAAAATGCCGTTGAGTCCCCACTGCAGATTGGCGTATACCGTCAGATGCTTGTAGGCCTTAAATTCTCCACCGGCCTGCACTCCCCAGTGAAAACGCCTCAGGTTGTCGGAAAAGTCGTAGGTAGCACGGCTGACCTCCACCTTCTCGCCCGTGGGATTCAGGTCGCGGATGTAACCATTATAGGCTTCACCGTTGAATTTTCCGTCGAACATCCAGGATACGAACGGACCGCCCGACAACTGCCACCGCTCGCTGAGCTGATAGGTGGCCAGCACCGGAAAAGTCAGATAACTGTTGTCGACACTGGTCTTCACATATCCGGTCCACGCACCTCTGATGGCACCGGAACCGTCGGCATTGACCGCTTCCATGTGATAGTTTTTGGTATAGGCATCGGTAGTCATGCCTTTTTTCTCCAGGCGCACACCGAGTGCCATGCCCCATTTCGACGCATCGAACTGCTTTTGCACCGCCCCTTCAATGGCTATGTTCATGCCGGGATTGTAGCCTTCAATGCTGCGAATCTCCGCCGGCAAAGGCATAGGGGCGGTGCCGCCCAGATTGAAGCCCGCGCCAAGACGGATGTGCCAGCCCTTGATGGCCGCACGCAGGAGGTTGTCTATTTTTCCGTTATCGCTGTCGGGGGTGGCGGCAGTGCCGGTGTTGCAGCAGAGCGCAGCCACGAGCAGAAGCAGGATTTTATTCTTCATGATTGTCTTGTTTTTTTGTGATTGGAGCAAAGGGGAAAACGCCCCTTCGGCTCTTTCGTATCTTCCGGCACTGACGGCCGGCGGATTGCAGTCGCTATTCAACATTGTCATCCCATTCCACCTTCAGCTCGTCAACCAGCAACGTACTGCCGACGGCTCCTTCAAAATAGGCTCCCTGACGGCTGGAAGTGGCCACGATGGCGATGGCGTAACCATAGTTCAGGAACCGGTCGTAGTCAAATTCCTTGCCGTTCATGGGGCGGAAAGGTTCGTTGAAACGGGTCCACTCCTGCGGTTCGCCCGGATTGTCGATGCGGGCAAGGGCTATGATGCGCGGACTGTTGAGGATGTTGTCTCCGTCGAGCGGAACGAAATTATCAGGGTCAACCTCATAGACTACGGCATAAATATCGCAAGTATCCCTGCGGGTGGGGTCCTTCTTCTTGTCTTTGTCGGTAAACACCTCGCCGGCCGTATACTTATAGACTCCGGAGAATGCAACCGGCTTTCCGCCCACGAGCTGCAGACCGAAGCGGGTGGCCTTACGGGGAGTACCCATGGCTATCTGCGCATCAAACTCGCCGATAAAGAGATTGCCGGCAGCAATAGGCATTCCCACGGCAGAGCCGAAGAAACCGGTGTCGCGGGTAATGAGTTGCACGGCGTTGCCGCGGTAGCCGAGAGGATAAGCGCAGCTGGGATAATGTTCCGGCGTATGCCCCATGCCGGTAAGGCCAAAGGCTGGATTGCCGCTGCTCCAATAGTCACGGCGCGGATTGACCGGGTCGTTGCTGTCCATTTCATACCACTGATAATAACGGCCGCTCTTTTCCAGTTCGAAATGCTCGAAACTGCACGAGCTGATGACGCTCACCAGCACGAACGAAACGGTATATTCCTTACTCCAGTCCCCATCCTCGGAAACGGCCTTGTATATCTGCGGCTGGCTGAAGTCGCGTGAAGCGCCGTTGGCTTCCACCCAGACTCCGTTTTCCATGGCATACAGATGCGCGCCCGGCGTCAGGTCGAATTTGGGCGCAAAGGTGGTCTGCCCCGTGCCTTTGGCTATGATAAAGGTCACACTGGTGTTGGTGATGATGGGCGTACCGATGAGCACCTCCTTATGCTGATTCAACCAGACGGTATCAACGCCGACAATGTCGCATTCCGCGTTCAACGGTTCTTCCTGGATGCAACTGCCCAGGAGCAGAGCGGAACAGATAGCCAGAATGGGGAATAACTTTTTTAGCATCATGACTGATAATATTTGAGGGTTTCTTGCGAACCGGATTGTAAAGTTTTTGGTAAGTTGGGTGCAAATTTACAGAAAATCTTGATAAATAAAGAGTTTTTCTGTTTTTCAACTGCTTTTTCTGTGAAATGGAATGCAAAAAATGTGTTATGGAGCAGTTTTTTGTAGCCTTGCAAGCCCCTGTTTCAGCCCCGAAGGACAGGAAACCGGACGCCCGCGGAACGGAGGAAAAAGACGGCGGAGCAATCGCCTTCGGCCCGTCAAAGCCTTTCTTTGGATTTATGTATAATTAAGGAATTTTACAAAAGTTTTAACGGCCTGATTTTCCAGTTCTGCCTTCGGTACACCCTCCCGGCCGGCTCGGAAAACGAAATCCTGCTTCCGTAAAATCAAAAGCAGGCTTGGAAAATCCGCCGGCTCCACCTGTTCCGCCTCTCTCTGCCGAAAAAAAGCGGAGAAAAGGCCCGTGGCCGTTCCCTCCGCTTTTTCCTATGGCAAAGATAAGCACAAAAACAGGGAAATGCAAATGTTAATTCACATTCATTAACCCTTCATTTTCATATACTCCCCCACTTTTGACGCGAAAAACGCCCCGCGCGCGTAGCTTTAGCGGAAAGGATGCCCCGCTCCCCACAATTTTGCATTAACTTTGTAGCAGAATCATCAACGCAACAGAATAAAACCTATGGAAAAAGAATTGTTCACCACGCTGCCTTACAAGGTGGCGGACATCTCCCTCGCGGACTTCGGACGCAAGGAAATTGAAATAGCCGAACATGAAATGCCGGGCCTGATGGCACTGCGCGAAAAGTATGGCGCCTCGCAGCCACTGAAGGGCGCCCGCATCATGGGCTCGCTCCACATGACCATCCAGACGGCCGTGCTCATCGAAACGCTCGTTGCACTGGGCGCCGAGGTACGCTGGTGCTCCTGCAACATCTACTCCACGCAGGACCACGCCGCAGCCGCCATTGCCGCCAGCGGTGTGGGCGTGTTTGCCTGGAAGGGCGAAAGCCTGGCCGACTACTGGTGGTGCACGCTGCAGGCCATGAACTTCTCCGGCGGCCGCCTGCCCAACCTCATCGTCGACGACGGCGGCGACGCCACACTCATGATTCACATGGGCGTGCAGGCCGAGCAGGGCAGCAACGTGCTCGACACGCCTTCGGGCAGCGGCGACGAGCACGAACTCAAGCAGCTGCTCAAGCAGGTGCTGGCCCAGCGCCCCGGCCTGTGGCAGGAGATGGCGGCCGGCATCAAGGGCGTCAGCGAGGAAACCACCACCGGCGTGCACCGTCTCTACCAGATGATGGAGCGCGGCGAACTGCTTTTCCCGGCCTTCAACGTGAACGATTCGGTCACCAAGTCGAAGTTCGACAACCTGTATGGCTGCCGCGAGTCGCTGGCCGACGGCATCAAGCGCGCCACCGACGTGATGATAGCCGGCAAGGTGTGCGTCGTGGCCGGCTACGGCGAAGTGGGCAAGGGCTGCGCCCAGTCGATGCGCTCCTACGGCGCCCGCGTCATCGTAACGGAAATCGACCCCATCTGCGCCCTGCAGGCCGCGATGGAAGGCTTTGAGGTGCGCACCATGGAGGAGGCCGCCCCGCTCGGCAACATCTTCGTGACGACCACGGGCAACATCGACGTCATCACCACCGCCCACATGGAGCAAATGCCCGACCAGGCCATCGTCTGCAACATCGGCCACTTCGACAGCGAAATACAGGTCGATGCGCTCAAGAAGTTGCCCGGTATCCGTGTGCTCAACATCAAGCCGCAGGTGGACAGCTACATTTTCCCCGACGGCCACCGCATCACGCTCCTGGCCGACGGACGCCTGGTCAACCTGGGTTGCGCCACCGGCCATCCCTCCTTCGTCATGTCCAACTCATTCACCAACCAGACGCTGGCGCAAATCGAGCTCTTCACCCATCCTTATGAAGTGGGCGTCTACCGCTTGCCCAAGCATCTTGACGAGGAAGTGGCCCGCCTCCACCTGGAACGCATCGGCGTGCACCTGACCCGCCTGACGCAGGCACAGGCCGACTACATCGGAGTGCCCGTTGAAGGTCCCTACAAACCGGAACATTACCGTTATTAATACAGGCCAAGCGTATGGAAAACAATCTCAACAACACAACGGCTCCCGCCGGAAAACCGGCCAAGCCGCTGCAGCGCCTGTTGCGCTACTGGCCCGACGCGCTCGCCATCGTGTTTTTTCTCCTCATCAGTTTCTTTTATTTCCAGACGCCCATCACGGGCGACATGGTGCTGGGCGGACACGACAACGACGCATCAGTGGGCCTGGGCTACGACCAGATGAACCACCGCGAGCAGACCGGTGAATGGGGACGGTGGACCAACTCCGTCTTCAGCGGCATGCCGACCTACCAGATTTCGCCCAGTTACCCCTCGTCGCAGCTGCTGGGCAGCCTCAGCAGCCTCTACGCTCTCGGCACGTCGGGCGCCTTCTGCTACGTGTTCCTCTACCTGCTCGGATTCTACATCCTGATGCGGGCCTTCGGCTTCCGCTCATGGCTCTCGGCACTGGGGGCCGTGGTGTGGGCCTTCTCCTCCTATTTCTTCATCATCATCGCGGCCGGACACATCTGGAAGGTGATGACCCTGGCCTTTGTGCCGCCCACCATCGCCGGCATGGTGCTCTGCTACCGCGGACGCTATCTGTGGGGCGGCGCGGTGACCGCACTCTTCACGGCTTTCCAGATTCAGTCGAACCACGTGCAGATGACCTACTACTTCCTCTTCGTCATGCTGTGCCTGGCGGCTGCCTACGGCATTGCCGCGCTGCGGCGCAAGCCGGTGCCCGCCACCGGAACCGACGAGGCATGGGGCGCCGTGAGCCCGTCGCGCTGGCTGAAGGCCACCGGCGTGCTGGTTGTGGCCGGACTGCTGGGCGTCATGGCCAATCTGCCCAATCTTTACCACACCTATGAATATTCCAAGGAGTCGATGCGCGGCAAGGCCGAGCTGACGCCGCTCCCCTCGCCCGACGGGAAAGCCGTCAAGGCCTCGCCCAAGGACGGACTGGACTATGAGTACATCACACACTGGAGCTACGGCATCGACGAAACGCTGACGCTGATGATAGCCGACTTCAAGGGCGGCGGCTCGGGCGAAAGCCTGCTCGAAACCTCGGCCGCCGAGGACAACTCCGCCTACCTGGGAATGGTGCAGGGACTGGCCATGCAGCTGGGCGGCTCGGTGCCTGGCATCTCCTGCTACTGGGGCGAACAGCCCGGCACGGTAGGTCCCGTCTACGTAGGAGCCATCGTTTGCTTCTTCTTCGTGCTGGGTCTTTTCCTGGTGCGCGGTCCCGTGAAGTGGGGACTGCTGGCGGCAACGCTCATCTCCTTCCTCTTTGCCTGGGGCAGCAACATTCCGGCCGTAACGCATTTTCTCATCGACCACCTGCCGATGTACAACAAGTTCCGCACGGTGTCGTCGGCCCTGGTCATGGCTGAATTTACCATCCCGTTGCTGGCCATGCTGGCCCTGGCGCAGATTGTGCGCCATCCGCAGCAGCTGACCGAGAAGCGCAACACACGGGCCTTCTACGCCTCGTTCCTGCTGACGGCCGGCGTCTGCTTCCTGTTCATGGTGGCCCCGGGCGCGGCAGGCAACTGCATCAACGGCAACGAGCGTGAATTCTTCAACTACCTGGCCAACTTCCAGAGCCAGCTCAGCGTGAACCTCGCGGAATACCAGCACACGCTCACCGCCGTGCGCCACGACATTCTCGCAGCCAGCGCCGCCCGCTCGTTCTTCCTCATCCTGCTGGCCGCAGCCCTCGTGGTGCTGTATGTGCGCCGTCCCTTCAAGGGATGGATACTGTGCGGCGTGCTGGGCGTAGTGTGTCTGGCCGACATGTGGAGCGAGAACAAGCGCTACCTGAACGACGACAGCTTCCGCGACCGCATCTACAAGCAGCAGCTCGTGGAGAAGACGCCGGCCGACGAATATATTCTGGCTGACAACGACCCCGACTTCCGCGTTTACGACATGGACGGCTTCAGCACCAACCGCACGAGCTATTACCACAAGGCCATCGGCGGTTACCACGCCGCGAAGCTGCGCCGCTATCAGGACCTCATCGAACGCCACCTCACGGCCGAAGGCAAACACTTTGAACAGGCGGCCAAGGAGCAGGCGCAGCTGTTGCAGAAAGCCACGGCGGAACCGGCCGGTGCTCCGGCGCTTGCAGGGCAGCAGCTGATGGACAGCGTAGCCGTGCGCCTGGCGGCCGACAGCCTGCTGCAGACGCCCGTGGTCAACATGCTGAACGGAAAATACTTCATTCTGGACAACGGCGCCGTGGCCGTGCGCAACTATGCCGCCAACGGCAACGCCTGGTTCGTACGCTCGCTCAACTTCGTACAGGGAGCCGATGCCGAAATGGCAACCCTGGGCCGCCTCGACACGAAGACGGAAGCCGTGGCCGACGAGACCTTCCGCGCACAGCTCGACGGCTCTCCTCTGGGTGAGGGAACGGCCCGGCTGACGCACTTCACGCCCAACGAACTGGACTTTGACGTGCAGACGGACAAGGGCGGCGTGCTCGTCTTCTCCGAAATCTATTATCCGGGATGGACCGCCACCATCGACGGCCAGCCGGCCGAACTGGGACGGGCCAACTACGTGCTCCGCGCCCTGAAGGTGCCGGCCGGCAGCCACAAAGTGCATCTCGAGTTCCGCCCCGTGAGCGTCACCACCACCGACACGATGGCCTACATCGCCATCGGACTGGTGCTGCTGGCCTTCCTGGCCGCCATAGTGCTGGGATGGCGCCGGAAATAACCACACTGCTCCCTTCGGGCCGCGCCCGAAGGGGAAACAGACCCGTCAAGCGCGGGAGGCATGCCGACAGGGGCGTTGCCTCCCGCGCTTCCGTATTCCCACAGGGCGGTCCGGCATCGGCCAGATGCCCTTCGCCGGCCCGGGCTTCGGCGAAAAGAAAAAACAGCCGGCAGTTCAGGAAAAACAAAAGTACTGACAGTTTTTTCTAAAGTACTGAGAGAAAATTCTAAAGTACTAAGTGTTTTTCCTAAAGTACTGACTGTTTCCCGCCGGCCACATTTCCGGCACAACCGGCGGCGCTCCCCCTTTTGCAGGCCGGAACAGGGGGAAAAAACAAGCCCCTTCCTGCTGTCAGAAACAGGTCCGGCGACAGGAAGGGGAAGATTTCACGACCCCGGCGGGCCGTTAGCAGAATGCGCGGCCGGGCAACCCGGCACCCGCGGCATCAGAGCAGACTCCAGGCCACGGTCAGACCGGCCATGACGATGGACACCATGCTCATCAGCTTAATCAGAATATTCAGACTCGGCCCGGAAGTATCCTTGAAGGGGTCGCCCACGGTGTCGCCCACCACTGTGGCCTTGTGCACCTCGCTACCCTTTCCGCCGAAGTTGCCTTCTTCCACATATTTCTTGGCATTGTCCCACGCACCTCCGGCATTGGCCATGAAAACCGCCAGTGCAAATCCGGCACTCAGGCCGCCAATCAGCAGTCCCAGCACACCGCTCACGCCAAAAATAAGTCCCACTAGAATGGGCGCTATGATGGCCAGCAGACTGGGCACCACCATTTCCCGCTGCGCGGCCTGCGTGGAAATCATGACGCAGCGGCCGTAATCGGGCTCGGCCTCACCGGTCAGAATGCCCTTGATTTCGCGGAACTGACGGCGCACCTCGTCCACCATTTTGCCCGCAGCCCGCCCCACGGCGTTCATCGTCAGACCGCAGAAGAGGAAAGCCATCATGGCTCCTACGAACATGCCGGCCAACACCTTGGGGTTCATCAGCGTGACGTCATAATAGTGCATAAAGTCGGCAAAGGTGGCCTCGCTCAGCTCGACGGTACGCCCCGAAATGTCGAGCGTGGTCTGTCCGAGCCGTTCCAGACCGATACGCACCTCTTCCACATAGGAAGCCAGCAGCGCCAGTCCGGTGAGAGCGGCCGACCCGATGGCAAAGCCCTTGCCTGTGGCCGCCGTCGTGTTGCCCAGCGAATCGAGCGCATCGGTGCGGCGGCGCACCTGCTCGCCCAGTCCGCTCATCTCGGCGTTTCCGCCGGCATTGTCGGCAATGGGACCGTAAGCGTCGGTGGCCAGCGTGATGCCCAGCGTGGAGAGCATGCCCACTGCCGCCATTCCGATGCCGTAAAGGCCCATCGAGATATTCGCAAAATCACCGCCCGTAGCCAGCAGGTAGGAAAGAATGATGCCTATCACGACGGCCAGCACGGGAACAGCCGTGGAGAGCATGCCCAGGCCGAGGCCGGAAATAATCACCGTGGCGGCTCCCGTCTTTCCGCTTTCGGATATGCGCCGCGTAGGCCGGTATGACTGCGAGGTATAGTATTCCGTTGCCTGACCGATGACTATGCCCACGGCCAGCCCCACTACAACCGTGCTGCCCATCTGCCACCAGCAGTCGAGGCCGAGCAGCCAGAGGATGAGGAAGGATGCGCCCACGATGAGCACCGAACTGAGATTCGTGCCCATGGACAGCGCCCGCAACAGGTCGCGCATGTTGGCGTCCTCACGGGTGCGGACGGCAAAGATGCCGATAAGCGAGAGCAGGATGCCCACGGCGGCAATCAGCATCGGCGCCACGACGGCACGAAACTGCATCGACACGTCGCCGCCGCTCATATAGGCAGCCGCGCCCAGCGCCGCCGTAGCCAGGATGGAGCCGCAATAGCTCTCATAAAGGTCGGCCCCCATGCCGGCCACGTCGCCCACGTTGTCGCCCACGTTGTCGGCAATCGTAGCCGGGTTGCGCGGGTCATCCTCCGGGATATTGGCTTCCACCTTGCCCACGAGGTCCGCTCCCACGTCGGCCGCCTTCGTATAGATGCCGCCTCCCACACGCGCAAAAAGCGCCTGCGTTGAAGCACCCATGCCAAAGGTAAGCATGGTCGTCGTGATGATGCAGAGTTTGGCCGTCGGCATTTCACTGCCGGGAATGAGAGCCTCCAGCAACAGATACCAGAAAGATATGTCAAGCAGGCCCAGCCCCACAACCACCAGTCCCATGACGGCGCCCGAGCGGAAAGCGATGCGCAAACCGCCGTTCAGCGACTGACGGGCCGCATTGGCCGTGCGGGCCGAAGCCGCAGTGGCCGTCTTCATGCCCAGATAGCCGGCAAGACCGGAGAAGAAACCGCCCGTCAGGAAGGCTACGGGCACCCAGGCATTCTGCACATGAAAGCCATAGGCCATCACCGAAAAGAGCACCACCAGCCCCAGAAACACCAGCGCCACCACTTTGTACTGCTGGCGGAGATAGGACATGGCACCCTTGCGTACGGCCGCCGCAATGTAGGCCATGCGCTCCGTTCCCTCGGAAGTTTTCATCATTTCGTGGTAGAAATACCACGAAAAGCCCAATGCCAGCACCGAAGAGGCGGGCACGAGCCAGAACAAGGTAGAAGCATCCATAATATAAAAGGTATCAAGGTTAAACTTAAGACTCTGCTAATTTAAGATTTCCCGCCGAAGAAGGGACTGCCGGCCGGCAGGAATATCTCCGGCAGAAAGAAAATTTAACACAAGGTTTACATTCCGTTCCTGCCGCCGCGCCACATCGGCGCAACGGTGCGGTCCCGGACCTCGCTTCCCGGCATTTATTTTCCTTTACTACGGAAATCTCTTCCGTTTTACCGGTACGGTGACACCATCTTATTTTTTTTTCTTAATTTTGCGGCATGATTATTGTAATAAGACTATTGCAGGGCCTTTCCTACCTCCCGCTGGGCCTGCTTTACTTCATATCTTCGTGCTGCTACCCGTTTGTTTATTACCTGCTGCGCTATCGCCACAAGGTGGTGCGCGGTAACATCGACCGTTCCTTTCCCGAACTCAGCGTAAAGGAACGGCGGAAAATTGAACGCGACTTCTATCGTTTCTTCTGCGACTACGCCGTTGAAACCATCAAACTGTACAGCATGAGCGAGGAAGAAATGCGCCGCCGCATGGTTGTCGACGGCTATCAGGACATTGAGGACACCCTGAAGCGCAAGCGCTACGTCTTTATCTACCTGGGACACTTCTGCAACTGGGAATGGATATCCTCCATCCCGCTCTGGCGTACGGACTTCAACCATTACTGCGGACAGCTCTACCGCCCGCTCAAGAATGAAACAGTAGACCGTTACTTCTACTACATCCGCTCACGTTTCGGTTCCGACAACATTTCCAAATACGACTCGCTGCGGCACATCCTTGCCCTCAACCAGGCAGGCACTCCGGGCGTCATCGGTTTCATTTCGGACCAGTCGCCGCGCCCCAACAGCATTCACGACTGGGTGGACTTTCTCCATCAGGACACCCCCGTATTCACGGGCACCGAACGCATTGCCAAGAAAGTGGATGCCGCCATCTATTTTGCCGACGTGCGCCGCCTGCGCCGCGGATATTACCACCTGCATCTGCGCAAACTCACCGAAGACGTCAGGAGCTACCCCGACTATGAGGTGACGGACCTCTACATGCACGAACTGGAGAAAATCATCCGCCGGCAGCCGCATCTGTGGCTCTGGAGCCACAAACGCTGGAAGCACCAGCGCAAGCACACCGCGACCACGCCTTCCGCAACCGACGGTAACCAACAGAAATAAAACGGATGCCCCCTACCGTCCGGCGCCGACCGCCGGCAACGACACCGGCCGCACCCCCACAAGCCATCATCTCCGAATGAGTAACAACCAGCTCTCCCAAATCGGCCACAACGTGGGCCACGTGGCCGCCAGCGGCGCACAGCGCACACTGCGGTTCATGAAAACATGGGCACTCCCCCTGGCCATGATAGCCGGCGCGTCAGGCTATTTTCTCTTTGTCAACCTGCCCGGCCACGAACAGGCTGCCCCCTATGTGCGGCGGACCATCAGCATCCTGCAGCCCTGCCTCATCTTCGCCATGCTCTTCGTAACCTTTTGCAAAGTGAAGCTGACCGACCTGCGGCTCAGACGCTGGCACGGCAAACTCCTGCTCGTACAGACAGGCTGCTTCGGCGCGCTCACCGCAGTGGCGGCACTGATGCCCGACGGTGACGGCAAGGCCATCGTGGAAAGCGCCATGCTCTGCCTCATCTGCCCCACGGCCACAGCCGCCGCCGTCGTGACCTCGCGCCTGGGTGGCAATGCGGCCCATCTCGTCAGCTACACCATCCTGTCCAATCTGGCCGCGGCCGTCGCCATCCCCGTGCTGCTTCCTTTCAGCCACCCGCACCCCGGCCTCACTTTCTTCCACTCGCTTGCCATCATTCTGGGCAAGGTATTCCCGCTTCTCATCTGTCCGCTGGTAGCTGCCGAACTGCTGCGCCGCTGCTGCCCTTCACTCCACCGGCGCATCACATCCGTCAAAAACCTGGCCTTCCACCTGTGGGTGGTTTCGCTGGCCCTGGCCATCGCCGTCACCACACAGTCCATCGTCCATACCACCGTCAGCCTGGCCTGCCAGGCGGGCATCGCCGCCGTGTCGCTCGTGTCCTGCCTGCTCCAGTTCGGACTCGGCAAATACTTCGGCCGCCGCTACGGGGAATCCATCTCCGCCGGCCAGGCACTCGGACAGAAAAACACGGTTTTCGCCATCTGGCTGGGCTACACTTTCCTCACTCCCGTCACGGCCATAGCCGGAGGATTCTACAGCATCTGGCACAACCTTATCAACAGCTGGCAGCTCTACCGGAAGAACCAGGAGACGGCCCGCTGACCACAGCAGGCAGCAACACAGTCATCATCCCGGGCACAACAGCACTGCCCGTACCCTCAAAAAAACAGATATTCTGGAACAGGACTTTTCACAGCCTGTTCCATTTTTTTATTTACACAGAGAAAAACAAGCGGAAATTCCTTTTTTACGTAATATTACCAGCCGTTAACAATTATTGCGTTTTTGAAAAACTCCGCAACACCCGGAAAAAAGTGGGAAACAGCCGAAAAATTCTCCGATTCAACGTTTAGGAAAAACAAAATCAGGAAGAAAAACTACGGAATCCGGTGGTGTTTTTTCTGTCAGTACTTTTGTTTTTGCGAAAAATCCGTCAAAAAAGGCGGAAAAAAGCCTGCTGCATGCTCTTTCCGCCTTAGCTGTTACAAAGATAACAACAAAATCCCCGTTTTCCAAATTTCAATTAAGCATAATTAACTAAATAAAAAGTAAAGCCTATCTACTTTTTCACATTCCAGCCCGTTCACGCCCCATTTCTGCATGTGTCATCATTAATCAATATTATTAAAAAGAGAAGAAAACAGATATAATATTTGTAAAATAATATTTAACTTCGCAGAGGTATTTTACAAAAATCAATTTATTTTCACATTATGACACGAAGAAAGGACCGTAAGGCTATACCTGCATGGATGCTGATGCTTCTGCCGGCATTCGGCATGATGTCATGCATTGACAATGCATACGACCTGGACAAGGATATCGATCTTTCGGTATCCGTCGGAGGTAATACACTGGTCGTTCCCATTGGCGACACAGAAGTCATCACCATGGATAAACTCATCGAAGAATCCGACAATCTGCAACTCAACGAGGAAGGTATCTACTCCATCCGGGAAGAAGATGTCATTGACGACGTGGAAATCAAGGTGGACGCCGTAAAAATCAGCGTTGACCATACCACGGTAGACCCCATACTGGTCGACCTCAACGGAAAGACCGACATTGAACCGTTCGCAATTGCCGAACAGCGGCATTCCTTCCTCTCGGAAGCAACGCCGCTTCGAATCGACGAAAAGGACATGCCGGACATCAATCTCGGAGATACTCAGGAAGTTGTCGCCGCTGCCGGACAACCCGTTGACAGGCATTTCCGCTATAGCCTGAACAAGGAAATCAAAGTTTCCTTCCAGCCTTCCACATTCGACAATCTGAAGGAAATCAACGCCGTCTATTTCGGTGAAGGCAACCAGATGCAGACCGCACAGGTAGAGGTACGCGCCGCAGAACTGGGGCAGCTGTTGCAGACGGGCAGCCAGATGAGCATCGAATCCCTGCAACTCGACTTCCCCGAAGGCTTTGTTCTCGCGCTTGACAATAACTATGGCGGCAGCGTCAGCGTGGCCGGCCGCACGCTGAAAGTAAGCCGGAAGGCACTCCAGCTCAACGAAAACCTCACCATCCGCTTCTACGTAGAGAAGTTCATTCATCATTTTGACATTAACCATACCGACTTCAGCGGACAGATAACCTACTCCATCGATTTCGCCGTGAAGGGGACTTTCAAGCCGCAGAGCAACCAGAAGGCCAATTTCTATTCGGGCCTGAACGGTCCGGCGTTCACTTTCCGTCAGGCCGAGGTGGTAGCCAAGGACATCCGCAGCACCGTCAGCCCCGGCCAGGTGGATTTCAAAGCCGACATCACCGGCCTCGACGACCTGAAGTCCGTCAAGACCGTACGCTTCAAGGCCGGCACCCACTTGCGGCTGACTTTCGACCGTACGAACCTTCCGCTCGATTTTACGACAGGAAGCAAGTTCCTGCTCAGCCTGCCCCGCGCCGTACAAATCAACACTGCCGCCCTGCCGGCAGGAGTGGCCTACCGCGCCGACAGCCATTCGCTCAGCATTGACGCACAAACCTTCAAGGGCGAAGGGCAAGCAGAAATGCGCATCGGCATCAACGCCCTCGACTTTACGAAGGAATCGGCCACCGGACGCCCCGTCGTCAACGGCGCCATCCACATGAACGAAGCCATGCGTTACCACGCCGAAGCTACAGCCAACGGCCAAACCCTGCAAAACACCTTCGTGCTCAAAGGAGGCGAACTGATGTTTGCCGGCCATCTGCTCAATTTCAGCCGGCAGACGGACTTTACCTGCAACTATGCCGGCAACAGCGGCAACCACGTTGAAGTGGAAAGCGCCAATGTCATTGTCAAGTCCGTATCTTCCGACATCAACAGCCATGCCAACATTGAAATAGAGGAGGAAAACATCGCTAAGGAACTGAAGGCCATCAAGCAGGCATATCTGGCCAACGGACAGCCCACCCTGCTCACTATCAAGGTCGACTTCCGCGAAATGCCTTCCGACATCCGCAAGGGTCTCCAGTTCTCCAACGTCAAAATCAGTCTGCCGCAGTTCATCCTCTTCGCCGACCAGCCCGACATCGACGAGAATAATGTCATGACCATCAATGACAGTTTCGTTCCCGGCCCCGGCAACCAGTATACTTATGTCAAGACCGCCCGCGTCCTCGGCATCGACCTGACCCGCATCGACGCTTACAAGGAGAAGGGACTTGTCATCGGCGACGACCGCAAGCTTGTTATTCCGAGCGAGTACACCGGCATCAGCGTGGAGGGTACGGTCAAGACCACCGACGGCGAGGAAATCAACTCCAACGGCATTGCCGACTTCAACATCTATCCTACGGTCGAAATCGCTGAAATGACCGTCGGAAAGGTTGTCGGCACCGTAGCACCCGACATTGAGCCGGTAAGCGAAACGGTGGAACTGAACCTTGAGGACATGGACTTCCTGCAGAACGACGAAACGGAAATCCTCCTGCAAAATCCTGTCATCAACATCAGCCTGACCAACCCCGTGGGCGTACCGGTGACGCTCGACATGAAACTGAGCGGCTACAAGAAGGGCAGCAACACCCCCATTGAAGGCGCAGAAGTGAGTGCCAGCAGCACAACGCATCCGGGCTTCCGGCTCAACCCCGCCCGCGACGGCCAGCCCGTCACCACCAACCTGCTCATTTCGAGACAAGCCGTTGACGTGGCGCCCGGCGACGGACTGACGGAGAACATCAACGTGGTTATCCCCAACCTGTCCGACCTGCTCAAGCGGCTACCCGACGAAGTGCGCTTCAACATCAACGCTGCCGCCGACCAGAATGCCGACCACACCATCGACATCACTCCCACGAGCAACGTAAACGGCCAGGCGCAGGCACAGTTCCTCATCACCGGCAACTACGACGTCACGGTACCGCTCACCTTCGAGACCCTGCACGTCAACTACACCGACACCATCGACAATCTGCAGGCCGACATGGAAGATGTGCTCGACATCGCCACCTCGGCTGAGCTGGAACTGGAAGCAGAACTGGTCAACACCCTGCCCATCGACCTGCATTTCAAAGCCACGGCACACGACATCGCCGCCCGGCCGCTCAACAGCATCCGCGCCACCATCTATGCCGATGGCGAGGAAGACGGTATCATTCCCGGAGTCAGCATCGAAGGTCAGAGCACCCTCACGCCCGTCCGCATCGTGTTCGAGGCAAAAGACCGCGAGGAACTGAAGCAACTCGACAAAGTCTTCCTCAACCTCAAGGCCGAAGCCAACGAAACGAAAAGCGGCATTTCGCTGAAAGCAAGCCAGAGCGTACAGTTCAAGAACATCAGCCTGCGCATCAAAAAGGTAAATCTCGACCTCAACTGACCCATTCCAAATTCGCACTAATATGAAAACTTACATAAGACTGCTGTGGGCGGCAGCCCTCTCCGCCTCCTGCATCACCGCAGGCCAGGCACAAACCAACCATTCGGCCTATTTCCTCAGCGACTTTGACTACCGGCACGAACTCAACCCGGCCTTCGACGGCAAACGCAACTACATCAGTTTTCCGGCGCTGAGCAATCTCGGCTTCTACGCCGGTTCGTCGGTCGGCGTGTCCCACTTCCTGTTCCCCACAGCCGACGGCCAGCTCACCACCTTCATGAACGAAAGCGTGGACCGCAACGAGTTTCTCGACGCACTTCCCAAAAACATCGGAGTCAACCTTTCGCTGCAGGAAACCCTGCTTGCATCCGGCTTTCATGCCTGGAACGGCTTCAACACCGTATCGCTGGGCCTCAAGAGCCAGAACTTCATCCATCTGCCCAAGGGACTTTTCTCCTTCATGAAGTCGCCCTCCAACAGCGAATACCTGCTGGAAGATTTCGGCGCCAGTTCGACCAACTACCTGGAGCTGGCGCTGGGCCACTCCCGGCAGATAGACGAGCGTCTGCGCGTCGGCGCCAAGGCCAAAATCCTTGTCGGTCTGGCCAAGATGTCGATGATTATCGACGAGCTCAGCATCACCACTCAGGACGAACGCTGGTCGGTCACACCCAAAGGCGCCCATCTCAAGTTCGCGGCCAAAGGACTCACCGTGCCTACCAAGGGAGAAACCGGCAACTACCAGGACAACGACTATGAACTTGACGAAAACGGCCAGCACACCGGTCCGCTGAAGCCCGGCACCGACGAGCAGATTTCCTATGAGGACATCGATTTCGACGCCGGCAGCCTCGGCCCCACGGGATGGGGTATGGCCTTCGACCTCGGCGCCGTCTACCGGCTGAACGACGACTGGACCTTCTCGGCCGCATTGCTCGACCTCGGCTTCCTCACCTGGAAGAACGCGACGGAGGCCAGCATGAAAAATACTTTCGAGTTCGACGGTTTCCGCGAAATCTCCGTAACCGATGACAACAAGGGGAACAAACTGAACCACCAGGTGGACCAACTGGTGGACGACCTGAGCGACCTGGCCAAGTTCAGCAAGGACGGCGACAACGGACGCATCGGGCAGGGACTGGCCGCGACGCTCAACCTCGGCGCAGAATACACGCTCCCCGTTTACGACCGCCTGCGCTTCGGCTTCCTCTCGTCCACACACATCCAGAAGTCGAACAGCTGGACCGAAGCCCGCTTCTCGGCCAACTACACCCCGGTTTCCATCTTTGAGATGGCGGTCAATTATGCCGTATCCAAATTCGGGTCATCGGGCGGCGTTCTGCTCAACCTCTGCACGCCCTATGCAGGCTTTTTCGTCGGGTTCGACGCTCCGTTCACCAAGTTCGAACCTGCCTACCACATTCCCGTCAAGCGCTTCGGCATGCAGCTGAACGTGGGTATCAACATCCACTTCGGGAAGAAGAACGAGGGATAGCCCCGAGAGGCTAACCCGCGGAGCCGGCCGGAAACATTGGCCGTCCCAAAAGAAAAACGTACCTTTGCCGCATCATTCCGGGTGCGGCAGCCTTCCGGCCTTCAGCACCGGAAGGCCCTGACCCCACAGAGCCAGATAAAACGACAGGGCTGTCTCCCTTCTGCTTATCTGGCTCTGACGTCGTTTTTTTACCGGCCTGCCGCCACCCCTGGCTGACCGGTGCCCCGCCGGCGCGACACCGGTCAGCCGGCACCACTGTATCACAACCCTACACGACCATGCAAAGAGACACCATCGACTTCAAGAACGACAACGTAGGCCGTCTGTTCCGACGGCTCTTCCTTCCCACCCTCGTCGGCTCACTCAGCGTCTCGGCCATGACGGCCATCGACGGCATCTTCGTGGGCCACGGCATCGGCAGCGACGGAGTGGCCGCAGTCAACCTGGCCGTCCCCTTCTGGATGTTTTTCGCCGGCTTCGGCCTCATGATGGGCGCAGGCTGCTCGGTAGCCGCCGCCATCCACTATTCCCGCAAGAAGCTGAAAGTGGCCCGCCTCAATGTCACGCAAGCCCTTGTCTTCGCCAGCATCGTCACGCTTGCCATCTGCACCCTCGTCATGCTCCTGCCCGGCCCCACGGCGCGCCTGCTCGGCGCCTCGCCCCGGCTCGAACCCATGGTGAGCCTTTACCTCCTGGGCATCATGCCCGGTTTCCTCTTCAATGTGTGGGAAGTCATCGGCCTCTTCGTCATCCGCCTCGACGGGTCGCCCCGCACAGCCATGTGGTGCAACACCATCTGCGCCCTGGCCAACATTCTACTCGACTGGATTTTCGTCATCGTGCTCGACTGGGGCATATTCGGCGCAGCGCTCGCCTCGACCATCAGCCTGATCATCGGCGGCGGCATCGCCATCGTTTATCTCCTCTTCTTTGCCCGCTCCCTCCGCCTCATCCCCATCAAGCTCAGCCGCAAGAGCCTGATGCTTTCGCTGCGCAACGTGGGTTACCACTGCCGCATCGGTTCCTCGTCCATTCTGGGCGAAGCCACGCTGGCCCTGCTCGTTTTTGCCGGCAACCTCACCTTCATGCACTATCTGGGCGACGATGGCGTAGGCGCTTTCGGCATTGCCTGCTACTATCTGCCCTTCCTCTTCATGGTGGGCAACTCCATCGCCCAGTCGGCCCAGCCCATCATCAGCTACGACTACGGTCTGCGACGCTTCGACCGGGTGCGGCAGACCCTCCGCCTGCTGGTGCTGACCTCCTTCCTGTGCGGACTCATCGTCACCGCCGCCTTCACCTTCCTGCCCCAATGGCTCGTGGGCCTCTTCCTCAGCCTCGAC
>PPYF01114333.1_pt1 | contig 25109 bp, 20 predicted proteins | sample 1559871 | NCBI WGS metagenome assembly PPYF01 (sample SAMN08240021, study PRJNA423297) | Human gut metagenome, whole genome shotgun sequencing project. | reverse complement strand
CGCAGGCCGGTATAGTCCAACGTGGTCATCGCCCTACTACCTCCTTGATCATTCGTCGCTATCCTCCTGCCCGCTGCGGATAATTTCGATTAAACCGCCATAGCGGCACACTAAGAAAGAGCTGGTTATAAGGGCCTCTTTTCCCTCCGGGCCAATGTGGGCATCTTCGTGGGTCCCTTCCCATTGTCCAATGATGTCCGGCACACAGGCTATTCCTGTAACCGTCCCTTCTCCTTCGGCGTTTTCATCCTTGAAGCTCCCGTCCTCGTTACGCGGAGCCTCTTTTTTCAAGCAAACGCTCTCTCCGCTCTGATTGCTCGGACTGCTGCACACTCCGAAGCTTGTAACATTGATGTTATCCCCTTCAGTCCCGCCTACACAGTCGGCCTTAAACATAATAGGATGTCCCAGTGTATAGACACCGTGGCACTTGGGGAGATTAAGCCGCCTGCAATGCGACCCATACCTGCACTTGAGAAGCGCACCTCGGACTACATAGGCATCTATATTCTGTTGATGTTCAGCTTGATAGGCCGCCATTTGCGCCATGATTTCCTCGTCATTTTCGCTGGGCTCAGTGGGATTGGTGGTACTTTGTTCCTCAACCGCATGAGCAATTTCCTCTGGCGTTACATCTAAACCATCGCTTTGCATTTTTACCGACATGGCGTAATACATCTGCTGCTCCACATCGTACTCAGATCCGGAATACGCTTCGCCTGCCATCAGACCTTCCTCCCTTCGTCAGATACCGCCTTCATCGGCGTAATTTTTATGCCTCTGGCGCCGCGCTTCAGCATACTCTCCAACACATCCAGCCGGACAACTGTATAAAAACGGGAGAGACCGGCAATGTGAAAAATCCCATCTCGACCTATACGACCAGTATCCAAAATTCCCTCTTTTAGCTCACTTTGGTCAGGCGACAAAATGCTTTCCTCAGCGAGACAGTCAAGGTGGGGGAGAATAGGGAGATGGTACGTCTGCTTCTGCCGGTTTTCTGAATCCAGCAGGATGATCTGCTTGGAGACAATCTGCGGCTCATAGAACTTGATCACGTCCATACAGGTTTTTGAGAGGAGCAAAAATGGAAAATCAATTATATCGGTAAAAACCATATGAGGATTTGGAAAGATGTCAAGAATCATGCGTGCGGGGATCTGATGGGATTTGCCCGGCATGATAGAGGAGCGGTCAATTTTTCCGCTCCAGTCCCGCAGGACTGGGGCATCCGTGTAGAGAGGATCGCTCTCCAGCAAAAAATAATTCATACCATTGGCCTCCACTGACAAATGATCTGTTGCTGCTCCATATATCCCCCTACTGTAAAATTCACCTCATCGGCCCAGGGAGCCGGGCTTTTTATCAACGCGGGAAGGCAGGAGGGGAGCGCCGCCCGGATCACCTCAAGCGCAACTGCATAATAGTTCAGAAGGTAGGCGCGTTCCAGCTCTTTCAGCTCGTAGTCCTGCACACGCGTCATAGTCTCCCGCACCTTGGCGGCGACAGCATCCATAACGGGGCCAATCTTCTGAAATATAAACTGAAAATCCCACTCGGAGGCTGCTTCGATATCGTCAAGCAGGAATCGATCGTTCAAGGCATCCACCCGCAGCGTATAGCGGTCAAGGAGAAGGTTGCTCTGCAAAAGGGAAAAGGTGACATAGGCAATCGGGCCTTTCCCCCTTCGCGCCGCTTCATGTAAGGCGTCTATGACGGCGGAGGCAATGCTGTCTTTGATCTGCTGGCTGCCTTGCCCCAGCGACCGAAAAATATCCCCGATTTCATCTGTGAAATTCCGACGCATTGCTTCAGCGGCAAGGGAAGCCATTTGCTCCATTCGCTCCATTGGCACGCTCCTTTATTCCATGTGGACCTGTGCGCCATCCAGGTGAATATCATCCTTTAGCGTCAGTTTGGTTTCCCCTTGCTCCATCACAATGGACTCCGGCGCGACGACCTCAATCGACTGTTCCAGGCTGGCGATCTGCAGCCCCTCTTTTGCCTCAATGGTGACGCCCTTATCACTGCTGATGATGATGCCGTCCTCGTCTGAGATTTCTACGGACATGCCGTTATTGTTCGTGAGACGGAGCAGGGATGGCGTGAACAGCACCTCCTTGCCGTATTTGCTTTTCAAGGACTTGTTATCCGGCGTGCTGCGGGCTTCTCCGGTCGCTTCCAGATGAACCGCGCTGATGATGTATCCGTCCTTTTCTTTCTCGTTCGGGAGGTAGAGGCGGACAGAATCGCCGACTTCCGGCATACAGTACCAGCCGGTCCCGTCCGGCGAGGAATAGACCGTAGAATACAAAAACCATTTCTTACCGTCCTGAATCCCGTCCGCCGCAATGCTGACCTGCACCGTGTCCTTGGACACCCCGACAATATTGGCTTCCAGGGAGGCTCCGATCATCCGCTCATTGTACTGCTTGATGGTCTGGAGTGCCGCCTTGGATTTCAATTTGTAGTGGTGTACCAGTTCCTGCCCGTCCAAACTGCTCTCTATATCGTAGATATAAAACGTCTGGCCGCGGAAGGGGAAGCTGTCCCCAATTTCATAAACGTCCCGGCTGTCAACCTCCAGGCACAGGGCATCGGCTTCGATCAGGGGCGCCCCCTGGTTTTTTGTTTTCTCCAAATAGCCGGCGGCGTCCTTCCGGATGGTATACGCGCTCTTGGACAGGCCGATATTCTGCCGGCCATCCGGCAGGCCGAAAGAATAGTTGACACCATCCGTCCGGTATGCGGGGACCACCACATCGTTAAAATGGCTGGCCAGCCGCTTGGCAAATTCCCAATCGGTCTCATGGTACTGTACGAGCAGATTCCCAATCGTGGCGCCTGCGCCGGCGATCATGGAATGGCCCCCGTCCTGGTAGCTCTTTTCATTGTACTTCAGAACTGCGTCATATGTAGACCCGCTGTTCTGGAATACCCGCACATTCCGAACAAGATCCATGAGGTAGCTTCCGCTGACGGCCTGGACCGTGAGCTTCCGGAGATCCCCGACCTTCTGAATCCGAATGTCCTGGGCAATGCCGCAGCAGAGAAGATAATCAGGCTCGCCCTCGCACTCAAGAAGCAGCTTGACCTGGATCTCCTCCATGCCGGTATTCAGGTACTTTTCCTCGTCCTCCACACGGATCAAACCAGAAAACTCAAACCGAGCGTGGTCGTTGAGCTGCTTTCTGACATGGCAGGACAAGACATCCAGCGTCTGGAATGGGGCCAGCTTCAACACATATTCCCGCATAACGCTTCCTCCCTAATTTTCCGTCCGGTCCTGAATGGAGCGGATCACCTGAAAGGCCGCCTCTTTCCACGCCTCCATATCGGCAACCGCGCAGTTGAAAATACCGTGCATCAGCTTGCCGCCAATCGAGGTGAGGAATACAATGTAATAGATCTGGGTATCAATTCCGTGCCCCTTAAATTCAAACCAGCTCAGCATGGTCTCGCCCAGCGGCTCCGTCCCGCTCTCATAGAAGATATTAGCTGGGTTGACCTTTTTCAAAATGGATTTCATGCCGTCGGCGGCGGACTGCATCTGAACGGGTTTGATCGTCTTGTCAAACAGGTTGAAGGCGAAATTGGTGCTTCCCAGCAGATTGGTCTTGATGATCTGGGGGCGCTGCTCGGAGGGATATTTGATCCTTGCGATTTTCTGGGGCATGTCCACAAAGCTCGTGGGAAGCAGAATCGTCATCTTCTCATGGAACAGCAACGTTTCCTGGAAGTCTATTTGCTCCCCGTTGATGATGAGCCCATCTTCGCGTATATTTAGCTCTTTCTGGGCCTCCTTCCGTCGCATCTCTATGATCTTTTTATCTAAAAAATCCATGTTTCCAGCTCCTTCCCGTGATATTGTCAAGCATCTCTATTTTCGTGTTTTGCAACTCAAAGGTTCAATCAACTGTCCAAGCAGGAGAAAATCCGGAATATTTAGCGGGAGAAGCTGCACATGATCTCGCCTCTCCAATTCCAGATATTGACCTCTTAACTCCATCAGCAACCGGCCAAGCGCATTTACTCCGACATAGGTTAAGCCCTTCTTTGCAGCACCCCAAAAAATATCTCGGCTGGAGTCCTCGACAATAATCTTTGTCCCCGTGCTTTTTAGCAACTCCCCGAACTTGTCCCAGTTACATAGTAATTTTGCCCGCAATGACCATTTCATAATTTTTATACGAACATTTTCCCAGTCTGGCCTGGTCAAATACTGATACCGTCGGCTCAAGTCTTTTGCGCACATAGGGCTGTGTTGGGCAATTATATCGTGTTGCAGACCAGGATGCCCCGGGAAGCGGCAAGCTTGATAAAGTGCCTCTGCTGTTAAAATTTTAATGCCCAAAATTTCAATTGGAAATCCAGGTGACATATTTGACAACCCTCCAAAAGGCTCATTTGTCTTCCGGAAGGTGACACAGTTTTCTGCGATGTAGGTACGGATCTCCGTTTCATTCACCATGCGCAATGCTCCACATTCTCATGGGCTCTTCTTGGTAGCAGGGGATACCACTTGCTAAATGGATGCCAGTTTTCGGCCTCCGCATCTCCCCACCAGTAAGCCAGCGGACAATTATTGGACATATTCATAAACGTAGCAAAATACGCTCCAAGGCCAAAGGTAATTCGATTATCAAACCCCATTGGCCGCATATATTGTGTTCTGGTCTTAGGAAAGTTACATATTCTAAGACCTGCTTCCATCAATTCCTGTTCCAATATCGTTCGTGCTTTTTCCGAATCAAATTTGCTACTTGCTGGACGTTCTCCATCACGAAATGTAAAGCATTTTTTGTCCGGATTATCTTCTGTTTCTTTTTTTAATGAACAAATATATTCATCGACCAGGTCACTCTTATATTGCGTCGGACGCAAACAATCAAATGGATAATCCTTTCCGCCTGAATTGGATAATTTTTTGCAGTATCCTATATGAAATCCAATTTTCTGCATATTAAAATTTTTTTGAACATTCTCCCTCACCCACCATTCCCCAAAGCTATGCACAATCAAAAAAATGGACCATATCGTTGAGCCGTTACAAACATCGGGCAAGAAAGACGTAATATCATTGAATAATGTCTTGCCAGAGAATAAACCATCATCAAGGTATATGTATATTGCCTGATCATCAACTGCCTTGTCTGTTCTTTTGATCCGGACCCCATATATCTCTTGGGCAACCTTCTCCATCATATCAAGCAACTGCCGTTGGCTTTTTCCTGCTGCCTGACAATCCAGAAAGTATGCTTTCGTCATAACTTCTCCAGGATCATCCCATAGTTCCTCCGTTGTGGCGAGTTTTCTTAACTTTTTATATACCCTTTCTTCCGAAAAGTAGTAACGGCTTAAAAGTTTTTTGGTTTCCCCTAAAATAATATCTTGATTTTGAGGGAATTGCCCAATCCATCGTTCCACATGATCCTTGTTGATTTTTATATTTAGTGATCCATTTTTCCGGTCATTTGACCGGTAATCGGCTATAATTTCGGCAATATCTTTACAATCTGACATATATATCTACTCCATCCAACATTTCGTATCCCTACCGCTGTTGTCCATTGCAACTGATACCTTTGTTTGTAGAAGGCCCATCTATGCTGTCGGCATAGATGGGCCCCGATGTTTTTATGCCGGATAGTGTATAGGCATTTTAACTTTTATACTTGGCTTGACTTTTCGATGATTCAATACGAGTTGGAGCAGATTATCTTCATTGGTTTCCAGATTATCATTTGATAAACGGTGAAGATAGCGTGGACAGCAAGCCGTCGCTGACGAGGCTGGACAAAAGCGAGGATAAATATGATATTCCATATCTTCCTATAACGGGAATACCAGCATTTGAATCAGCATAGCTCCCTATCTCTCTACAACTATCATGCGCTCAGGAACAGGATTCCGTCCTTGAGTTCAGTGGTCAAAAGTCTTACATTTGCGGTGCCGGTTTCAATGACCTCATAGCTTCCGTCGGGCTTCTTAATCAGGATATGCTGGTCATCCAGACGGTAAATGCCGTCCTTGATGGACTGAGTAATTCCAGCCAGCTTCGCAGTGGCCTGGGGCAGGCAGGGGTCGATTTGGGCCTTCAGCTTTTTTAAGGAGTCGATTGCCTCGTTCAGCTCCTTACGTTCAATAGCCCCAGTGATCGCGCTGGCGATCATATCTGTGATAATGAAAGCTGCCCCGCCGAGCACTGCACCCGCCAGAGCACCGCTGCACATTGCCAGCAATCCGGTGGCGGCGCCGGTGACGGCGGAGATCAGGCCCACGGCCACCGTTACACCAGTAAATACATAGTAACCGACAAAGGCCGCAGCGGCAGTGGACGAGAGACCGGAAACGATTTGCCCGATCTTTCGGACATTTTCCGCTCCAATCTGGTCGATGGTGCAGCCTTTTTCCTTCCAATCGGCGGGGAGAAGCTGTGACAGGCCAATGTCCTCCACCAACTTGTCCATCTTAGCCTTGGTATCCGAAATCACATCGTTGATCTCGTTGATGCAGTCGCCCACCGTGTCGGATTGAATGTCCTTTTCCAGGGTACGGAGCGTCAGGCCGGCATATGCCGGGTTCTGTACCTGGGCAAAGATGCCATTGAGCAGGTTGGCGTTGTCGTTCCAGGCCGTCTTATAGTTCCTGAAAATCGCAATGATTTCTCCCCGGAGATTGGCGACTTCCTGCCGCCGCCCGGGGTTTCCGGGATAGAACAGATCATCAAAAATCATACTGTTTTCCTCCTATAAATTTTCGTATATTATGCAACAGGCATCATAATATCCTTTGTATTGCAGGTGTTGCCTTGGAACACCTGCCCATCCGGACTGAGCACTGTAAGCACCCGACCTTGGGTATCATAGGGAAACCGGAAGCCTTCATCTGTCTCTGCCTCATACTCGCCGGGCGGATCAGACGGATGAACTTCTTGTTTCCATCATAGGCATAGCTGGCATGGGAGAGCAGGGTGTCCCCGGAGCGGACGGTGAGGCCCGTCAGGTTCTTGTCCAAGTCGTAGGCATACTCCTGCCGGATGGGGCCGTGGGTCACGGCTCTGGGTGTCCCGTCCAGGTTATAGGTGTAGGCCGCCAATTCCTGCCCGTCGTCGGTGAGGCGCAGAAGCTGCCCCATGGGGTCGTAGTCGAAGCCAGTCAGCTTGCCCGTGACGTCGATCTGCCGTACCTTGTTGCCATTCCGGTCATACTCCAGGGCCAGCAGGGTCCGCCCGCTGGCGCTCTTGCGGGTCATGCGGCCCATCTCGTCATACTCATAGGCATACCGCATCCCCTGAGAAAAGGCGCACTTGAGTAAGCCCTCCGGGGTGTATTCGTAAAAATCACCCTGAGCGCCGTCTTTTTCCTTTTTGAACAGGGGCGCGCCATAGAGGTTGTACCCCAATTCCACCGTCACGCCGTTGCGGTCGGTCCTGCGGATGAGCCGCCCCTGGCCGTCGTAGTGATAGGTTTCCCGCTCCCCAGTGGGGTCCACGATAGCCGAGATCTTCCCCATGCGGTTGTACTCATACTGGGTGGTGTGGCCCTCGCCATCGGTGGAGGATACCATATCCCCAGCGAAGTTGTAGGCATACCGCTCCATGGAGCCGTCCGCCTTTCTCACGCTGGCGAGCGGCCCGGGTATACCATCCGTGTTGTAGGCGTAGCCTTCAGTACCAAGATTGTAAATCTTTAATAGTAGTCTGTAGCAATTTTATTTACTGGATCAAGAAATAGGCATAGCTTATTATTTGCCCCAATACAGAATGGCTCTTCATCATTCAGCCACCCCAAGAATTTCCTTTGTTCTGAAAATTCGTCCTCTGGGTACCACCCCTGAAGCTTTGAAGAGAAAACATTGATCCCTCTATCAATATTTTCATAGTATTCATCATATTCAAATACTTTTTGGAATAATATATCACCTTCCTCTAAAGTGAAATCACGTATTCCCTCATTCCTTATATTTCTTTGAGCATTTAATGGAAGTTGCATAATTACTATATCAGAATTATAATCTCCATCTTCAATAAGTTGGTAACCTTGTATGCAAAGTGTATCAGGAATGACAAGCTTTTCTTGGTCGCAATAGATTTGAAACAAAAATGATAAATTGCATCCATCAATCTGTGGCCATTGAGAGGGTAAATGGGTTGGTAATCCACCATATTTATTTAATGCGCCGGAATAACCTTTATCAAAATTCATATGGTACGAAACTTTCATTTTTGATTTCCTCCCTTCGGAATCAATATATGCCATCTTCCTGGCTCAATTTGTTTCCACCGAGTCTTCCAACCACGTCCCACTTGACGCTGAGGTTCAGATGGCCTTCTAAATGGGATATTGTGAATATATCCACCTGCGCAAGCATCCAATCTGTGTGCTGCGTCCCCGTCCGCTGCACTCCCGCCAAGGTATTGACTTGCGGTTCTTCTAGCCCGATCAACAAGGGCGTGGACAGTCCCACTTGGCCCCTCAACATGATAGGTCAATAGATTGAGTTCTAGATCCTCAGTATGGAATATAGACAATCTGTTTAACTCAAGTTCCTGCTCTTTCAAATGAGCCAAAAACGCGTCGTAATCTGCGCCTTTCAACCTCCCCGTTGGAAATTCAATTACAACAGGGTCCATCTGTTGTTTTGCAAATTTAGGATCATAAATAGCTAGATCAGTCGTAGTTGTAGCCGCTTTTTCAGGCGCATTTTTACTTAACTGATCACACGCATATCCACTCGGATCAACATAATAAACCGGATTATTGGCGCAGTACGCATACAGATTCAGCCCATCACCCCGGTAGGTGTCCTCTTGGGTAAACCGGCCGATGACCGGGTTGTAGAACCGGGCCCGCAGGTAATACTGCTGGGTGATGGGGTCGATCTGCTGGCCGTAGTAGGTGAAGCGGTTGGGGACGGCCTCCTCCTTGACCTCTATTTTTCCCCAGGCATCGTAGGCATAGCGGTTTTGGACATTGCCCTGTTCGTCAACGATGTGGGTGGTTGACCCCATCTCGTCGCTGGCATAGTGGTAGTACGTCCGGGCGCTCTCGCTGTCGCTGCTGCGGGCGATCAGCTCCGAACCGCGGATCAGGCGAACCACATTGCTGTTCTCCTCCTGCTCCGCCACGGCCTCCCCCTTGTGGAAGATGAAGCGCACCAGCCGCCCGTTCTCCTCCATCTCGTGGCGCAGGCCCTCTGCGTCATAGCGATTTATCTGTACGTTGCCGTCGAAGGTCTCCACCTTGGTGGTCCGGTTGAAGGCGTCGTAGCTGTACCGGGCCTTGTCGTCCTGGAGCAGGTTGCCGGCATTGTCGTACTGGAAGGGGGCGGTCACGCCGCCCCGGGTCAGGGCCATCAGGCGGTTGCGGGGGTCGTACTGGTACAATTCTTCCTCGCCGCCCACCAGTCGCCGGGCCCGGTTGCCCGCCTTGTCATAGAACAGCTCCTCGGAATAGGCCGGGTAGTCTACCCTCTGGAGCTGATTGAGGGCGTCGTACTGGTACAGGGTGGTCCCGTCCAGGGCCTGCTTTCGGACGCGGTTGCCATTGCCATCATAGGCATAGCCAGTCTGGGAGAGCAGGGTGTCCCCCGAGCGGACGGTGAGGCCCGTCAGGTTTTTGTCCGGTTGTAGATATAAGAAACCCGTCCATAATCATAGTGCTATAACATTTGGAGATGATGAACTATTATGCGGTCTTTGTTTATATTCTTCTACGCGCTTTTCATCTTCTTTCTTGGCATCGTACAACTCAGCACCCAGCATACACCGCAAAAAATGATCAAAATTTTTAAATCGGAAGTGTTTCAAATTATTTAACTGTTCATCTGAAATATCATCAGAGATAAGTTCATCGTGATAAATACTAACGATATTACCATCACTGCAATCAAGGAAAATTATTTCCTGCCCTACACAACACAACTCACCAAGACATAGTAGACCATAAGGCAATAGTAGAGGATAACGATCATTTAAATATGATAATTCGTGCTTATATAAAATGGGTGTAAATGAAAACTGGACTCTTGCAATTTTAGGTGCATCAAGATCATCATCGTCATACAAATAATCGAACGACTTTGTCTTTGAATTAAATGTATAACAATAGTAATCCTCTGACCCAACAAAATCAGCTATAACAGTACCCAGCAAAGGAGTATATCCCATCAAAAAATTACGAAATTCTTCCGGAATCTTTATTCCCTTCATTCTCTCAAAATCATCTAAATCATTAGCCGTGAGGTTTGACTCTATAAGTTCCCAGCGCAGTTTCCCTTGGCATTGAGTATTTAAATCCGCTATTTGAGATGTTGACAATTCATCTGGAAGGCTATCCCAAAAAGGCACATCTTTAATGTTCAAATAGTATTTAGAAACATATTTAATACTATCAAAATCAACATTTTCCAACAATCTCTTTTCTGGATGTCTATCAAGATAAGACGTATAGCATGCATACAACTCACTTTTCGTCATATTGTTACTCCCCATAAATCGCTCTAGGCGAAGCATTTAGTTTCATATCTGTTGGCGCCGGTAATGCCAGCTGTTGCAATCCTTCTGGCAGAGCGTATCGCCCAAACGAAAACACTTTTCCCAATTCTCCATTAGCCAACTTTTGCCCAATCATAACATGTTCGTCAGCCCATCTGCTGAGTTTTCCTTTAAATTCCTCTAAACTATTAGAAGATTGCATCATTCTAGCAATTTCATCATGAGCAAAAGAAGATGCTGAATTATTCCCATGAAAACCACTAACATATCTACTATCGCTCTCAATGTTGAAGAAATATGTTTGATCTGTGAAAGTAACTAATTTTTTAATATCGCTAGCACTTACGCCCCAACGTTTAGAAATAGATGCTTGTGACACCATTAGCCACTCATGCACACGGCCTCCGTTGCGCAATCTTCTCAATATTGTATTTTGTGCGGCCTGCGCATCTGTTCTGCTGTAGTCGGTATCTGACCTAATGTCTGTCATCAAAATATCCAACGCTTTTTGTGGCAAACTATCAAACCATGCATCAAAGCTTTTCTTAGAAGGAACTGCCCCCAGCTTCTCCCCACGAGATACAAACGGCCGTGTAGTCTCTTCCATTATATAATTCACAAGCGGATTGGGGCTAACCACTACAGTGCTATGCCCACTTGGATCAATATAATAGACTGGGTTATTTGCACAGTACGCATACAGATTAAGCCCATCGCCCCGGTAGGTGTCCTCCTGGGTGAAGCGGCCAATGACCGGGTTGTAGAAGCGGGTCCGCAGATAATACTGCTGGGTGATGGGGTCGATCTGCTGGCCGTAGTAGGTGAAGCGGTTGGGGACGGCCTCCTCCTTGACCTCAATTTTTCCCCAGGCGTCGTAGGCATAGCGGTTTTTGACGTTGCCGTTTTCATCGACGATATGGGTGGTTGCCCCCATCTCGTCGCTGGCATAATGGTAGTATGTCCGGGCGCTCTCGCTGTCGCCGCTGCGGGCGATCAGCTCCGAGCCGCGGATCAGGCGGATCACGTTGCTGTTCTCCTCCTGCTCCGCCACGGCCTCCCCCTTGTGGAAGATGAAGCGCACCAGCCGGCCGTTTTCCTCCATCTCGTGGCGCAGTCCCTCGGCATCATAGCGGTTTACCTGCACATTGCCGTCAAAGGTCTCCACTTTCACCGTCCGGTTGAAGGCGTCGTAGCTGTACCGCGCCTTGTCGTCCTGGAGCAGATTGCCCGCCCTGTCGTACTGGAAGGATGTGGTCACCCCGCCTTGGGTCAAGGACATCAGGCGGTTGCGGGGGTCGTACTGGTACAGCTCCTCCTCGCCGTCCACCAGCCGCCGGGAGCGGTTGCCTGCCCGGTCGTAGAACAGCTCCTCAGAATAGGCCGGGTAGTCCACCCGCTGGAGCTGGCCCAAGGCGTCGTACTGGTAGAGGGTGGTCCCATCCAGGGTCTGCTTCCGGATGCGGTTGCCGTTTCCATCATAGGCATAGCTGGTCTGGGAGAGCAGGGTGTCCCCGGAGCGGACGGTGAGGCCCGTCAGGTTCTTGTCCAGATCGTAGGCATACTCCTGCCGGATGGGGCCGTGGGCCACAGCCCTGGGCGTGCCGTCCGGGTTGTAGGTGTAGGCCGCCAGCTCCTGCCCGTCGTCGGTGAGGCGCAGAAGCTGTCCCATGGGGTCGTAGTCGAAGCCGGTCAGCTTGCCCGTTACGTCGATCTGCCGTATCTTGTTGCCATTCCGGTCATACTCCAGGGCCAGTAGGGTACGCCCACTGGCGCTCTTGCGGGTCATGCGGCCCATCTCGTCATACTCATAGGCGTACCGCATCCCGGCGGAAATGGCGCACTTGAGTAAGCCCTCTGGGGTGTATTCGTAAAAATCACCCTGAGCGCCGTCTTTTTCCTTTTTGAACAGGGGCGCGCCGTAGAGGTTGTACCCCAGCTCCACCGTCACGCCGTTGCGGTCCGTCTTGCGGATGAGCCGTCCCTGGCCATCGTAGTGGTAGTTCTCCCTCTCCCCTGTGGGGTCCACGATGGCCGAGATCTTCCCCATCCGGTTATATTCATACCGGGTGGTGTGGCCCTCGCCGTCGGTGGAGGAAACCATATCCCCCGCGAAGTTGTAGGCATACCGCTCTGTGGAACCGTCCGCCTTCACCACACCGGTGATGCGGCCCCACTCGTCCAGCAGGTACTTTGTCTCGCTGCCGTTCCCGTCCACGATGCCGGTGATGCGGCCCCGGGCGTCGTACTCCAGCTCCTGGCTGGCTCCGCCCATGCTCACGATCCGCCGCTGGGCACCGGCCAGGTCGTATTCGTACTTCACACCGCTGCCCACGCCGTCCAGGCGTTGGAGCAGCCTGCCATCTGCATCGTAGGTATTGCTCTGGAGCACGTGGCCGTCCGGGCTGAGCACCGTGAGCACTCGGCCCTGGGCGTCATAGGTGAACTGGAAGCCATCACCGCTGTCCGTCTGAGCATCATACTCATTGGGGCGGATCAGCCGCACCACCTGGCCGTTGCGGTCATAAATCGTGCGCTGCACGCCGCCATCCCGCTCGATGCGCCGGATCTCTCGGTTGAGCAGGTCGTAGGCAATACGGGTCTTGCGCCCCTGGTTGTCCGTAATCTCGGTCAAATTGCCCGCCGCGTCGTAGCCAAACTCCGTCCGGTTGTCGATCCCGCTGCGCTCCTCCCGGTGTGTCTCCGCAATCAGGCGGTTGGCCGCGTCGTACTCCCGCAGGATCTCCCCGCCGGCGGGGAGCTGGATACGGGTGATGTTTCTATTCCGGTCGTATTCATACCGAGTGCTGGCAAACTGGCTCCCGCATCCCTCCTGGTCCGCGCTCTGCTCCACCTCGATCAACCGTCCCGCCGGGTCATAGTGGTAGTCTACCCGCTGGGTCAGCCCTTCGCTGAGCAGCCTAGTCTCCCGGATGCGCCGGTTCAGGCCGTCATACTCATAGCGCACCACAGCGCCCAGACCGTCGCTCACCCGCACCAGCCGGTTTTGCTTGTCATACCCAAAGGTCAGTGTGTGGATGCTGCCCCTGGCACTCTCCCCGTCCTGGAAGGACAGGAAGCGTTTCTCCTCCGTCCGGTTGCCGTTGGTATCGTAGACATACTGGGTCAGCCGGTACTGGACAGACCCATCCTCCCCCCTGGACACCGGTTCCCGCTTCTCCAGAAGCCATCCCGCCCGGTTGTAGGCGTACAATGTCCCGATCCGGGTCTCGTCGGTTTCTCCGGCCAAATAGCCCTCTGCGGAGATCTCTTTGACCACCAGGCCCCGCAGGTCGTAGACATACCGTTTCTCCACGACCCCGTCCGGGCTGACGACTTCCTTCAGGCGGCCCGCCGCGTCGTAGCAGTAGACATAGCCCAGGCCGTCATCCGCTTCAGCGTCATACTGTTCTGGCTCGATGACCTTCACCAGATTGCCCATAGCGTCATATTTCAGCCGCCGGATGCCGCCGTCCGGGTAGATGACTTTGATCCGCCGATCGTCGGTGTCGTACTCATACCGGATGCCCTGGCCGCTCCTGGTGGCCGGATCATAGGTGTTGGGGTTGACCTCCATAGCCAAGCGCCCCGCCGTGTCGTGGGGCGTGGCAAATACGTTCCCCAGCGGATCGGTGGAGCTGATACGGTGATCCATGGCGTCATACTCATAGCGATAACAGGACCCGTCCCCCGTCTTTTCATCGTACTGGTTGGGCAGTACCTTGGCGATCAGATTACTCAGGAGGTCATAGCGGTAACGGGTGGTGTTGCCCAGGGGATCGATCTCCAGCGCCCTGGCCCCCAGCTTGGTATAGCCGAATTGGACCTCGCCGGCATCGCTCTGGATGGCCATACACTGCTCAATCTGGTTATAGCGGTACTGGAACACCGCTCCCTCCGGCGTGATAAGCCGGGACACCCGGCTGCTGCGCTCCCAGTATTCATACTGGGTCACATTACCGTTTCCGTCCGTCATGGAGATCATGCGGCCCAATCGGTCATACTGGTAGGTCTGCACCCTGCGGCGCATGGCGTCGATCACCTGCTCCTCGCGGACACAGTTGTTGCGCTCATCGAACTGGGCAAAAAACTCCTCGCCATCGTTGTTCCACCAGTGGACCTGGTTGCCCCGGTCATCGTACTCGAACTCCCAAATCAGGCCGCTGGGCAGCTCCTGGCGTACCAGCTTCCCGTCCTGCCGGTAGGTCCATCGGGTGATTTCGCCGCTGCGGTTCTTCTCCAGGATGCGATTGCCCCACTGGTCGTACTCAAACTCCTGATAGGTACCGTCATCGTACTCTGTTTTTACCGCCTGCTTCTGGTCGTTGTAATGGTAAACTGTGCTGCGGCCGCTCTGCAGATTGTGATAGGTTGTCTGGCGTCTGGAATCGTTGTACAGGAATACATGCTCCTCACCATTTGCCAGATCCTGCCGGATCACACGTCCCTTTTCGTCATAGCAGTTGACAAGATAGTTAACACCGTTCTGATCCGTGACGGCAGTAATCAGGCCCCTGGTATCGTACTGGTAGCGCATGGTCCCACCGTTGGGGTACGTCACCGCCGTCAGAAGGTCCCCGTCGTACTCATACTGGACAGAACGCCCCGCACAGTCTGTGATTTTGGAAACCTTGCCCGCCTCATAGGAAAAGTCCAGATACTGGCCGCTGGCGAGGGTCAGGCGCTGAATGGTAGTGCCGCAATAGCTGATCTCCGTCCGGTTCCCATGTGAATCAACAACGGCGGTGAGACGGCCAGTTAGGTCGTAGCAATAGGTCTTGCCCGTTGTACTTTCCTGGATGGAATAGCCCGCCTGGCTCTCTACCATAACATAGGCCAAGCTCTCGCTCTTCGCGTTCACCCAGCCCCGCTCTGTCCGCAGGAAGTGCTCTACACTCAAATCATCCTTGAGCATGGCGGCCTCATCTGCTTCCACAATCAGCCGCATCCCAAGACTGCTCACCCAGCGGGTGCCAAGAAGCTGCTTTTCATAGCTGCTCACCGACTGGTGCCTGCGCATCAGTCGGAAATCACCCGCAATATCCGGCAAAATGAAGTCTGTTTGCTTTGCAAAAAAACTCCCTGTAATAGGATCGACCGGATCTCCCGGCGATTTGACGATACCCTCCGCATCGTTTCTCTCTGTATTGCTTTGGCCTCCCATGGTTCTACGGGCAGTTCCCTCTGGGCTCTCATCAGAAGTATGCCGCCGATTTGCAAAGTCATCAGAGAGATTTCCGCTTGCTGCTGCACGTCGGCCCACAAGATTTTGACCAAGCCTGGTCAGTGCTTGTATCCCACCCATTGTAGCGACTGAACGCACATTTGAGAGAATCCATTGCTGCAACAAAGCCTTATTTTCTTCGGTCCAGCCCTCTTGGCCGATTTTGGAAAAAAGCTCTGCCCCTGATGTGGCAGTAACAACGCCCATCGCTCCAATTGACGCTATGCCAAAAAGAGCCTCCGTGCTTTTTACTGCATCCGAGACACGCTGGGCATTTTGCGCTGTATCGCTTAGTGCATTCACAGCTTTACCTGCATCCGCTAAACAACCAAACATATCGCCAAACACGCCAAACATAGCCATGCCGGCGCCAATCATATCACCGCGGCCTACTGAAATTGAGGCATCCAATACATTGGCGACAACGGCAACTCCCCATCCGATGCCAGGGATACAAGTTCCAATTGCACTGATAATTCCCAAGCCGATCTGAATGCCGTCCAGAATGGAGTCCCGCGTCGTTTGATTTGAAAGCTCCACACGCTCAAAATTTCCCCGATGTGAGCCATACATCTCATACTGCTTGGAGGAGAGCGCCATGATGCCATCGGCATCCATTTTGATCCAGCTCCCACCCTCTTGCGGAACAGACAACTGGAAGCTGTCAGAGGCACGAAGATTGATGATACCAGTCGTGGCCGGCGGCTCATCTTCCGATTCCTTTGCAGGAACGCTCTCCTCAGCGCCATTCCCCGTAAATAAGCCTGCTACACCACTGATCGCCTGAACAAAAATGTTGCCCTGTGTCTGCTGCTGAACCATCGCCATGTACTGTGCTTGGCTCGCGGCTCTGTGGTCCTCCTCTGTGTAGGTTGGGTGTTCTGCACTGCCACCGCCATGGCCCACATAGTCACTGTAGCCGGACTCAAATGCGGCCTGCATTTCAGCACTCTTGCTTTCATGATTTGGCACAAAGCTTTCCAGCGTTTGAGGGCGGCTGACTAAATTGAAATTTTCCAGTGCGTCAAAGAGGATATCTCCTTTACTCTGGATCGTGATTCCCTCTTTGCTTTTGAAGGTAATATGTGTTTTTTCCTCGTTTTCCTGGTCAGCATAGTCACGTCTAATCACAAATTCCAGCTGATTCGAAGCTGCTTTTATCATGTGCCCCTGTGCCACCAGGGTACGATCCGCCGGTTTAGAAAAATCCGGCATTTCGCCACTCCACTTGCTGCCCAGGCAAACGATGGTGCCGTCGTTCTGGTAATAAGCAAATACCTGGTCGCCTATGTTGGGCATGCAGTAAAAGTAGTTTCCAATGGAGCTCTCATAAGGAATCCAGCGTGTGCTGGCTGCCGGACCATCACTGCTGAATTTTACCAACACCTCCACGCCCTGAACTTCCAGCACCTGGCCAGTCAGCACAGTGCTCAACAGGGTGGTCTTTTTCCCATTTACAGGCACCGCACCAACAGGATCAGTTAGAGTCAACCGGTTTTCCAGCAAATCGCCATCACTGGTGATTCGGCTCCCTATAACCGCATAGCTCCTCAACTCACCCTGCAATTCACAGCCGACACCGATTTCCAAATCTGGAGAAAGACCCTGCTGCTTTGCCATTTGATAAGACAACGCTTCGCCGCCCATGCGGGCCCGCATAGTCATAAAGTCAACCAAATCCTTCTCTTCACACTCCAGCTTAAAGCTGCTGTAGGGAAAAGTGGAGAAGGGCTCCAGGCCCACGCTGATATGCGGCTCCAGCGCCTTGCTGTCCGGATACACATACAAGCCCTGCTCATTGGCGATCCGTACTGTAAACTCCCAAGCCGTTTCATTGTTCCGGGAAAGCATCTGGGCAACCGGAATATCCTTTGGGATAGACACACGAACCCCACAGGGCTCCATCACAGAACGGATCACCTGTCCCAAGGTCTTCCCAGTATTTTGGAAGGTCTCACTTCTGCGCTCCTGATCCGCAAGACAGGAATATGTACGCGCCGTAATCAAAAGTTCCTGATACTGGGCGGTATGCTCCAGCTTCAAAGCGACTGCCATGCCGCTGAACACCGTGCCGCCATCCTGCGTACTGACCGTAATCGGTGTGTTTTCGCACCGAAGTACATCCTCCTGGGTCACCTCCGCAGGGATGATCGCCCTCAGCGTCAACAGGCCATGAGCATTCGTCATTCCGGCCACGTCAAGAAAAAGAACCTTGATACAGGGAATGCCAAATATAAGTTTTAGATTTCCTAACGCGCTGAATTCCTTCATCTTGATTTCACCCCGTTCAGGTCAAATGCCCCAGCATATCGGTAATAATGGGAACAGCCTGCTTGTCTGTTCCTTTGCTCTCCTGGGCAGATTTCTGGCTTTGCGCCAGGGTAGAAGCTACCACATCGCCAAGGGCAACACTGCCACCAGAACTGTCACTCAGCTTCATAGAGCCACAGCTTGCCTCGGCGAGGGGAGAATCGTTATGCTGTAGGTACAGCTTAAATTTGTCAAACTGCGCCTCTGAGCTGTTGTATGTATCCCCGCCGCCAGTGGTCAGGTCAGCAAAGAGCTGATTTGCCATATCAATGTCACCGTTGGCGAACTGGAGCGCCTCGCTGTAACCATCTTTCATAAATTGGGCCGTTTCTGCATCGATTTTTCCCTCAGCCAACGCCTGGTCCACAGATGCTTCCACTTCTGCGTTTGCCTGCTTCATGTCCGCCTGCACTTGCTCCTGCGTCTTTTCGGCACCCTCTCCATCGTTATTTTTGGGTTCAGTGACTTCAATGGTTATAATTCCGCCGCGTTTGCAAAAAAGCATTCCCTTCATTAGAAGGACCGGAGCACCGTCGATGAGGTACCGATCATCTGTTTCATACCATACTTGGTCAATGATAGGGGCGCACTTCTGTGCTGTAAAAAACTCAACCACACCACTCCAGAACTTCTCAAAACCTTTTTTCTCAACTGCTTCACCAGTTTCAATGTTCTGCTCCCGGGGAGTGCAGTCTCCAAAATGAATCACATTCACATCAGGCCGCCAATCGTTTGCATTTAGAACTGGCTGTGCCTCTGGGCCAAAGAGTACTCCATGACCGCCCCCGGCCTCCGCCACATTAAGCGGGTGACTCATAGAGCCATAGCTGCATTTGGCAGATATTAAGCGGTAGACAAATTGATTGTCAGGCTGAATATGGTTGGACCCTGACATCGTTACCTCACCTCCACAGGTGTTAAATCGACCCCATAGGGGGAACGTCGCAGAATACTTTCTGCGACGGAGAGCTCTACCACAACCCGGTACTCATGCATTCCGCCGATACGGAAGATAGGCTCAGGAGGAAGACACATCCGGTTCAGCACAATCTGTTTCACTGAGCCATCCGGATACCGTTCCACATTTTCATGGAGACAGAAAGCCGGAGGGAAGTAAGGCAACCAATATCGATAGCTTTCCCGGCTGTCAAGCTCTCCTGCAAATAGCTGAATCATTTTTGCCTGCAAATCAGGGATATAGAGTGTAAAGAGCTTTTTCAGCTCATCGCTGATCAAAAAAGAGGGATCGCTCAGAACAGCCGGAAGTTCCTCGTGTGCTTCTGCACGGAAATACGCAACAATCGCCTGATCCAGATGGACAAATACATCCTTTTCTGCTGCTTTTTGATACTGCTCTGGAAGCCCAAAGATAGAAAGCGGACGTCTAAGTCTGCTGCTGGCGCTCAATCTGAAGTAGGACTGCATAATTTATTCACCCCTAGATATTTGGCAAAAGGATGGCGAAATCAGATGCCTCCGCCAGGGTATTCTCCATCACAGTATAGGTGGTCGTGCATTGCTCCATCTGTCCGCCCCTGAGATCGCAATCAGAAAAGCGGACATGTTCCATGGATGTGAGCAGCATGGACAAGGCGCGGTACCAATCGTCCATTTTTTCCGGCGCCATACCTGCTATAGAGGCAATTACGCGCTCAAACACCACATTTTCCAGGGTACACTCCCGAAACTGCGCCCCAGCGAGAAGTACATCTGTAAATATGACATTTTTGAAGCGGCATTGCTCAAACAAGCAGTCACCCAAAGATGCTTCTTCAAGCGTGCTGTCCGAGAATTCACAATTTCGAAAAACAGAACCTTTTAGATTGAATTTATAGAACTTCTTGTGCCGAAAAATCTTGTCTTGAAACTGACGGTGTGGGAACTGGCGCCCCCGGCTGTTAAAAAGATCAACCTCCGGGTATTCCGCGGCTAAAACAATCTTCCAGTCCAGAAATTCGCCAAACTCAATCCTAAACTCATCGCCTTTGACCAAGGCTCTAAAAGCTCGGTCATCCTTTATGGGGGCCATATGATATTTAAGGAGAGATCCCATCATGCTAAACAGCGGACCAGTACATTTCCACGCAGCTTGTTCAGCCAAGAGCGGATAGCAGAATTTTTTGATCTCCTGTTGGTCTAGTACGGCCTGGAAATGATCGTTTAGCTCTGACCACAGCGGTGTGAGCCAGGGACATTCTACAAACCGGGTAGTAAGCGGTCGGTCATATAGAGGCCAGTCTTGTCCATATGCATCCAAGCGGTAGCCTGGCTTTCCACACAGCAATGCGGTGCGGAGCACAGAGATAGAAACACAAAACACTGGTTCTATACCACCTTGGCGCTGCTTCTGACACAGTTCTTTGAGAAATCCGGAGAGTGGTACAACAAACCATTCCTCCGCATGGACAGATAGACGTTCCACTAGCATGGTTACGGCTGTCCCAGCCGCATCCGCAAAATCCTGCTGTTTCAATACTGTATTGTCCATGCTCATCCCTCTATTTATTCCACAATGACTTCTTTTCCCAAAAGGGTAATGGTCTCATCTGTAATGTCGATAAATGCCCGATCCGTCCCCAGGGATATTTTTTCATCTGCGATCAATTTAATTGTTTCTGCTTGAACTTTTACCTCGCCCTCCGCATTGACGTTGAGATCTTTCTTGCAGGAAATTGTAATCCCTTCATCTGGTGTAAGATCAATAAAAGCTTCCTCACCATCGCATGAGATTTTAATTCCCTTCTCGGTCAACTGGATACACTTGCCGTGAGCCATCCAGACCTTATCTTTAGGGCTCTGCCCCATAAAGCGCGGAGCGGAACTGGATGCAAACGCCTGGCCTTCATTTCCAGACGGGAAAAAAACACGTACTGTATCTCCCACCTCAGGCATACAGTACCATCCACTCTGATCCGATGAAGAGTATGCGGTGGAATATTCAAACCAGTGATTACCGCTAAATTCTGAATCGAAAGAGAACTGCACCTGCACCTTACTTCCGGACACGTTCTTGACTGTGCCAGTAAACATTTTACCGCTGCAATTTTGGTTCATGCCAGCAGAAACAGCAAGGCCCTTTACATCTGTTGTGGCTCCAGCAGTCGGAGCCTCATTTCCCATTGGAAGCAGGCCGTAGTTCATTTCCAATATGCCGTCCTTCATCTCAGCAGATATGCTTTTGACCGCATAAAACCTGGCATCCACTTTCACGAAATTTCCGGCAAACACATAACAGTAAGATTTCAGTCCAGCATCAGAGGCATCCTCGCTCACCACGATTTTTCCTGTCTGCATCTGATTGCTCATGGTGCTCTTTGCCATCTGAAATTCCGCAGTGCTTAAATCTTTGACCTGGTCAGAGGGAGGAAGTCCTACATAAAGGTGAGGTTCATCGGCCTGCACATCGGAAAAGACAGGCGCCCCCAGCTGGGAAGCCATGCGAATGCAGAAATCCCAGTTTGTCTCGTCGTACTGAACAATGAGTTGTCCAGTCTGCTTATCTGTAACGGTGATTTCCGCTGTTCCTTCTCCGGAAATACTTTTCCGAATCAAATCCCCATAGGTCGCCGTAGTGTCCTGGTACGAACGCTGGTGTGTTTGAATATCCAACTTTTTACAGGTTCCTTCCAGCGCCACAGTAACTTTGGCGTACTCGTTCTGGTGATTTACCGAAACATTCTTGACCACACCGCAAAACAGTCTGGCCGGCTGCCCAGACGCAGTAGTGACAACCTCTGTCTCACTGGATTCGTCCGTCCTTTGGGCAATCTCGTCTGCGCTTTCGTGATCCATCTCTCCGACAATGGTGCAAAGGCCAAACACATTGGGGCCATGATCGATGTTCAGGTTGAGAATTTTGGTAAAGGGGAACAGCCCCACCGAAACATTCAGATGGGAAATAACCTCCATCTCATTCATCGTCGATCCCCTCCTCCGCAGCTTTCTTTGGAATATTCAGTGTTTCCATCATTTCTTCCATGATTGGCTGGTACCGCTTTTTCAATCTGGAAGGGCAAGTAATACATCCAATCGTTGTCTTGCCATCCAACGAAAAAACAAACACTTTTCGATAGCTCGGCTCTGTAATCGCTTGCGCGATAGCATCAAACCAACGCACGTAGATGCCGTGAATTACCTTTTTCCCTGTAGAAAGGATACGGATATTCGGCCCGACGGTCTTTACCGTATTTACCATATAGGGAAACATCTGCTCGATCCGAGCTTCATCACCTTGGATCTCCGTCAGCATAAAGGTGAGTCCAAAGGGAAGGTAGGGAAGTTCATAAACAAATTGAGGTTTACTCTCCATAAGAAACTGTTGCCTCACAGCGTCATCCGTTAGCTGGCCAAGATCTCTCGGCGCCCGCATCACGATTCGACCGTCCAGCAAATCCCTCTCCTCAAATACCACAGGGATTTTGGTAATGTGGGTCACCGGGTCATGGATGGATTCTTTCAGTTCCTCTGCAAGTGTGTCATCAGAAACCCGTTGTTTATTAAACTCTTCCGCCTTCTGCCGCAGCCGCAGCAATTCCTCATCCTTGTATCCCATCTATCTCGCCTCCGGTCAGTCCATCATGATGCTCCAAGATTTGCGCTTTGCCGACGCTGCCCGCCGGCCCCCGTTAAACTGTTTCAAACAGGCGATAAGCCCTTGATACAGGCGAAGGTTGTCCCCGCATGAAAAATCAGCTCCCTGCTTTGATTGGATATACGCCTCCAGCGCCTCCGCCTGGACAGGCTCTTTGGATGAGAGCAGCATCATGCAAAAGAGCGCGTCTGTTCCATCCGCTCCGGCGGCCAGGGCCTCCCGGGCAAAGTGGGCGGTGATCTCAGGCGAGAGCGTCGGCCGGCCCATTCCACAAAACGGGGCGTGGATGGTATTCAGGGTGTCGTACTCCGTCTCCCGATCCGCAAAGCTGGTATAAGTGTACCTCAGCCGTGCGCCGGGCTGGAGCTTGAAGCGGCACAGCTCCAGATAGCGCGTTTCGGAGGAAGCCCCTTCCGTAAATGCAAGCTCCATCTCGCGGGTCACAAAAGCGTCCGTTTGTACCTGGTCATGAAACACGATGTTGAGGACTCGGGTGGTGTTGCTTGGCGTGTAATGAATCAGCTGCGGCTCCCGGATCAGATAAAGCTCACCCTCGTAGCGGATCACCCCAGGGTTGACCACGATGCCGTCCTCCGTTGTCGTCAGTGCGCAGCCGCTTACGATTCCATCCGTGCAATTCTGATATAGAAGGGGGCCCAGGTGGTAGAGGTAGGCGGAGAGCTCCACCATCATCTCCTGCTTCAAAATGTGCCCACTATGAAATTCCGGAATCTTTTGTACCCACATAAGCAAAGCTCCTAACATGACCTATTAGAAAAATAGATAATTTACATATAGTTGGTATATGATATTGATAACCATAGCCATGGCTTTCTCAAAATCTCCAATAACGTAAAACTTTGTGTAACCCAGGCTCAAATTAGTTTTCTGACTTAACTACGAGCTCCAAATTATATTGCTTCGCTTTGTTTTGCAAAGCCTCTCCTTCACTAATGCTCATTTCTCCAATTTCCAGATACTCGTCACTTCTTGCCATGTTTAATAAATCCTGATTGCTCATTGTTATGCCAGGTATCAAAGATTTAAGTCCACATATTTGTTTAGAAACTGAGCAAGTGTGATGCCACTTTACATATACTTTGCACTTTTTAAGTTTTATAAAAGGTACAGCAATACTCTGTAATTCATGAATTGTGTTTCCACATATTGGGCATTGATATGTCACCAAGTTACCTTTTCTATTTATAAGAATCATTTGCTCTCTATTGCAACTGTGTTCCATATTGCACGCTCCCTTCTTCTATTTCAACTGTGAATATACAGAACAGGAATTTATAAAGTTCCATATTTCTTCTCCCATTCTATAAGGGAAATTTTTGTCTACGGTCTTTTGCCAGAAATATGCTTCAAATTCATGTATCTTTCTATATGTACCAGGAGTCAGATTCTGTAAATAGTGCCTTACTTCATGAGCAACATATCCAGCTGCACTCTGTGGCGTTCTACATACTGAAGTATAAATAGTTACATAATCGCGCCCAAATACATATAATCCACCAAGACCGCTCGGATGACTTTCTTTCAAAATAAGTTTAACATTACCACGTTTCAACAAAGCTGCTACAGCATAACCCTCAGGTGTATCCGACTGCCTCAAAGCGTGTAGAATACTCTCATACGTAATCTCGTCTGAGTTTGCAGCAATTCTTCCAGTCACCCCGTCTACACGTCCTGCTGCACTACTAATAATATCATCTGTTCGTCCTATTACATTGTCAATTGCACTATCTGCGCAACTAGTAAACGTCCTCGCAAGATTATCTCCAACACCAAAAAGGCCAGCGGATGCTATAAATGCAAAAGCTAAATCTCCGAATGTGGTTTTCTGCCCCATGATTGTATTCTCGATCATGGTTTCTAACACACCACTGCCACCAACAATTCCCATCTTTGCAAGGGCAGTTGCTCCGGCTGGGATAGCGCCCTCTATCACTGAGCCTACACCGCCGCTCACCGCACCAGCTACCGCCCCCCAAAAACCTGTCGCCATATAGGTTTCAACACTGGATACCGTGCCTGATGCGTAGTCCGAAAATCCCTGCCCGATTACAGCCGTGGAACCAACCGCAATAGCTCCGATAACAACTGGGGCAGCAGCACCAAAAGATGCTAAGGTAATTGCAACCGCAGCCACAATCGCCAAACCAGCCAACACGTTAGTAATCAGACCACCCCAGTCAAAGCTCCCCTCCCGTGGAGCATCATCATAGGCTTCAAATGTCTGCTGGCCCCAGCCTTCCATATGAGTATGTTCTGCGGCAAGAAGATCATACTGGTTTGACTGGATCAGCGTACTCTCTACCTCACCAGTCAGTATGCTACCCTTCGCCATTGAGATTTCACCAATGGGAGCAGACATGACTGCGGTATTTGCTTTTATGGAAACGCCCTGCTGTGCCACCACTGTGATTTTCTTGTCTGTCTTGACAAAGATGCCTTCTTCATCGTCCAGCCGGATACTGCCGTTG
>PPYF01024833.1_pt1 | contig 25119 bp, 24 predicted proteins | sample 1559871 | NCBI WGS metagenome assembly PPYF01 (sample SAMN08240021, study PRJNA423297) | Human gut metagenome, whole genome shotgun sequencing project. | reverse complement strand
CATTTGGACCGACATTCCGTGCCGAGAACTCCAACACGACAAGACATGCGGCAGAGTTCTGGATGATCGAGCCTGAGATTGCATTTGCAGATCTGGAAGACAATATGGATCTGGCAGAGTCCATGTTAAAATATGTAATCTCCTATGTTCTGGAGAATGCTCCGGAAGAGATGAACTTCTTCAACTCATTTGTGGACAAGGGACTGCTTGACCGTTTGAACAATGTGGTAAATTCAGACTTTGCAAGAGTGACTTACACAGAAGCGGTTGATATTCTGATGAAGAACAACGACAAGTTTGAATATAAAGTTTCCTGGGGGACAGATCTGCAGACAGAGCATGAACGTTATCTCACAGAAGAGATCTACAAACGTCCGGTATTCGTGACAGACTATCCGAAGGAGATCAAAGCATTCTATATGAAACAGAATGATGACGGCAAGACAGTGGCAGCAGTAGACTGTCTGGTACCGGGAATCGGAGAGATCATCGGAGGAAGCCAGAGAGAGGACGACTTCGAAAAACTTCGCACAAGAATGGCAGAGATGGATCTGAACGAGGAGGATTACAAGTTCTATCTGGATCTGAGAAAATATGGTTCTACGAGACATGCAGGATTTGGTCTTGGATTTGAAAGATGTGTGATGTATCTGACAGGTATGTCCAATATCCGTGACGTGATTCCGTTCCCGAGAACTGTAAATAACTGTGATTTATAAGATTTCCAGGGAGAAGTCTATAAGAGAATTGAAAGAGGGTGACCAAAGGCAGTGTGCTTTTGAGCACCCTCTTTGCTGATAAAAGAGACAGGAGGGAGATACCATGGTAAAATGGATTCACATTGCGGATGTTCACCTGGGTGCGTCTCCGGATGCGGGAGACGCTTATTCAAAGGTGCGGTCGCAGGAACTGTGGGATACCTTTGCGGAAGTGATCGACATCTGTGAGCGAGAACAGACGGATCTGCTTCTTATTGCGGGGGATCTGTTCCACAGACAGCCGCTGAAGAAAGAATTAAAAGAAGTGGACTATTATTTTTCCCGACTTTCCCGGACAAAGGTTGTTCTGATTGCCGGGAACCATGATTTTTTAAAGAAGGATTCTTATTATCGGAGCTTTCAGTGGAGCAGCAATGTATATCCGCTGTTTGACAAAGAGCCGGAGTGTGTGATCTTTGAGGATCTTGATGTGGCAGTGACGGGATTCAGCTATGAGTCACGGGAGATACTGACACCTTTTGATGGCGGGATCCGTGCGGAAGGAGACGCAAAGTATGAGATTCTTCTGGTTCACGGCGGAGATGAAAAACATCTTCCGATACAGAAAAGTCTGTTGGAAAAAAGCGGATTCGACTATATTGCCATGGGGCATATCCACAAGCCGCAGCAGGTGATCCCGGGACTTGCAGCATATGCGGGTGCATTGGAACCGACCGATAAGAATGATACAGGAAAGCATGGATTTATCAGGGGAGAGATTTCAGAAAGAGGCACTAGATTTGAATTTGTACCACTGGCAAAACGGGAATATCTGCATTTGGTGCTCGAGACAGAGAGCCGGATGGGAAATGCAGAAGTGCGGGAACTGATCCGGGGACAGATTCAGGAGCATGGAAGAGAGAATCTCTACAAATTCATTCTGACGGGAAAGAGGGATCCGGATATTGAATTTGATACGGGTTCCAAGGATAGATATGGGAATATTCTGGAAATTGTGGATGAGACGATTCCGGATTATGATTTTGAAGAACTGTGGAAGGCAAATCAGGAGAATCTGATCGGAAAATACATTGAAGCGTTTGGGGGATGTGAGACAGGAAGCGTAGAGTATGAGGCGCTTTGTGAAGGAATTCAGGCATTGATGGCAAACCGGCAGTAGGAGAAGGCATGAAGATAAAAGAGATTGAGATCAAAAACTTTGGAAAATTTTCAAATCAGAGATTTGTGTTTCGGGACGGGATCCAAGTGTTCTATGGAGAAAATGAATTCGGAAAGTCCACGATTTACGGATTTTTAAAAGCGATGCTCTTCGGGATGGAGAGAGGGCGCGGAAAAGCGGCGCACAATGATGCGTTCAGCCGGTTTGAACCGTGGGAGAATCCGAATGAATACGCCGGAACGATGCGGTTTTCCTGTGGTGAGAAGACCTTTTGTCTGAAACGGCGTTTTGACCGGTACACAAAAGGAGCTGTGCTGATCTGCGAGGATGACGGTGAGGAACTTTCTGTGGAGCATGGTGATCTGGATATGCTGTTAAATGGATTGACAGCGGAACAGTTTGAAAATACGGCAGCGATCGGACAGCTTGGAGCAAGACCAGGGCAAAGTCTGGCGGTAGAGCTTCAGAATTATGCAGCAAATTATTACGAAACAGGAAACAGCGGAGTAGATCTGGCAGGGGCAGAGGAGCACTTAAAGCAGCGCAAAAAGGAAATCACCCGGAAATGGAAGCAGCTGGAATCGGAAAAAGCAGAGAAACGGCAGGCACTTCAACGAAAATATCAGTATATTCAGCAGGAAAAGATGCGTTTGGAGTCAGAGATGCAGGAAAAGAAGCGACAGCTTGCAGATTTAAGAGAACCTGAGCATGTGACAGAAGAGGAGAAGAAAAAAATCAGCTGGCAGATAATCGCAGCCATGTGTCTGTTGGCAGTCGGCGTGATTTTGCACAGTGTATATACATTGATTCCAGTCGCGGTAAGTATTTTGTTTCTTATTTGGGGAATAAAAGACGCGCAGACACAAAAAAGTGTCAGGATAAAAGAACGAGAAACGATGGAATCTGGTTACAGGGAGAAAAAGCAGAAGCTGTACTGGACGCTGCAGCGCATCGGGGAGGAACAGAAGGAAAAGCAGGTTAGTTTAAATAATGTAAAAGAACAGCTGGAGGAGCTGGATTTTTCCGGAGAAGAGGAGCAGAGGCTGAAAAAGACGGCACGGGCACTGGAGATCGCATCTGAGACAATGGAGAAGGCAGCGGCATCCATGTCAAAAGATTTCGGTACAGTACTGAATGAAAAAGCATCAAAAATCCTTGCGAAAGTAACAGATGGAAAGTATACAAGGCTTCTGATCGAGGATTCTCTGAAACTGATTCTTTTATCAGAAGGGCGGCGGATTCCGGCAGAACGAGTCAGCAGGGGAACCGTGGAGCAGGTTTATTTTGCACTTCGAATGGCAGCTCTTGAGATTCTGTATGGCGAGGAAGTTCCGGTGATCCTGGATGATGCGTTTGGATGTTATGACGAAAAAAGATTAAAATATACGCTAAAATGGTTGAGCGAACAGTCAAGACAGGTTATAATATTTAGTTGCCAAAAACGTGAACTTGAAATTTTAAATGAGATAGAAATGGAAAGACAGGGTAGACCATAGAATAAAGGGGAAGAGTTTCAATGAAAATAGAATTGCCAAGAAAAGTAGTTTTGATTATTAAAAACTTACAGAGACATGGTTATGATGCATATGCGGTGGGCGGCTGTGTCCGGGATTCCATTCTGAACAGAAAACCGGAGGACTGGGATATCACGACTTCTGCAAAGCCGGAGCAGGTGAAGCGGATCTTCCGACGTACCGTAGACACTGGGATCGAGCATGGGACGGTAACAGTTCTGATTGGAAAAGACGGATTTGAGGTAACCACTTACCGGGTGGACGGACTGTATGAGGATGGCCGTCATCCGAAAGAGGTGACATTTACAAGCCGGCTGGAGGAAGATTTAAAGAGACGGGATTTCACGATCAACGCCATGGCATACAATGATGATGAGCGCCTGGTGGATGCGTTTGGCGGAATGAGGGACTTGAATTATCACCTGATCCGTTGTGTGGGTGATCCGAAGGAGCGTTTTTCAGAGGATGCACTTCGGATTCTGCGCGCAGTACGTTTTTCTGCGCAGCTGGCATTTCCAATCGAGCCGGAGACCGCAGAAGCGATCAAAAGTCTGGCGCCGAATCTGGAAAAGATCAGTGCAGAGCGGATTCAGGCAGAGCTGGTAAAACTGCTGGTATCCGATCATCCGGAGCGGATTCAGGATGCCTGTGAGCTGGGAATCACAAAAGTGGTGCTTCCGGAATGGGATGACATGGTCGGTGTGAAGCAGAATACGCCGCATCATAAATATGATGTAGCTGCACACACAGTTCATGCGCTGCAGAATGTAAAGAATGATAAAGTCCTCAGACTGACCATGCTGTTCCATGATATGGGAAAACCAGTAATGAAGACCACAGATGAAAATGGAAGAGACCATTTCAAAGGGCATGCGATCGCCAGCGAGCAAATTGCAAAAACAGTGATGAAACGTTTGAAATTTGATAATGATACGATTCGAAAAGTAACAAAGCTTGTTGCGTATCATGATTACCGGATGGAACCGACCGGAGCGAACGTGCGCCGCGCCATGCATGAGATCGGGGTGGAACTCTTTCCATATTATCTGGCAGTCCGGCTTGCAGATACAAAAGCGCAGAGTTCTTATGAACGCAGAGGAAAGCTGGAAAATATCATTCAGATCAGAGAACTGTATCGAAATGCGCTGCGAAACAAAGAATGTGTGACATTAAAAGATCTGGCAGTGACAGGAACGGATCTGATCAATCTCGGAATAGCGCCGGGAAAAAAACTGGGAACGCTCTTAAATAAGCTGCTGGATATGGTGATCGAAGATCCGGCATGGAATCAAAAAGGAAAATTGTGTGATTACGTGAAAGAAAGATTTGGCTTTTAGCATACTTGCTCACCGGGATTCATAGATTAGAAAGAGTCATGAATCCGCCCTGCTTTCGGCGGGGCAAAGTGCAGGGGGCAAGTATGAGAGAATATGAGTTAGAAGTTCTGGAACAGTATGACATAGACGTGATAAGCACCCGCAAGACCAGGGGTGCTTATTTTTGCGATACAAAGGAGGGGCTGATGCTGCTTGGACCGGCAGGAATTTCGGTTGGGCGCGCACCTCTGATGTATGTTTTGCTCTGTTATCTGGAATCCAGACACGGAATGAAGGTGGACACACCCATCTTTACGAAGGCGGGAAAACTCTTTAGCGTATCCCAGGATGGAACAAAGTACATGCTGAAAAAATGGGTTTCGGGAAGAGAGTGTGAGGTACGAAGGGAGCGGGATGTGCTGGAAGCGGCACAGGCTCTCGGACTTTTGCATCAGAGAATGGATTGGGGAGAAATTCTTGGCGACGGTGCGTGGACAAAAGAAAAGATGCAGGAGATGATTCCTCAGGCTTCGGATCATGAACCTGTTTTAGAGATAGAACTGAAACCTTTTGCAGGAAGAGATATGCTGTCAGAATTAAGGCGGCACAACCGGGAATTGAAAAAAGTGCGGGCATTTATCCGTTCCAGGGTCACAAAAAATGAATTTGAGCGTCGTTTTCTGGCACATTTTGAGAGAATGTATGAGATGGCACAAAGTGTGACAGAACGGATGGAATGCTCCGGATATCCGGAATTGTACAAAGACAATCTAAAAGCCGGAAAGCTGATACACGGAGATTATAATTATCACAACATCTGGATCAGTTCCGGCAGGATTGCAGTCACCAATTTTGAGCATTTCAGAATGGATGTACAGGTACAGGATCTGTATTATTTCCTGCGAAAGGTAATGGAAAAATATCAGTGGAAAGAAAGTCTGGGAAGAAAGATTCTGGAGATGTATGAGAGCGTCCGTCCTCTGGAGGACAGGGAAAAGGAATTTCTCGCACTTTGCCTGGCTTATCCGGAGAAGTTCTGGAAGACAGCAAATCTGTATTCGAACTCCAATAAGGCGCGGATTCCGGAGAAAAGTGTAGAAAAACTGCAGACTGCAATCGGACAGCAGGCAGAAAAAGAGCGATTTTTAGAAAATATATTCACTTTTCATTTATAGGCGGCTGTTGTATAATAGAACCATACTATATTGCAGGAGGTGCCTAAGATGGGTTACAAAGAAATATACAATGAGTGGTTGACAAATGCTTATTTTGATACAGATACAAAAGCAGAACTGGAGCGTATCGCATCAGATGAGAACGAGATCAAAGAGCGTTTTTATACAGATTTAGAGTTTGGTACAGCAGGACTTCGGGGAATTATCGGAGCCGGAACGAACCGTATGAATATTTATACAGTGAGAAAGGCAACACAGGGACTGGCAAACTATATTTTAAAGAGTGGAAACGCAGAAAAAGGAGTTGCCATCGCATTTGACTCACGCCGGATGTCACCGGAATTTGCACAGGAAGCGGCATGCTGCCTGGCTGCGAACGGAATCAAAGCCTATGTATTCGATTCTCTTCGTCCGACACCGGAGCTTTCTTACGCAGTCAGAAAACTCGGATGTATTGCCGGAATCAACATTACAGCCAGCCATAATCCACCGGAGTACAATGGTTATAAGGTATACTGGGAAGATGGAGCGCAGATCACACCGCCTCATGACAAAGGAATCATGGATGAAGTCAAGGCAGTGACAGATTATACGACTATGAAGACGATGCCGGCAGAGGATGCCAAAGCAGCCGGACTCTACGAAGTGATCGGAGCAGAGGTGGATGATGCCTACATAGCAGAGCTGAAAAAGCAGGTGATCCATCAGGATGCCATTGATGCAGTTGGAAAAGATCTGAAGATCGTATACAGTCCGCTTCATGGAACGGGAAATATTCCTGCCCGCAGAATTTTAAAAGAGCTCGGTTTTGAGAACGTATACGTAGTCAAAGAGCAGGAACTGCCGGACGGCGAATTCCCGACTGTTTCTTATCCGAATCCGGAGGCGGCAGAGGCATTTGAACTGGGACTTAAGCTGGCAAGAGAAGTGGATGCAGACATTGTGCTTGCTACAGATCCGGATGCAGACCGTCTGGGTGTCCGGGTAAAAGATAAAAACGGTGAATATCACGATCTGACAGGAAATATGTCCGGTTGTCTCCTTGCAGACTATGAGATCGGACAGAGAAACGCATTGAGAGGACTCCCTGAGGATGGATATCTCATCAAGACGATCGTGACAACAAATATGGCAGATGCGATTGCAGATTATTATAACACAGGGCTGATTGAAGTTCTGACCGGATTCAAATATATCGGACAGCAGATTCTGGGATTTGAGACAAGCAAAAAAGGCGAGTACTTATTCGGATTTGAAGAAAGCTATGGATGCCTGATCGGAACACATGCAAGGGATAAAGATGCGATCGTTGCGACAATGGCACTCTGCGAGGCAGCTGCTTACTACAAGACAAAAGACATGACTCTCTGGGATGCTATGATCGAGATGTATGAGAGATACGGATATTACAAAGATGATATCCAGTCTATCACATTGAAAGGAATCGAAGGACTTGCAAAGATCCAGGAGATTCTTGAGACACTCCGTAAGAATCCGCCGGCAGAGATCGCAGGCTACAAAGTGCTGAAAGCGAGAGACTACAAAGCAGACACGATCCAGGATATGCAGACTGGTGAAGTATCTTCGACAGGTCTTCCGACATCGAACGTATTGTACTATGATCTTTCCGATGATGCATGGTTATGTGTGAGACCATCGGGAACAGAGCCGAAAGTCAAATTCTACTACGGTATCAAAGGAACCTCCCTTTCTGATGCAGATGAAAAATCCGCAGCTATGGGCAAAGAAGTGCTGGCAATGATTGATAAGATTATGTAAAAATGTTGCTGTTATTGTAAACAGTACCGCTTTGCATGGTAAATCTGTGAAACTGCTTGACAAAAGCAGTTTCACCAGTTATAACAGTACATAAGGGTATCGACATGTAAAGGGTAGAGACATGCGGCCTTTACCAATTTAGAATAATCATTCTAGCATAATAAAGAGGAGGAATTATCCATGAACAAAACAGAATTGATCGCAGCAATCGCTGAGCAGGCAGAAATTTCAAAGAAAGATGCAGAGAAAGCATTAAAAGCTTTTGTTGATGTAGTAACAGAGCAGTTAAAAGAAGGAGAAAAAGTACAGTTAGTAGGATTCGGTACTTTTGAAGTAAGCGAAAGAGCAGCAAGAGAAGGAAGAAATCCTCAGACAGGAAAGACAATGAAGATCGCAGCTTGCAAAGCTCCGAAATTCAAAGCTGGAAAAGCTCTGAAAGATGCTGTAAACGCATAATTGACGAACAGATAAAGATGCATAAGAGGATACAGTCGGACAAGCCGGTTGTATTCTCTTTTCAGTTACAGGAGAAGGAAGGAGAAAAGATTGATGAGATTGGACAAATTTTTAAAAGTTTCCAGGCTGATCAAACGCAGGACCGTAGCCAACGAAGCATGTGATGCAGGGAGAGTTCTGGTGAACGGAAAGCCTGCAAAGGCATCCGTAAAAGTGAAAGTGGGAGATGTGATCGAGATTCAGTTCGGTACAAAGACGGTGAAAGTAGAAGTGCTGGATATTCAGGATACGACCAAGAAAGAAGAGGCGAAAGACCTGTTCCGCTATTTATAAAACAGAAAAATTCGTTTTTCCGGTATAAAATAATACAACCCCTCATATATATAGAAAAGCAGAAGGAAAGGGGAAAGTGTATGGAAGAACGACAAATGCCGGCGAAGGCACATAAACTGATCGTGAATAACAGAAAGACAAGTATGGTTACCGGAGTTCTGGATGTTCTCTCGTTTGATCTGAATGAGATTCTTCTGGAGACAGAGCAGGGGATGCTTATGGTGAAAGGCACAGACCTCCATGTGAACCGGCTCAGTGTTGAGAAGGGAGAAGTAGACCTTTCCGGAAATATTGACAGTATTGCTTATTCTGGAGTGAATCAGGGCGGGCAAAATGAGAGCTTTCTGTCAAAATTATTTAAGTAGGCGTTATTATGATGCTCGGAATTGAAACAGAAGTTGTGATTTTTTTCTATGCGGCGCTTACGGGGATGGTACTTTTTTGCGGTTATCAGATTCTGCTGCTGATACGAAGACTCGTGCGGCATCATCCGCTGGCAGTCGGTGTGGAGGATATCGGCTTTTGGCTGTTGGTGAGCGCGTATGTGTTTCGTCAGATGTATTGTACGACTTATGGAAGTATTCGCTGGTTCTTTGTTCTGGGAATCGCAGCCGGGCTGCTGACTGCTGTGGGGGTGCAGCATTTGTTGAAACGAATTTTCAGGAAACTGAAAAAAACATGAAAAAACAAGGAAATCTTGATTAAAACGGCTGAATAACTTGAAAAAAGAGAAAAAAGCAGATAGAATACTTGTGTCAGGCAAATTTATTTGCAGGCAGGATGGAAATAGAAGTTAGATTTGATAGGGTGAGTGTCATGGCGATTCAGAAAAAGAAAGTCGCTGGCAGATCAAAAAGCCGGAAGACGAATTCTGCATGGCGGTATCATAAAAAAAGTATGATGCTGATCAGTATGATTCTTGTATTGCTGGTAGGCGTACTTGCAGTGAATGCAGTATCTCTGCGCAGCAGAAACGCACAATACAAGAAGCAGGAAGCAGAACTGGAAGCACAGATTAAAGAAGAGAAAAAGCGTGCGAAGGAAGTGGAAGCATACGAAGCGTATGTGAAGACAGACGATTACGTGAAAGAGATTGCAGAAGAAAAATTAGGGCTGGTGGATCCGAATGAGATCATTTTCAAGCCGGCAAAATAGTGACGATACGAAAGAGAAGCTCCGGGAAATTCCTGGGGCTTTTTGCATGTTCTAATATTACATACATAAGAACTAGGAGGACATCGCCATGAAAAATGGACAGGCACTGCACACCAGCCCCTATGTGACACAGATTGAAAAATACGCAGATTCTATCAAACAGCTTTCCCGGACATTTCTTCATCTGGAGGAAAAGAAATCCGCATTTTCCAATGAGGAGATTGAGGATATGTTTGACCGGACAAAAGAAAGAGCCTGCAAAAGCTGTGAAAAATGTTCCTGGTGCTGGGAAGAGGATTTTGTACATACCTATCAGATGGGATATGAAGTTTTATCTGCCATCGATCATTACGGGAGTGAACTGAATACAGAAACAAAAAGGAAGCTTCAGCAGAGGTGTCTGCGGTGGGAAGCGTTTTTACAGGAGATGCTGGGTGCATTTCACGATGCAAGACAGAATATGATGTGGAATAACCGGATCGTACTTGGCAGGGAAGGGTGCGCGGTTCAGATGGATACGTTTGCGGATATGCTCCGCAGTACAGCGAAAGAGCTGGAAAAAAGTTTATTTTCCGACGAGCGTCTGGAAAAAAAGCTGGCATCTCATTTAAAAAAGAAAGGGATTCGTGTACTGTACAGCAGTTTTTTCCTGAACAGAGAAGGAAAATATGAAGTACATCTTACCGCAAGAGCAGTGAAAAATACCTGTGTTACGATCAAAGCGCTTGTAAAGGCTGTCTCGGAAGTGATGGGGAGACAGTTTATTGCAGAGAGTGATCAGGCGTTTATGCTGGGGAAAGAATATCAGACGATTGTGTGCATGGAAGGCCCGGTGTTTTATACACTTTACGGTGTGGCAAGGATCGGGAAGGACTGCAACAAGATCTCAGGGGATAATTTCATGATGCGTGAGCTTGGCGGAGGAAAACTGGCAGTGGCGCTTTCCGATGGAATGGGATCCGGAGAAAAGGCATGTCGGGAGAGTACGCTTGTCATGGAATTGCTGGAAGAGTTGTTGGAAGCCGGATTTCCGGCAAAGGCGGCGATTCAGATGATCAATACGACATTGGTGATGGGGCGTGAGGAAATCCATTTTTCCACGGTGGATCTGAGCATGTTTGATCTGTATACAGGAGAATGCCGTCTGATCAAAGCAGGGGCTTCTTCCACATTTATCAAAAAAGGAAACAAAGTGGAGCGTATCAGTTCGTCCAGTCTGCCGATCGGGGTCATGCACTCCATTGAAATTGAATCTGTGCAGAGAACGCTGGAAGACGGAGATTTTGTTGTTATGATAACGGACGGTGTGCTGGATGCTCTGCCGGTTGGGGAACAGGACCTTCTGATGGAAACGATCATCGGTGGAACGACAGGCGGAAATCCCAAAGAGCTTGCACATCACATTCTGGAGCAGGTGTTAAACTGGACCGGAGAAGAACCGATGGATGATATGACAGTACTGGCAGTAGGGATCTGGAATTGTCAGGATACTTGCATTTTGGGGACGGATTCGGTATAGTTTACAGTATGGAGAAGAAGATTTTAAATTTTATTGAAAAATATCATATGCTGCAAAAAGAAGATAAAGTAATCGCAGGGATATCGGGCGGCGCGGATTCGATATGCCTGCTTTTTGTACTTTTGAGACTGCAGGAAAAAATCGGATTTGATGTGATCGCAGTGCATGTGAATCACGGACTTCGCGGAGAAACAGCAAAAAGAGATGAACGGTTTACGGAAACATTTTGCAGGGAGCGGAATGTTCCCTGTATTGTGTATCATGAGAATGTAAAAGAAATCGCTGCGCAGAAAAAGCTGTCTGTGGAGGAGGCAGGGCGTCTGGTGCGAAGAACGGCGTTTGAGGAGGTGCGGGCCCGTTATGGGGGGACCAAGATCGCGCTTGCGCATCATCAGAACGATAATGCAGAGACGATGCTTTTGAATCTGGCAAGAGGAACCGGAATCCGGGGACTTTCCGGGATCCGGCCGGTCAATGGATATATGATCCGTCCGCTTCTTAGAATAAACCGAAAGGAGATTGAATATTATCTGAAAGAACATCAGCTTTCCTACTGTGAAGATGAGACCAATGCCGGGGATGAATATACCAGAAACAGGATCCGGCATCAGATCCTTCCTATGCTGGAGGAGCAGGTCAACAGGCAGGCTGTCCGTCACATGAATGAAACGATGGAGCAGTTAAATCAGATCAGGGATTATCTGGAGCGGGAAATGGAAGAGCATTGCAGATGTGTGGTAAGGCAGGAGGAAGAGGGGCTTTTGCTTCTGCGGGATGAATGGATGCAGTGTGATCCGGTCATCCAAAACGGGATTATTCAGAAGTGTCTGGAAAATCTGGCGGGAACAGGAAAGGATCTTGTGTCTGTACACGTTGCGGCAGTGGCGGAGTTGTTTGAAAAGCAGAGCGGAAGAAAGCGAAATCTTCCCTACAATATCTGTGCAAAGAGAACTTATGAAGGAATACTTTTGGCAAAACAGACAGAGGAAAGACAGACAGAGTGCCGGGAAGAACTTATAATTCCCGGAATTACCCGATTAAAAGACAGGAATCTGCAAATATGCTGTACAATTTGGGAAAAAGATAAGAATTTTTCGATAGAACAGATACCGCAAAACCCCTACACGAAATGGTTTGACTATGATATAATAAAAAGCAGTCTCACCGTAAGAACGAGACAGCCGGAGGATGTTTTGTGTGTCAACAGGCAGGGAGGTACGCAGAAGCTCAAATCTTATTTTATCAATGAGAAGATTCCTGCAAAAAGCAGAGAGCGGATTTTGCTGATCGCCGAGGGGCATCAGATACTGTGGGTTGTCGGATATCGGATGAGCAGCAGATATCAGATATCTGAACATACAAAAAGGATAATAGAGATCAAAATAATGGAGGATAAAAAACATGGCAGAGACAATTAAAGTGTTAGTTTCAGAAGAAGAAGTAAATGAAAGAATCAAAACATTGGGAAAACAGATCAGCGAAAATTATGCAGGAAAGCAGATCCATATGATCTGTGTACTCAAAGGCGGAGTATTTTTCATGTGTGAACTGGCAAAAAGAATCAGTGTGCCGGTTTCTCTGGACTTTATGTGTGTAAGCAGCTACGGGGATGCGACAACATCCAGCGGTGTTGTCAGAATTGCAAAGGATCTGGATGAATCCATCGAGGGAAAAGATGTTCTGATCGTGGAAGACATCATTGATTCCGGACGTACACTATATTATCTGATCGATTTACTCAGTTTGAACAGGAGATAAAGGACGACAACGTGACAGAGGTGGTGATCAACCAGAATAAGGCAGTGCCTACCGGAGTGGTCACACTGACATTGCGCGACAGCAGGGAAACGGGACGTGTCAACGTATCGGATGTCAATGAGACGCAGAAGCTGCTGGATAAAAATGATGTGGAATACCGCATAAGCGCGATCCCTCAGGATTCGGTGCTGAGTACGACGGTTCTCCCGGTTGTGCTGATGCTTGTCGGATTCATGTTTATTACGATGATGATGAACAGACAGAGTGGCGGTGCCAATGCAAAAGCAATGAATTTTGGAAAAAGTCGTGCCCGTATGAGTTCTGAGAATGATAAGAAAGTGACATTTGCAGATGTTGCGGGGCTGCAGGAAGAAAAAGAAGAGCTTGCAGAGATTGTCGATTTCCTGAAATCTCCGAAAAAATATGTTCAGGTGGGAGCAAGAATCCCAAAAGGAGTGCTTCTGGAGGGGCCTCCGGGAACCGGTAAGACCCTTCTTGCAAAAGCAGTTGCCGGAGAGGCCGGGGTTCCGTTTTTTACGATTTCGGGATCTGACTTCGTAGAGATGTTTGTCGGTGTGGGAGCGTCCCGTGTCAGGGATCTGTTCCAGGATGCGAAGAAGAATGCCCCATGTATCATTTTCATCGATGAGATCGATGCAGTTGCCAGACGCAGAGGAAGCGGACTTGGCGGCGGTCATGACGAGAGAGAACAGACATTGAACCAGATGCTGGTAGAGATGGATGGTTTTGGTGTTAATGAAGGTATTATTGTGATGGCAGCGACCAACCGGAAAGATATTTTGGATCCTGCGATCTTACGTCCGGGACGTTTTGACAGAAATGTGGTAGTTGGACGTCCGGATGTCAAAGGAAGAGAAGAGATCCTGAAAGTACATGCGAGAAACAAGCCGCTGGGAGACGATGTGGATCTGAAACAGATTGCGCAGACAACCAGTGGATTTACAGGGGCAGATCTTGAGAATCTTTTAAATGAAGCGGCGATTCTGGCTGCAAAGGAAAACAGAGTGTATATTCAGCAGGCAGATATCCGTCATGCGTTTGTGAAAGTCGGAATCGGACCGGAGAAAAAGAGCCGTGTGGTTTCTGAAAAAGAACGCCGGATCACAGCATACCACGAGGCGGGACATGCGATCCTCTTCCATGTACTGCCGGATGTGGGACCTGTCTACAGTGTGTCCATTGTTCCGACAGGAGGAGCAGGCGGCTATACGATGCCGCTTCCGGAAGGCGATGATATGTTCAATACAAAGGGACATATGCTTCAGGAGATTACAGTGTCTCTCGGCGGCCGTGTAGCGGAAGAACAGATCTTTGATGATATTACAACCGGTGCATCTCAGGATATCCGTCAGGCAACTGCGATCGCAAAATCCATGATCACCAAATTCGGTATGTCAGAACGTCTTGGTCTGATCAACTATGACAATGACAGCGATGAAGTCTTTATCGGACGTGATTTTGGTCACACATCCAGAGGATACGGTGAAAAAGTGGCGGGAACAATCGATGAGGAAGTCAAACGTATCATTGATGAGTGCTATCTGAAAGCAAAAGCAATTCTGGAGGAGCATCAGTCTGTACTGGAAGCCTGTGCCCAGTTATTGCTGGAAAAAGAAAAGATTACAAGAAGTGAGTTTGAAGCACTTTTTGAGAAGTAGGTGTAGAATGGGGCAAGCTGTTTTTAATGCCGGGCAGGCATTTTAAGGGGCTTGCCCCAAAGGAGGTTTATATGAATAAAAATGCGCTGTTCTGTGATGGGACATCGGATTATGTCATACCTGCGGAACCGGGTATCCATGAAAAAGTCAGGCTGAGATTCAGAACGGCAAGAGATGACGCTCAGGAGGTCTGTCTGATTTCAGGAGGAGAAACACTGCAGATGCAGAAGATGTCCTCCGGGGAAGTGTTTGATTATTATGAAACAGAAGTGCAGCTTACAGATACGATGTTTGTTTATTATTTTCGGATAAAAAGCGAGAGTGAAGAGCTCTGCTATCATCGATGTGGCGTATCGGAACATCCGGTGGAATATTACAATTTCCGGATCATGCCTGGATTTTCCACACCGGCATGGGCAAAAGGCGCAGTGATGTATCAAATTTTTGTAGACCGCTTCTGTAATGGAGACCCATCCAATGATGTGGAGGATGGAGAATACGTTTATATCGGAGAGCCGGTCTGCAAAGTGAAAGACTGGAATGAATTTCCGGCGGCAATGGATATCCGCAGATTTCATGGAGGAGATCTGCAGGGAGTTTTGGATAAACTGGACTATCTGGAAGAGCTTGGAGTTGAAGTCATCTATTTCAATCCACTGTTTGTTTCCCCGTCGAATCACAAGTATGATATTCAGGATTATGACTACATCGATCCGCATTACGGCGTGATTATAGAAGACGGAGGAGAGGCTCTTCCAGAGGGAGAAAAGGACAATACCAGAGCGACAAAATATCAGAAGCGGACAGGGGACATTCGGAATCTGGAGGCAAGCAACCGCCTGTTTGCAAAACTGGTGGAGGAGATGCACACAAGGGGCATGCGGGTGATCCTTGACGGAGTGTTCAATCACTGTGGCTCTTTCAATAAGTGGATGGACCGGGAACGGATTTATGAACCGCAGCCGGAATACGAAAAAGGTGCTTATGTCAGTGCGCAGAGCCCGTACAGAGATTTCTTTCATTTTTTTGATGAAAGAGAAGAAGCGTGGCCTTATAATAAAAACTATGACGGATGGTGGGGACATGATACGCTGCCGAAGCTGAACTATGAAGATTCTCCCACGCTGGAGGAATATATTTTAAACATCGGAAAGAAATGGGTATCGCCGCCGTATAATGCCGATGGATGGCGTCTGGATGTGGCGGCAGATCTGGGATACAGCAATGAATACAATCACATCTTCTGGGAGAATTTCAGAAAAGCTGTAAAAAGTGCCAATCCGCAGGCGCTGATATTGGCGGAGCACTATGGAGATCCGGGAGAATGGCTTCAGGGCGATGAATGGGACAGCGTGATGAATTATGATGCCTTTATGGAGCCGCTGACCTGGTTCTTGACAGGAATGGAAAAGCACAGTGATGAGCGCAGGACAGACTTGTGGGGGAATGCAGACAACTTTGTCAATACGATGAATCATTTTATGGCAAGCATGCTGACCCCGTCATTGCAGGTGGCGATGAATGAACTGTCTAACCACGATCATTCCCGGTTCCTGACCAGAACGAATCACATTGTAGGAAGAGTGGCACAGCTTGGAAGCAAAGCGGCAGAAGAAGGGATCAATCTGGCAGTGATGCGGGAGGCAGTGGCAGTTCAGATGACCTGGGTAGGAGCACCTACGGTTTATTACGGAGATGAAGCAGGTGTCTGTGGATTTACCGATCCGGACAGCCGCAGGACCTATCCATGGGGACAGGAAAACAGAGAACTTGTAGAGTTCCATAAAGAAATGATCCGGATCCACAAGCGTGAGAAGCCTCTGCGTACAGGTTCTCTGAAGATGCTTTCCTGGTCATCCAATGTTCTTGCTTATGCAAGATTTCAGGAAGGTGAACAGATCATTGTTGTGTTAAATAACAGTAAGGAACTAAAGGAAGTGACAATCCCGGTGTGGCAGGCGGAGGTGCCTATGAAAGGAAAGATGGAGCGTCTGATGTACTCCTGGGAAAAGAGCTATACGACAGAAAGAGACATTTATCTGGTGGAGGATGGAGAGACTGTTGTCAATATGGGAAAACATTCTGTTCTGATCATGAAGCCAGTCAGAGAAATGCAGGTGGATGAGTATGGGAAAGAAAGTAGCAGTAATTAACGATCTCTCAGGATTTGGGAGATGTTCTCTCACGGCAGCAATTTCAGTACTTTCAGCGATGGGCGTGCAGGCGTGTCCGCTCCCGACAGCTGTGCTGAGTGCACAGACAGGATATGAAGACTATCATTGCGTGAGCCTTACGGAAGAAATGGAGCAGTTTCGGCGATCCTGGGAAAAGATGGAGGCACGGTTTGACGGTATCTATACAGGATTTGCAGCAGATGAAGAGCAGATCGGTCATATGATCCATATTGCGGAGACATTTCATAAGAAGAAAGCCTTTCTGCTGGTAGATCCGATCATGGGGGATCATGGATACAAATTTGATATCTTCTCCATAGAGTTTTGCAGAAAGATGCGGGAGCTTGCGAAGATGGCGGATATTGTGACCCCAAATTTGACGGAGCTTTGTATTCTGACGGATACAGATTATCGGATGATCGAAAATATGACGGACGAAAAACATCTTCTTACGGTGATCAGGCAGCTGGCGGAAAACCTGAGGAAAGATGGACCAAGAACTGTTGTAGTGACAGGGATTCAGTTTTGTGACAATGAAGACGGGATCCGGAAGATGGGAAATCTGGCAGTGACGGGAAAAGAGACACATCTTGCAGCATTCCCGTATGTAGGTGGAAGCTACTCCGGAACAGGTGATCTGTTTGCTTCCGTGCTGGCAGGCGGACTGGCAAGAGGAGAAAATCTGAAGTCCATGATGGAACTTGCGGGAAGTTTTATCGAGAAAGCGATTACAGATGCAGTGAAAGAAGAGATTCCGCGCAATGACGGAGTCGAGTATGAAAAATATCTGCATATGCTGATGAAGTAAATAAAAAAGCTGTGTGCAGCAGGAGAGGTCCTGTGTACGCAGCTTTTTGACTATTTTGTAAGAATTTCAATTCCGTCTTCTTTTACGAGAACCATATATTCGATCTGTGCAGACAGTCCGTCATCAATGGTGTAGATCGTCCAGTCATTGTCCTCATCTACGAAGAAGTCCGGGCTGCCTTCGTTGATCATCGGCTCAATGGTAAACATCATTCCGGGTACGAGCAGCATCTCGCTGCCCTTTGGTGTGACATAGCTGACAAACGGATCTTCGTGGAATTCCAGTCCGATTCCGTGACCGCCGATATCAACAACAACAGAGTAGCCGTTTGCCTGTGCGTGGGTATTGATCGCATCTGCAATATCTCCCAGATGTCCCCATGGTTTTGCCGCTGCAAGACCAAGCTCTACACATTCTTCTGTAACACGCACCAGACGTTTGGCCCGGTCGGATACTTCGCCAATCATGAACATACGGGATGCATCAGAGAAATAGCCGTCCAGAATGGTAGATACATCGACGTTGATGATATCACCCTCCTGCAGGATGATGTTTTCATCCGGGATTCCGTGGCACACTTCATTATTGATAGAGGTGCATACACTTTTCGGGAAGCCCTGATAATTCAGAGGAGCCGGGATTCCACCGTGTGCAGTTGTAAAATCATATACGATCTTGTCAATCTCAGCAGTACTCATGCCTGCGCGAATGTGTGCGGCAACTTCATCCAGAACAGCCGTGTTGAGAGCCGCACTTTTTTTGATCTTTTCGATCTGCGCCGGAGTCTTCAAAAGCTTTCTGGAAGGTACAATTTCCCCTCTGTCTCTGTGCAGTTTTATTTTTTCTTCGATCGGCATATGGCATTTTTTATATTTTTTGCCGCTGCCGCACCAGCAAGGATCATTTCTTTCCATGTTTAGTTATCTCCTTCAAATCTGTTTTGTTTTACGCTGTGTCTATTTTAACACAATGGAAAGAAAATTACCAATCGGAAAGTTTGAGAAAAATTGAGGGAGAATATAAAACTGTTCATTTTCGCCTGTTTGTGATAAGATAAAACAGGAAATAAAGTCTTTTAGCACCGATTTCTGGTGCGGAATTGATAAAATCAAAGAGTAGGAGGATACGGATATGTTACGAATCGGAATGCTTACAAGTGGCGGGGACTGTCAGGCTTTGAATGCTGCAATGCGCGGTGTTGTAAAAGGTGTTTGCACAAAGCGTGATGATGTGGAGATTTATGGTTTTGAGGATGGGTATAAGGGTCTGATCTATGGAAATTTTCACATGTTAACTTCCAAAGATTTTTCCGGGATTCTGACAAGAGGAGGCACGATCCTCGGTACATCCAGACAGCCGTTTAAGTTGATGCGTGTGCCGGATAAGGATGGACTGGACAAAGTGGCAGCAATGAAGCATACATACCACAAATTAAGTCTGGACTGTCTGGTGATCCTGGGAGGAAACGGAACGCATAAGACAGCCAATCTGTTAAGAGAAGAAGGCTTAAATGTTGTGACACTGCCAAAAACAATCGACAATGATCTGTGGGGCACGGATATGACATTTGGCTTCCAGAGTGCAGTGGATATTGCGACAGACACGATCGACCGGATCCATACGACGGCAACCTCTCACAGCCGTGTGTTTATCATTGAAGTAATGGGACATAAGGTGGGACACGTCACGCTGCATGCGGGAATTGCCGGCGGTGCAGATGTGATTCTGCTTCCGGAGATTCCGTATGATATCGATGTGGTGACGGATGTGATCCAGAAGCGTGCGGCAGCAGATAAAAAGTTTACGATCATTGCGGTTGCAGAAGGTGCAATCTCAAAAGAAGATGCCAGGCTGAAGAAAAAAGAATATAAAGAAAAGCTTGCAAAACGGAAATATCCGTCCATTGCTTATGAACTTGCAGAAAAGATTCATTTGGAGATCAATAAAAGACTTGGAAAACAGAGGTGTAATACATGTCGTATACGGCACTTTACCGAAAGTTCCGTCCCGTTGAATTTGAAGATGTCAAGGGTCAGGAACATATTATTACTACATTAAAAAATCAGATTGAAGCAAACAGGATCGGACACGCCTATCTGTTCTGCGGAACAAGAGGAACCGGTAAGACAACGGTTGCAAAGATTTTTGCAAAGGCAGTCAACTGTGAGCATCCGGTGAATGGAAGTCCCTGCGGGGAGTGCGCGATGTGCCGCTCTATTGCAGCGGGTACATCGATGAATGTGATCGAGATCGATGCAGCTTCGAACAATGGTGTGGACAACATCCGTGAGATCCGGGAAGAAGTGGCATACCGCCCGACAGAAGGAAAGTACAAAGTCTATATCATTGATGAGGTGCATATGCTGTCGATAGGGGCGTTCAATGCGCTGTTAAAGACACTGGAGGAACCGCCGGAGTATGTGATCTTTATTCTGGCGACAACCGAGGTTCACAAGATTCCCATCACGATTTTATCCCGGTGTCAGCATTATGATTTCAAGCGGATCAGTATTGAGACGATCACAGACCGGATGCGTGATCTGATGCAGGAAGAGCAGGTGGAAGTAGAAGAAAAAGCGCTGCGCTATGTCGCAAAGGCGGCAGATGGTTCGATGCGTGACGCATTGAGTCTTCTGGATCAGTGTATTGCCTTTTATCTGGGGCAGAAGCTGACGTATGACAATGTGCTGGAAGTACTGGGAGCAGTCGATACGGATGTGTTCAGCAGACTTCTGCGCAGTGTGATCAGACGAGATGTCCCAAAAGTGCTTGATATCGTCGATGATCTGGTGATGCAGGGGCGGGAGCTGACGCAGCTTGCCACGGATTTTACATGGTATCTGCGAAACTTGCTTCTTGTGAAGACATCTGATAATATAGAGGATGTTCTGGATGTATCTACAGAAAATATGCAGCAGCTTCAGGAAGAGGCCGGGATGGTGGAAGCGGATATGCTGCTCCGTTACATTCGGATTTTTTCGGAATTGTCAGGTCAGCTGAAATATGCAGCGCAAAAAAGAGTGCTTCTGGAAGTGGCTCTGATCAAGCTTTGTACGCCTGCCATGGAGACGAGCTCAGATTCTATTCTGGATCGGATCCGTGTATTGGAAGAAAAGCTGGAACAGGGCGCTATATCAGGTGTTCAGGAACGAGTTGTTTATGTAAAGGAAGATGGTCAGGCACCGGCGGAGCCAACGCTGAGACCGGAACTTCCAAACGCAGTACCGGAAGATGTGCAGCAGGTAGTAAAGAATTTCAGACCGATTGCAGATGAGGCGTCGGGGATGCTTCGGAATTACCTGAAAAAAGCGCGTCTAAGCCTTGCGGGTGACAACCGTCTGATGATCGTGATGCCAGATGCACTGGGTGCAGATTTTGTTGGCAGAGAAGATAGACGGAAGGAACTGGAAAGTCTGATTGAAAACAGGATCGGCAAGAAGGTGGAAGTAGAAGTACGCCACGTAGAAGAAGGACGCCGGTTTGAGGATACATTTGTAGATATTGAGAAGAAGATCAATATGGAGATTATAGTGGAGGACTGATTTATGGCAAAAAGAGGTGGATTTCCTGGCGGAGGAATGCCGGGGAATATGGCAAATCTGATGAAACAGGCACAGAAAATGCAGCGTCAGATGGAAGAACAGGCAAAAGAGCTGGAAGCAAAGGAATTTACTGCGACTGCAGGAGGAGAAGCTGTGGAAGTGACAGTTTCCGGTAAAAGAGAAGTTCTAAAGGTGAAGCTGGCAGAAGAGGTTGTGGATCCGGATGATATTGAAATGCTGGAGGATCTGATTGTGGCAGCAACAAATGAAGCACTTCGCAAAGTGGATGAAGAATCCAGCTCTGCAATGTCCAAACTGACAGGAGGACTCGGCGGAGGAATACCGGGTATGTTCTAATCCGGACAGAGGTGAAAAAGAATGGATTATTACAGTAATCAGATCAGCAGGCTGATCGAAGAATTTTCACGCCTTCCGGGTATTGGTGCAAAGTCCGCGCAGAGACTGGCATTTCATATCATCAATATGCCGAAAGAGCAGGTGGAGAATCTGGCAAAGTCGATCGTGGATGCCAGAAATAATGTGAGATACTGTGCACAGTGCTGTACTCTGACGGACCGGGAACTTTGCCCGATCTGCAGCAATCCGGAACGGGATCAGCGGACCATCATGGTAGTGGAGACTCCAAGAGATCTGGCAGCATATGAAAAGACCGGAAAATATAACGGAGTGTATCATGTGCTTCATGGAGCGATCTCTCCGATGCTGGGGATCGGACCGGGGGATATCCGCTTAAAAGAACTGATGGAACGGCTGCAGCAGGATGTAGATGAAGTGATCGTGGCGACCAACTCAAGCCTGGAGGGGGAGACTACCGCAATGTACATCAGCAAGCTGATCAAGCCGACCGGGATCAAAGTGAGCAGGATTGCCAGCGGTGTTCCTGTAGGCGGAGATCTGGAATATATTGATGAAGTGACGCTTCTGCGTGCACTGGAAGGCAGAACGGAGCTTTAACAGGACAGGGAAGAGAAATCATGAACAAAAAGAAAGTGACATCTTCGGATGTGGCGAAATATGCCGGTGTTTCCCAGACGACGGTTTCTATGATTTTAAATAAGAAGTACAATGTTTCTTTTTCCAAAGAAGTGGTAAAAAAGGTGGAGGATGCAGCCCGGGAGCTGGGGTATGTGCTTCCCAAGCGCAGAACACAGAAAGAAAGCCGCAGGGAAAAGCTTCTGGTGGTTTTCTGCCCGAATCTGACCAATCCGTATTATGTCATGCTTTTGCAGGGAATCGAAGCAAGAGCAACGGAGCAGGGGTTCGGGCTGTTTGTGTGTAATACCCAGAGAGATCTGGAGCTGGAGGAGCGTTATTTAAAGATGCTTCCCTCTCTGAATCCGCAGGGGGTCATCTACACCTGTAATCCGAGCAGCTGCTTTATGGAGACAGTGGAGCAGTTGTCCAACAAGATTCCCTTTGCTGTCATCAACAATCAGAATGAACGTCTGAATGTGGATGCGGTAGAGCTGGATAATTCAAAGCTTGGCAGAATTATGGCAAAGCATCTGCTGGAACTCGGACATACCCATGTGGCATATATTGCGCCGCCGCTGACTGTAAGGCAGAAGCAGCGTTCCAAGCGGGTAGAAGGATTTTTGAAGGAGTTTCAGAAAGCAGGACTTGGAGATCATGTGGTGATCAAAGCCGCGGATGAGCAGATTGATAAAGATGTGCCGGGAATCGATTCGGAATATCGGATCGGATATGACCTGACAAAGGAATTGCTGAAAGAGCATACGGATCTGACTGCGATCGTGGGGCTCAATGACATGATCGCCTTTGGTATTCTGGATGCTCTGTACGAGGAGAAATACAAAGTTCCGGGAGAGATGTCCGTGATGGGATGCGACAACACATTGTTTGCGAGAATGCATCATATTGCGCTGACAACAGTCGAACATTTCGTGATCTATAAAGGCAGAGACGCCTGCGATATCATCATGAAAAAGATCAAAGCCCGCAGTGAGCCGTATGCCGGGATCGAGCCGGTGAGTATCTATCATGTGGAGTATGAGCCACAGATCGTGATGCGGGGAACAACCGGATATCCAAATCTGAAAAAAAGAAAAATTAGTACAAAAAAGTAAATTATTAGTAATAAAAATCAACAGTAAAAGGCAAAACCAAAGTTAGCAGTAGTTTTTTTATTAATAATGTGATATTATTAGTACGGCAAAATTACTAATAATTTTTGGGCCTATTGACCTGTTTCCAGGGAGTCTATATAATCGAATTATAACAAATCGACGAAGATTTTAAGGAGGGACAGGCAATGAAATTTTTTATTGACACAGCAAATGTAGAGGATATTAAAAAAGCAAATGACATGGGTGTGATCTGTGGAGTTACAACAAATCCATCCCTGATCGCCAAAGAAGGACGTGTATTTGAAGAAGTAATCGCAGAGATTGCATCGATTGTAGACGGACCAATCAGCGGAGAAGTCAAAGCGACAACAGTAGACGCAGAAGGCATGATCAAAGAAGGACGTGAGATTGCAAAGATTCATCCGAACATGGTAGTGAAGATTCCAATGACAGTGGAAGGCCTGAAAGCTTGTAAAGTCCTTTCATCTGAGGGAATCAAGACAAATGTGACTTTGATCTTTTCTGCAAATCAGGCACTTCTGGCAGCAAGAGCGGGTGCAACGTATGTATCACCGTTTTTGGGAAGACTGGATGATATCTCGGTAAGAGGAACAGATCTGGTTGCAGAGATCGCTCAGATCTTTGAAGTTGCAGGAATTGATACAGAGATCATTGCCGCAAGCGTAAGAAATCCGATCCACATTACAGACTGTGCACTTGCAGGGGCTGATATTGCAACAGTGCCTTACAAGGTAATCGAACAGATGACACATCATCCGTTGACAGACGCCGGAATTGAGAAATTCCAGGCTGATTATAAAGCTGTTTTCGGAGAGTAAAAGCAGGAGGTAATCATGAACAAATTAGAATTGATGAAAACTGCAAATGAAGTCCGCAAAGGGATTGTCACAGCGGTACACAGCGCAAAAGCGGGACATCCGGGCGGATCTTTATCAGCAGCTGACATTTTTACGTATCTCTATTTTGAAGAGATGAATATTGATCCAAAAGAGCCGAAAAAAGCAGACCGTGACAGATTTGTCCTGTCTAAAGGACACACAGCTCCGGGACTGTATTCTGTACTGGCGCAGAGAGGATATTTCCCGGTTGAAGATTTAAAGACACTGCGTCATACAGGATCTTATCTGCAGGGACATCCGGATATGAAGCACATTCCAGGTGTGGATATGTCTTCCGGATCTCTGGGACAGGGAATTTCTGCGGCAGTTGGTATGGCGATTGCAGGAAAACTGGACAACGCAGATTACAGAGTTTATACACTTCTTGGAGACGGAGAGATTCAGGAAGGACAGGTATGGGAAGCAGCGATGCTGGCAGCGCACAAAAAACTGGATAATCTGGTTGTGATCGTAGATAACAACAATCTGCAGATTGACGGTGCGATTGATGAAGTCAACTCCCCATATCCGATTGATAAGAAATTTGAAGCATTCAATTTCCATGTGATCAACATCGACGGAAATGATTTTGATCAGATCGATGCAGCATTCAAAGAGGCAAAGACAGTGAAAGGGTGCCCGACAGCGATCATTGCCAAGACGATCAAAGGAAAAGATGTTTCATTCATGGAAAATCAGGCAGGATGGCACGGAAAAGCGCCGAATGATGAAGAATACGCAGTAGCAATGGCAGATTTGGAGAAAGTAGGTGAAGCATTATGTCAGATGTAAAGAAAATAGCAACAAGAGACAGTTACGGAAATGCTTTAGCCGAACTCGGAACTGCACATGAGAATGTAGTTGTACTGGATGCAGACCTTGCGGCAGCTACAAAGACCGGTGTGTTTAAAAAAGCACATCCGGAGAGATTTATCGACTGTGGTATCGCAGAGAGTAATATGATGGGTGTGGCAGCAGGTCTTGCAGCAGCCGGAAAGGTACCATTTGCAAGCTCTTTCGCAATGT
>PPYF01304870.1_pt1 | contig 25126 bp, 12 predicted proteins | sample 1559871 | NCBI WGS metagenome assembly PPYF01 (sample SAMN08240021, study PRJNA423297) | Human gut metagenome, whole genome shotgun sequencing project. | reverse complement strand
CCTTTGTGGCATCTCCGTCATGAGAAGTACAAGGCATATACCATTGCCAGTCGAACAACATATAAGGAATATGATGGGCGGCACAGAAATCAATTGTGGCTATGGCCCCTTCGGTGGTAATAGTCGTTTCACGCATAATCTTTCCGGGCCTGATCCAGTCCGTATCGGTTATCTCACAAGGAGGATTCAGATTCTGGATGATATCATTGTGTTCCAGCAATTCTCCCGGTTTATCGGCTGCCATGATAACTTTCCATGGGGTGGCGTAATAAGTGACAATATCCACAGGACTGTACATGACCGAAGTCAGTGTATTCTGTTTAGTCGGAGAAGCTACCAATTTAGTAAGACACCAGTCATCTACATCGGCATCAGTCAAAGCCACCCACAGCCCGTTGGAAAGTTCCACAGTCAAAGCCCGTTCCACCGGCTGTTTAATATCGTTAATGGCAAGGTGCTCAAAAGGCGCTTGCGCCCATTGCTCCGCCCACGCCATCGCACCGGGGGAAAATGTATATTCAGTCAGATCCCCCACCACTTTATGAAAAATGGCCTGTGGATGTTCAGGGAAAAAATAACGGAAAGCGATGCCTTCATCGTACGCGCGCACTTCAATATTCAAACGATAATTGGAACCGTCTTTTTTGGAAAGATACATGATTGCCTCATTATACGCCTCGCGAACCGTACTACGTTCTCCATACAGAGGATGCCAAGACTTGTTGACAGCAGGCTGATAGATCACACTATCCACCTCCAAATTATCCATCCAACATTTTACCTGATTTATTTTACGGGCAAGCGCCAGTTCCCAAGTACGGTTATCCAGCTGAAGACCGGCACGGGAGCTTCCGATAACCTCTCTGCCTCTATACTTCACCTGATATACTATTTCATTTACCGAAGAAGAAATTTTCTCCTGCCTGAACATTACTTCATGAACTCCCTCCGGGGACGTCAACTTCAATTCTTTAGAATGACCTGCATAAAGCGAAGCCGTACAGGTCAACGCATATGCTATGAGTATTATTTTTTTCATAATGATTACTTTTTAATTAGTAGTACGGATGAATCGGAAAACTCACTCAACGAAAAGAAAAATAAAATCTATAGGATAAAACAATTCACCGCAGAGACATTCAGCATTAGTCCCTGCGGTGAATAAGGATGCACAAAAAAATTATAATTTTTGATTGTAACCTTCATTCAGTTCTTTGGTTTCTTTTCCTATTTTCACCCGTACAGGACCGGTTGCTGAATAGTACCAAACACCATGCTGCATATAGATTGCAGCATATACGTCATGATCCGATTCTAAAACAAAGTTACCTTTCTTTAGTGAACGGCCACAGCCAAGATACATCAGTTGAATCTGACCTTCTTTTTCTCTTATCAATCCTAACCCGCCACAGAATGAAACACGTTTGGAAGGATGATGAGCCTGCATGTCCGTCGCACTGAACAGATAATCCGCATATCCGTCCGCCGTATTCACCTTCACCCCGGTACAGCCATCATCTCCCTGCAAGGCTTCTACACCGAGCACATTCGGACCACTCTTTTTATACGCTTCATAAACAGAAACAAAAGGATGAGTATGAGCATTATTACCTTCCTGACGGACAATCAAAGCAGGAGTCGGCATAGGAGGCATACAAATATCGCCGGGAGTCAACCCTTTATTCATTGTAGTCGGGGGAGCATCCACCTGATAAATTTCACGTCCCTCACCTCCTGTCATCCATAAACGCGCCGTTATATCTTCGGGCATACTCCATGAAGCGATGAAATTCTGGTTATAATCGGATTTATGCAGATTGGAAAACCAATGATATCCTTCATGCCACGTTTTGTCAAACTTCTCCAAAGCCTCACCGGGAAGCTTGTTCCCTTCCGAATCAGTGATTTCCATCGAAGTACCTACATGATGGAACAAATAATCATTATCCGCCCTGTCCGACCGGAAAATATCCACATAATAACCACTATTCCCCGAAGTACGGACCATAGCGACCATTCTTCTTTTCTCACCGGCAGACACATCGGCAAAGTTGAGGTAAGGAGTTAATTCTCTATCATTTACGAATTCTCCCTCCTTCACCATAGGTTCCATAGCATGAATAGTGATATCTCCTTCCGTATATCCGGGTAAAACCGTATTAGAACCTGTAGGAGACTGATGATATCCATGATCTTTGCTCCAATAGGACTCATAAGCCGCTGCATCCGGAGCCAACGCATAACCATACGCATAGAATTGTAAAGCCAACCCGTTCGGAGTGAGATGGTATCCTTTTTTACCACCATACAGAGTGAACATCATTTTATAATCTCCCTCCCAGTTCTTCATTGTAATAAAACGATGATGGGGAGAATAAGACGCACGCTCATTACTCTCTGCACGTACAGACGGGATGGTAGCTGTATAGGTACAAAGCCCTGTCCAACCGGCATTATTTCTGGAGTATTTCTTTTGAGAAATCCCTTTGTTCAAGGCACTTGCCACTTTTTCCACCCCCTCCTTATTATCTGTTCCGGTATAATAAGTCAGCAGATTTTCAAACGTCTGAAAATTAGCACTTCCCCCACGTGAATCACCGAACACCACCATATTGGCTGCATCGTCCATCCAAGGAAATACAGCCATTGCAGCTTTCTGCAAAATGGGGTTACCGGCTATGATATCTATCCCGGCACGTTTCAAGGGAGCCGCCCAATCAAGCAATGACTGCACTGTACCGAATGAATAACCGGGAGATTCCGGCCACAGCCCTGTCACCCGATCGTAAGTTTTCAATATATCGGGAATGGCATCATGATAGGGAGTAGATCCGTTCACCAGCAGATTCAAATAATACTCTTTTCCTTTACCGTCAGCATAAGCCTCATTATGATCGAGCACCAACATAGGACGCAGCATTATATTCCACCCGTTCACATTCCAGTTACCCGATTTGCCACCGCGTACCAGCCCTATATTGATAAAACGCTTAAAGACTTCGGCAGCTACCGTTTTTGTATCTTTCCCAATTGCTTTCAGATGAGCATGAGGATGCCGTATCAAATAATCGAAAGCAAAATCATACGCCATTGCCGCATGCATTACCAAATCATCATGTATCTGTTCGTAATCATAATAGCCGCAAATACCTCCCGGTTCCCAACCACCGACACTGCCACACGACTTTTCAGGGTCCAAAATAGGATTCATATAATACGTCCCTACCAACCACACATTAAATATATCTGTGGCAAAACGGGCAAACTTCTCTTCTCCTGTCACCCAATAAACAAAAGCGGCATTTTCTGCTAATGTCAAGATCTCGACATTATTCCCCCGTATCATGTGCCCGCTTTCCTTATAAGGCACTTTGACCGAAGGCTCCGAAGGATTTAATTTATTAATTCCCCACATATCACCTGTTTCATTATAAGGAGTGCGGTCCTCCAGCGGAACATTGACATACTTATTCCAAGTACGCATTCCCGGCATTCTTACAGTGGGAACAGGAGCATTCCCCTCTCCATAGTCCCAATTCTGTTTTTTCAAATAGCATTGGGTATAACGCTCTCCATCTTTCCAATACATGGCCAGCCGGGAAGTTATCCATTCGGGATCAGTCTGATGACGATCCACATATTTTTCCACTTTGGAGCGGATAGCTGCAAAGGCTTCCCCAGCCCAAGGCTCATTTTTCACTTTTTGCAGAACAGACGCTCTATCCGCCGGAGAAACATATACACAAGGGTGTTGCTGCGCCTGAACAGCCGACATACACCCTATCCATAAAATAAAGGTTACTAAAATATTTTTCATACTCATTTATTGATTTACTATCTTGGTTACCGTTTCAGACAGGACAGGACTGCCATAAAAAGAAGAGAAGCCGTCTTTTTTATTAGCTCCTCCCTGTACGTGAGCTATAAAGAAACCATACACGCTATCACGTTTATTTATCCACGGGTAAGCACCAGCCCATCCGGGAGAACTAATCTGATAAGCTTCTCCTGTAGTCTCATCAACCAGTTCACGCCATTCACCTAATCCATAGATACCAGTGTGGTGCTGTCCTAACGCTTTCTCAACATACTCACCAGGAGCAACAACAGCATTCCGTACCTGATCTGCCTGCATAGTTTGAACTGTTTCCGGTTTCAATATCTCTTTGTTCCCGAAACGTCCGTTATGATAAATCATTTTCAAGAAACGGATATAATCATTCAGCGTGGTACACAATCCACCTCCCAACATAGGAGCATGTCCCCCGTCAGTATTAACCGGAGTAAAATGAGAGCCAGTCATTTCCAAAGGAACGGCAATTAATTTCTGAAATAAAAATTCAAACTCTTCCCCCATAGCTACTTCGGCCATACGTCCGGCTATTTGCATGGCCAATCCTCCATATTCAAATCGAATTCCCGGTGCAAAAACAGTATCCAAAGGCAATATCTCTGTGACAGCCGAATCCAAATGATTGTAATTGTCCACCCGGGGAGCAGGCAGGTAAGGACGTACACCGGAAGTATGAGAGAGTAATTGACGCAAAAGGATATCGCCTTTCGCATCGCCCCTGAACTGCGGTAACCACTTCTCTACAGGATCATCCCAACTCAAATCCGTCCGGTCCACTACCGCACCAATTACGGCAGCAGCCACCCACTTGCCGGCAGAAGCGACATACACTTTTGTATCTCCGGTGAAAGAGCCATACGTCTTTTCAAACAACACTGAATCATTCTTTATCACACATATTGCTCCCCCCGGATAGTATCCCTTATCCATCCAGGTACTGATTATGGAATCCAAAGGGGTAAAATCATAAGTTACATTCTGTTTACCTTGCCGTAAACAAGAAGTCACAACCAAGCCAACAGCCAATATCAAAATAAAAACGAATCCTCTATTCATATTCCTATATCATTTGATTAGTCAAACCATATATAAATACGAATCAAAGGATTCATTTACTCATCTAATAATGAAATTTATTCTTTCTCCAAATCCCAATATACCACATAACGCTGCCGATGAATATTGTACAACGGTTCTATCACATCTCCTTGCGAAGTCGTAAACTTTAATTCCGTACCGACACGCTGTACACTGCGTTCAGGATGCTTGACATCGAGTTTTAACGTAGTGCGAAGTCCTGCAGGGATATGATAATCATACGTATAATAATCATTGTACAAAGCAGGATTGGAATCGGGCGCGCGCCAATTAACCACCGAGGGGATAAAAAGATTCACATAAATGCCTTTGTCATTGTGATAATAAATAGCTTCTCCATATTTAGCATGGTTCTCAAAACCGCTTCCCACACAACACCAGAAAGAATTTTCTTTCGTACTATACACCTTATGCGAGCCTGAAAGCAAGGGCAGGAAATATGTTACCATACCGGTCTGAGGATCTTGCTGTCCCAAAATATGGTTGTAAAGGGCCCGTTCATAATAATCCGCAATGGCAGCATCGGCTGTCCAGCAGAACAAATGACGGGACAGTTCCAACATATTATAGGTACAACACGTTTCCCCAGTATAACCTGACACATGCTTGGAGAACCGGGCCGGGTCAAAATAATGTTCCTTGTCACTACTGCATCCAGGGGCAAATGTATGATGGTCTATCATAGTATGCCAAAAGAAATCGGATAACTTTCTGCTGTTCTCATCCTCTGTCAATTCATAATTGCGAGCTTCGGCTATCACTTTCGGAATGAATGTATTGGTATGTTTAGTACCCAAATCATCACGTAGTTCCTTTAACGGATCAATCACTTCATTATGGTAAAAGAATTGAGCCAGCCACCGATGACGTTCGTCCCCGGTTATCGCATACAAATTATAAAAGGACTCATTCACTCCACCAAATTCATTCCGTATCATTTTTTGACGTGTAGTCTCATCCAAAGGTTTGAGTTTATGATATGCCCAGTCGGCCATACGAACAACAACCTCCAAAGCTTTCTGATTGTCACTGTAAAGATACTGGTCTATCAATCCAGAGAAAAGCTTATGAAGCGTGTACCACGGTGCCCATACACTGGTGCCACGGATATTCCGATTGATCAATTCTTCAGGATAAGCGCTCAGATAGCCGTTACCCAATGCGGTTTGTACCTCCGCCAGGCCATTCACCAGACTATCCCCTTTTTGTTTGAACTGTTCACTGCCGGTTGCCGCATACATCAAGCCGTAGGCAGAAAGCAAGTGCCCTGTGGTGTGTCCACGCAATTCACAGTCCAAGGACTCCCATCCACCTAACTTCTTTACTGTCATATAACCACCTTCACGACCTGCAAACACGCCAGCATTGGTACGGAAACTATGTAACAGCCTGTCCACCTCTATAGAAGCCATCCATACAGAGTCACGCATCATATTTTCACGAAAACGGCTTGGAAGCAAACGAACATCTTTCAAATCAAAACTCTTGACTTTCATCGGAGCCACGGTTTCTCTCTTCAACTTTCCGGCATGTTGGCCGGGATAAACAGACTGGGCCGTCAAAGCACCCGACATAGCCAATAACCCGGCTACAACTAAAATTTTCTTCTTCATTGTCTTTTTCTAATTAGTTCCTCAATCGACATTCAAACTTACTACATAATACGATAAAAGAGAGAAAAACACTCAATGCTTTTCTCTCTTTTCATAAATAGGTCCAACTATAAAACAGTTTTTTATCTACTTTATCTTTATTCCTTCGATATATTCATTCGTGATAAAACCCTTTAAATCCTTTATCTTCTCTCCATTAACCACCACATTTTCAAACGTAATATTCCGCACCATCCTTTCTTTATCCAGCCCTTTTATCAACGAAGGATTCTCGCCTACTCCGTTATAAGTAATATTACGGAAAGTTACTCCATCAATGCTCTGTCCGGGCTGTTTGTCATATTTAGGATTGAAACGAATGTTGATATGGAACAATTTTCCTTCTTGAATACTTTCTACCCGAATATCCTCAAATAAAATATTCTTCACCCTGTTTCTATCACCGGCATCTATAGCCAGATTATATAAAGCAATGCAGTCATCACTATTACGCATAAACACATTGTCTATCAATACATCGTGACAGCACATCATGTCAATGCCATCACTCCAACCTTTGCAACTAAAAGATTTCAAATTTCTGATTGTCACCCCTACAGCACCTCCTCCGAATACCGTGTAATGATCCGGATTGATCACCGTTATGCCATCCACCACTACATTTTTAGAATCTGTTATTTCAATGCCACGAATAGGATGATCCAAGATACCTCTACCCACAATACGTACATTTTCGGCTTTATCCACCCATAGTTTTGCTTTCACAACTGCTCCCGGAGCCAAATAAACCGTCGTATTACTTGGTATCCTTATCTGATTGTTTGGCAAATCTTTAGGTCGATGCACTCCCGGCCCAAAATACATCACTCCTTTCTCTTCTTTCGAGTAAGTCTCCGTTTCCATCGGATTGGCAAACACATGAAGGTTATGCAACCTATCCCCATTAAACTCCACAGAAAGATATCGGGGTTTATCAAGCATAAATGTAATCACATTCTTATATTGTACATAGCGTATATCATTTACCTGCGGACGAATATCTACCTCATGAATCGTTCCATTATTCTTTTTTACCATTACCTCCACAGGACTGCCCATATCAAACTGTACCATCGAAGCATCTTGTACCCTATCCATATCCACCTGCACATTATATTCAAACAGGTCTTTCCATTCACCCCCCGGAACACGGACACGGACTGTATAATCATCATTATGAGGCATACCTGTTTTCAATCCTTCGGGATAAGTCACCAACTGAGCCTGTGCAACCGCACAACACACCATAAGACAAAAGGCTAATAACTTTTTCATTTTTATGCTTTTCTTTTTAAATACGTTTGATAAGCATTTTCCACTCAAAAATAAAAGCCTATTAACCATTTTCTCATCAACAATGATCTTATCTTCTAGAATTTATTCCGTTCCACCTCTTTTCCTTCCTGAAAGAATACCACTTCATACGATGCGTTATCATCTGATAGTAACATATCCGAATCAAACATCAGACACTCAATCTCATAAGGTTGCAATGTTTTCAAAGCAATCCTTCCCTGGCTGGAACCGTTGCATATCACCTCAACTTCCGTCGGTTCCGATGCAGACAAACCAAAGTTCTGTATCTCTACCTTCAACCCACCTTTTTCTTTATCAAACAGAGGGCGACGGGCGGAGAGCAGAGCCGGCCGATAATTCACGTATGGCAAACGGGCATAACCATACAACATATTCCCTTTTTTATCTTTACCTATCATTTTAGGAGCAAATTCATCCGAAGTGATGCCACTGCCCTTCGCTTTAAAGACCACAATCAAATCTTTGCCCGAAACCTTGGTCTTCACAGGCTTGCAACCACGTCCAAAATTCACTTCGGTAAATGAACCGAATCGCAACGACTTTACATCCACATCTGTCTGCGGATTAAAACCTGATTCGGCAGCAATCTTTACCTCAATGGTACGAGTAGACGGAGTGATCTCTTCTTCATTCAAAACAGACAATAGCATTCCTTTATTCAGAGGAATACTTATATTTTTGGAACTATGTTTATCGTTAGGCAGATCGTTCCATTTAATGGTATCAATCACGGCAAAATTCATTTGGACAGCACGCCCCTTCTCATCCTGAAAAACTTTAGGGCGCTCATATTTAAACCAATGTTCCACCGCTCCATCCTTATGGAATGATACACCCGGCACGTATGCTTCCCCTTGTTCTGTCACCCAATGCACTCCGTCCTTGGAACGCTGATAGAAAGCAATTCTGCCCAACCAGTCATTCACGATCAAGTGATATTGCAACTCATCCCGCCATACCACGGGATCTTCGAATCTGCCTTCCACATCCGGATAAACCCGTTTGTCAGTCAACTGCATATAAGGTGAAAGTCCGTCTTTACTGATCCAGACACCTCCACCCCGACATACCATCAGGTAAGAATCATCCTGACGGCGGGCAAAAGTCAAATTGGAAAGCCCCTCTATAATTTTTCGGTCACGAGAATCAAAACTGAATTTACCATACGTCCACACCTTGCTGTCCACCCCATCTGCTATATAGTAACCGTCAATCACATAGACCACGACACGGCCATCCTTTAACCGGAACGCTTCCGGATTATGTCCTTTTCCCACAGAATTTTGAATTTTAAAAGGTCCTTCCAACCGATCACTTACTGCATGGAAAACAGTAGAATTCGACCAAAACATGTGCCCTTTCGGAGAATCCTCGGGCCAGCCACACACAAACAAATGGTATTTACCATCCGTATCCTGCAATATATTTCCTCCCCAAAAAGAAACTCCGGGAAGTTCTATTCCATTATCCACATAACGATTCAGTACACTGTCCGTACCCCAAATCCCCTTAATCTGAATGCCGTCCGGCATAGGAAGGAAACGGTCCATAAAACGTGCGCCTTTTACTAAATGCTGCCATTCGGCAGGACGTTCACGCTCGGTTATCTGCGCATCTACTGAAGTTAAAAAGAAGCTTGCCGCTATTAAAAAGAAGAGTTTTTTCATTGTGTCATTCATTACACGTTAACAAATCGTTTATTTATGTGCTCAAAAATAAAAAGATTAAGCTGACCTAAATATAAGTCAGCTTAACAAAAAGCACGTAAACCTTTGCGTAAAATAAAAAATCCACAGATACCCCTTAAGAAGCCACCTGTGGATTTATTTAACCAAACATGGAATTACAACTGACTAACCTCTTCGAATGTCAATCCTGTAATTTCCATAATATCTTCTGTAGAGAATCCTTTTTCTTTCATTCTCCGGGCATTTCGAAGAACACCTTCTTTAATGCCCTCTTCACGACCTTCCGCACGCCCCTCTGCACGCCCCTCTGCACGTCCTTCTAATCGTCCCTCTATCTTTCCCTCTAACTTAGCAGAATCAAGAACATCATTCTGGATCATCAAAGCGCTAAGATGTTCATCATAGGCATGGCGTTCCTGAGGCGTCATTGAATAATATTTCAATTTTTCACGTGCCTCACCCAATCCGGGAGCAGTCGTGTCAGGACGGATAATACCCGTCTTCAAATATTCTATCCATTCCTCTAAAGGGGTCACCGCCACCTTGTTAAACTCATTCACACGGATCAGAAAATACTCCGGATAAATTTCGGAAGGCATACGGGGCACAATGGCATCCTTTTCCCGAGTACTCACTTGAAGAAAGTCTCCTGTATGCACTCCTTTAAATATATTCTGCCCATGATAAAGATAATCAGTTCCATGACCAATATCGAAATAAAGAATGCTGATAGAATATATCTTTTTAACTTTATAATAAGTCTCGCCCAATGAGATATGTTCTGTAATGGCTTTAGCCACTCCATACAGGATACGCTCCAAATAATACAGCTCACGCGTATTTTGAATCTCGATGATAACAATCTCATTTTTACTATTGAGAGCTTTGATATCAACCCGATTGAACTTATCATTCTCCGTTTGCTGGTTACCCTCGCTTTCCAAAATCTCCACTATATGAATTTCATCACCTATCAGTACCGTAAGGAATCCTTCGAGCACACCAAAATTAGCTTTATGACGCAGCAGACGCTTAACAGCCCAATCAAAGCGGATATATTTATCTTGTAATTCCATAAGAATATAATTTATTCATTTTCAATGGACAAAGATAGCAAAAAGGATCATTCTTTAAAAATTATCCTACCTAAATAATTACCTTTTCTTTTTATTTCGCAAAGATGATTTCTTTTATATGCTCTCTCTAAAAAACACCGACCACAGAGTTTTAAATCTTCTTGAAGCTCTTGCTTGAAACTACCTTTTTTCATTTTACAAATACAATATCACCTACATGTTCCCCAACAAAGAAACGCGCCATGTCCGACGTTTTATACCATGCAGGCTTACCGGTCATATCATCCGATATAACTTTACCGTTTATCTTCAGATTCTCAAAACGAATATTCTTCACCATCCGTTCCTCGTCGTAGCCAACGATATGTGAGAATTCGGCATGATCGCCATTATAGGTAATATCTTTAAAAAGCACATTCTCAATGCCCCTGCCCGGAGCCTTGCAATACTTCTTATTGTAAAATATACGCAGATTCACCAATTGTCCTTGCCGGAAATTCTCGATGCGGATATTCTCGAACCGTACATTCCGGACCAGATTATTATCACCTGCATTGATAGCCAGACAGCCTTGATAATCCACTTGCATTTCCCGATGATCCAAAATATCAATGTTCCGGTAAGTCAGATTCTCCATCACTTCATTCCTATCCACATCTCCGTGTAACCCGATAAAAATAGGGTGCGCCACATCTGCCCACAAGGTAGAATTCTGCATTGTCACATTACGGCATCCGCCATGAAACCCCATACGTGTAGCATACACGGTAGTGCAATCATCGGAGTTACGGCAAAATACTCCATCAAACAAGACGTTGTTGCTGGCAAATACATTCATACCGTCCCCCCACCCATATGAACTGACAGCCTTTACATTGCGGATTGTCACACTGTCCGAACCTCCAGTGGGGCATTGGGTTGTGATGAGACCTTCCACATATATATTTCGTGAATTAATAATGCTGATGCCTGCCCCACGACCTTCGGGATGCACCTCACCCCGTCCCAGAATTTTCACATCACGGGCATTGACCGCACGGATACATCCACGCACAATGGCCCCACCTGCCACATAGACCGTCTTTCCCGAAGGAACATTAAGTGTATCGCCGGGTAACTGATGTATTCCCGGAGCAAAATAAATCAGATTCTTATCTTTCAATTTCTTCGGGCGATTTTCATCTATCGGATTCGCAAAAAGATGAAGATTATGGAATATGTCTCCATTTACCTCAATGGACAGATTACGCGGACGGTCTAGCGTAAAAGTCATCGTACTGCCGCTAATCTGCGGAGTGATACCATACGACAACGGACGCACCCTGCCACTCTTTACTTCTCCTTTATTATAGGTAACGGAAACTTCCACCTGACCGGAAAAGTCAAAATATCCCATTGAGGCTAGTTCAACATGATGCTTCGTCTGGCGTACTTCATCTACTTTCATCGGATAAGTAACTACTTCTTTCCATCCACTGCCAGATTGCCTCACCCGAACTGTAAAATCGTCTTTCAACTCCACCCCGTCACTAGGAACCGTATAAGTTATCAACTGGTTTTGTGCATAAAGAATACAGGTCATCATCCATAAAAGACCTGTCAAGCATAATGTTCTCATTCTTTTCATTTGTAAAGTCTGCTATTTATTTTAGAATATACGTTCAATAACTATCAATCACTCAAAGCGCCTACCAGCAATTCTAATATACCACAATTTCATTATCAATTAGGGCATGAAATAATCCTTTACCTAAAGAATATTCTTATTTCACACCCTAACTACTATAAATCAGTCTATTGATTTTCGATTTATCCTTCAGTTTTTATTACCAACCAGGATTCTGCGTTAATTGCGGATTCAAACGTATCTGCTGACGAGGAATAGGATCTAAATAATCCCTTTGTGTATAAAGCAAATTACCAGCCAAAGTTGCTATAGAACGTCCATAGTCAGGGTCGTTAGGATCAGAGCCCTCATAAAGCCCATAAAGCAAAGGATATTTTTCTGGATAATAACAGGGTTCACCGAAGTAAGTGGCATCATTGGCTTTCTCTGTTTCGTATGCCGTCCCCAAAACATGTCGACCCAATTTACGACCAGTCAAGTTAATATGCGCAATACCCCAACGTTTTAAATCGTCCATACGAAAACCTTCACCAAAAAGTTCACATGCACGCTCTCTACGTATTTCATCCAACATATTCATTTTTTTACAAATAGTTTTTCCTGTAGCATGATCCCAATAACCAGCATCCCAAACATTAGCAATTAACGCATTGGTCAAAGGAGCCACTCCAGCACGAGCACGATTTTTATTAATAGAGAAATTAAGATCTTCATCTGAAATGTTTCCATTATTCAATTCACAAGTCGCCTCGGCATAAATACAATGCACCTCTGCCAAACGAATCAATGGAAAATCTGCAGATTCTGTATTATCCGGACGATTTGCCCCTTCAATCAAATACTTACGGCTGCTGTATCCCCCCATTGTACTATTATTTCTAATTGTGGGATGGAAGACTGCACAAGAACTACTATATACGGGATCAGTAGGATCATAATGATCATTGTCCTTAGGAAACACAGGAGTAGGATAAGGTTGACTAGCATCCATACGTTGACGTCCATCTTCAGTACGGCTACTATAAGATACACGGTCAGGTAAGAAAGTACAACCAACAAAACGATAATCACGATTACGATATTCACCTATAAATGTTGCATATCCCTCGAATTCTGGATTATTCTGCGCATCAGACATACTACCTGTATAACTGATACGAATAGGAAGTCCATTACGACAAAGGAAAGATTCACCAAACTGAGCACTCATACCCGTTGCTGCACCTACCATGACCGAATGCGATAAATTAATACCACCACGACTCAGATCGTAGTCATATTTTTTTGAGAAAATAAATTCTTTATTCGTACTTTTTCCAGCACTTTTGAAATTAGGAATATTTCCACCCTTATCATCAATATTAAACAAATAGTAATAACTCAAAGAATCACATTCTGCCCACAACTTATAAGTTCCACTTTCAGCTTCTTCTATCACCTCTTTTGACATCTGCTTTGCTTCTGTCAACATATCGGTTATAGAAGGATATCCTTCCGGTTTAACAGTTCCTGCCCCCTGCGAACTCCCATCACCATCTAAATCATAATTGATAGCAGGAACATACTTTTCCCACGTAGCCTCATAAAGCAATACTCTGGCCAAAAAAGATTTGGCAGCTTCCTTGCTTACTTTTCCTTTGCTTCCTTCCGGAATTTCCGTTTCTTTAGGCAAACGCTTTACAGCCTCTCTTAAATCGGACATAATAAAGGCTGCCACCTCATACCGACTGTTTCGCGGGGCCTGTAACACTCCATCACTAACAGTCAACACATGGTCTGAAATAGGCACACCACCAAAATGTTGCAACAAATAAAAATGCTGCCATGCGCGAAAAAAATAAGCAGTCCCCACAGACTGGGCAATATCACTTTGGCTACCATCATAAGCTTCTGCCTTTTCCAACAATATATTGCAAGTACGGATATGCGAATAAGGCTTATCCCAACTCCAATTTCCTTCCGATGCCGAACCACCTCCATTGCTTCCTAATCCACTGATATCCGTCCCTCGGTCCATTATATCACCGTATGACGGCTTATTATCCAGATTTTTCCATCCAATTACATTATATAAAGCATTGGCTGCCTGTTCAAAATGTTCAGGAGTCTTAAACACAATAGCCTCTGTTCCCTGAGACAACGGTTCTTTATCAAGAAAGTCACTGCATGCAGTCAATGACATCACCACAGCCGATGCAAGAAAAAATTTATTTATTATGGTTTTCATATGTTTATATTTTAACAGGTTATTAGAATGTAACATCTACTCCGAATGTCAGCAATCTGCTGAACGGGAATGTGTTATTTGAATTTTCACCATATTCCGGATCATATCCATCCTTTACTTTTGTCCATTCCCAAAGATCATCACCGGAGAAGTAAACTCTCAATTTACTGAGTCCGGCTTTTGAAATCCACTTTTGAGGCAATGAATACCCCACTACCAAAGATTTCAAACGGACATACCGATTATTCTGAACACTGACATCTTTATTATTATAATTCCACTTATTAAAATTCTGGTCACGTGAAGCAATAGTATATTCTGCATCCCGATTATTCTCACTCCACATTTTCCCTGCGAAGTTTTTATTTTGCAGAACATAATTTGTAGTCCATGGAGCAGCCAAATATCCACCTCTTAACAATACTTGTTTACCTACTCCTTGGAAGAAAGCCGAGAAATCGATTCCTTTCCATTCCAATCCCAATTTAAAGCCAAATGTCAAACGAGGGGCCATATCTCCTGCATAGTAAAGATCATCTTTTGTTATAGCACCGTCACCATTCAAATCGACTACTTTACGAGCCCCCGGACGAAGTGTATTAGTAGATGCCTCCTGAGGTGCAGGAAGAATATTATTAGCTTTCGGTCCTGAATGATCCGCATTCCAATAATACTTCTCATAATATGCAGCCACTTCATCTGCACTTTGGAAAATACCATCAGTTTGGTATACATACAATGCTTGTCTTGGCATACCGATTAAGCGATTTTCATTCTTACCCTCATTAGGTACATTTTCATTATTAGCTAATTCAAGCACTTTTGACCATGCATCCGAAAGAGATCCTCCAATGTTATACTTTACCTGACCTATTTGATCATTCCAATTCAAAGCCAACTCCCAACCACGGGCACGAAACTTACCATTGTTGGTTTTAGGAGCAGCCGCACCTAAAATAGAAGGATATTGTACATCAATAAACATACCGTTATTGGTCTTGATAAAATAATCAAATGAACCTCTCAAACGATTGCTAAGAAAAGCAAAATCCACTCCCACATCGTGGCTGTCAATAGTTTCCCATGTACGTTCCGCAGATCTCATACCGTCTACCCACAATGAAGTATGCGTACCGGGATTTACACCAAAAATAGTCGTACCAGTTTTGATAGTAGCAAATCTCTCGTAATTGTCAATACCTTCCACACTACCTGTTCTACCATAATTGTAACGCAGCTTCAAATCACTCAACCATGAAACATCTTTTAAAAAGTCTTCATTTGAAAGTCTCCAAAAACCAGAAATAGAATAAAAATTTTTCCAACGTTGTTCTTTCGCCAACTTAGAAGACCCATCCCGACGACCCAATACCTCTATTGAATATTTATCAGCATAAGTATAATTCAAACGCCCTAAATAAGAAACCAATCCCCAAGAATTCTGTCCACCATATGCCTCATTATTATTTCCATTCACCCATACATCCAAATCTGCTAATCCAGACCCCGGATAAACAGCACCGGATTTACGAACCGCACCTACCCTTTTATATGTTTCTTGTTCGGCAGTCATACCCAACATGGCAGAAACGCTATGCACATCAGCAAAAGTACGATTATAATTAGCAAAAGCACCTAAAGTAATGTTTTCCCATTTCGCTATTTCTTCTTTCAATTGTCCGGGACCTTGCTTATTACCAGTCTGTGTACCTACCCAATCATAATATTGTACTTTATTCTTCACTTCCTGCATATTTCTCTGTACAGTCTTATAAGCCCCCGAAGCTGAAATAGAAAGTCCTTTTACCCATTTAGAAAAATCATAAGTTGCTTTAGCACTTCCTCTAAAAGTTGTCAATGAATTTTTCTTCTCCCCTCCTTGGGTCAACCCACCAATAGGATTCCGGTTACCACTAAATGTATCATAAGCCTGACCATTTTTATTATACACAGTCCAAAACCAAGGATCAAAATATCCAGCTCCCACATCAGTAGTTGGGGTTATAATATCACGTTTGTCATACGACATACTTGTTTCAAATTTCAAAGCATCTGTCGCTTGATAATCAGCATTTAAACGACCACTATATTTTTTTTCTCCATCATTAGCAACTTTCAACTGTGAATTATTATCCGCATACCCCAAAGACGCTCGATAACTAAACTTTTCATCTGCTCCAGAAATACTAATCGAATGCTTTTGAGAAGTTGCCTGACCATAAAGATAATCCATCATATACACATTTGGGTCCCAACGTTCCACTTTATCACCATTTTGTAATGTCAAGACTTTACCTGCACGAAGAGCATTAAAAAGAGTTTCCCCCTTATATACTGTTGGTGCACCAGTAGCCGGATCAATATCCGATTGATCCAAAGTAGGACCACCAAAAGAATTAAATATCCACCAATTTACAGCTTTATGAATTTCATCAGCAGTAGTTAAACTAGGATTTAAAGCGGCAGCATCATTATATTGAGCTTCATAAAACATATCCAACCATTCCCGATTATTTGTAATAGGAGGCTGAATACCGTTAATTGTGCGACTAACAGAGCCACTATATGATATTTGAGCCTTTCCTTTTTTACCACGCTTTGTTGTTACCAGTACAACACCTGAAGCCGAACGGGCACCGTATATCGCAGCCGAAGCATCCTTCAAAACTGAAATATTTTCAATATCACTTGCATCCATAGCATTTAACTCATCCAATGAACCTGTTATACCATCAATGATAACTAATGGAGAAGATTTTCCATTAACAGAAATATCACCACGTATTTTCATCTCTGCTCCCTCACTACCCGGACGAGTAGAAGTGCGTGTAATAGTCAATCCCGGAACTTCACCTTGCAAAGCTACTGTAGCATTAGCAATACCCTTATTTTTAAAAGCCTCATCCCCCTTGATCTGACTAATAGAACTAGTTAAAGAAGCTTTCTTTTGGGCACCATAACCAACTACTACTACTTCATCCAGCACCTCAGTATCCTCTTTCAAAACGACCTTAACGTTTGTTTTCCCTGATATATTAACTTCCTGAGTCTTGTATCCGATATAAGAAATGACCAATATGCCTTTTTCCGGAACATTATTCAATGTAAAATTACCATCAAAATCGGTAATTGTACCATTAGTCGTGCCTTTTACTTGTACCGTAGCACCAATTACCGGTTCTCCTGTAGCATCCACCACTTGCCCTTTTACCGTTCCAGTCTGCATAACAGTCTGCACCCCATTCACCTCTGCAAATACAGTCTGCGGGCTACCTGCCAACAAGGCAGAAGCCATCACCGTAGAAAACAAGATTCTTCTCGATGAAAATTTAAAGAATTCGTTTTTCATAAACTTAAAATTTAATATTAACAGTTTTATTGTTGTTTTCTTATTATATACACTGTTTGATAAACTCGCGCACCTCATGCCGCCCTATCCTTAAATGGTTTTCAACGGTACGGTGCGAAAGATTTAATTCCGCTGAAATATCTGAAATAGATTTGTCTTCAAAACGACTCATTGCATAAATAGTACGACGCCGTGGAGGAAGCAAAGACAATCTATATTTCTCACACGCTTCCAAATCATTGGCCACCACACGAAGTTCTGTTTCATTTGTATAAGCAACCGTATGCTCATATAAATAAGAAGTAACTTCTTGCCTCTTATAATAACGACGTAAATAGTCAGTTACCAAATTACGAGCAATAGTAAAAATAAAATACTTAATAGTCTCTGCACAGAGCATCCGATCGTAGTCCATCAGCCGTACATACACATCTTGAGCCAAGTCTTCCGCCTCTTCTTTATGAGCTATCCTATAATAGATATACAGATAGACCGAATGATGATAATTCGTATAAGAATCCTCTATTAATTGAGTAGATTTCATGGATATGTTTTTCATGTCTTCAGCTTTTTGGGTTACATTTACGAATGCAAATATAGAAGGTAGAAGGACAAGAAAAACACTTTTTCTATTCTAATAAATCTCATATCATTACCCTAGACCAAAGACAGACTAATCCGCTAGTTTATAACAGATTAAGAATTTGACACACTCAGTATCATATAATAATTTGAGACTCTCAACAAAAAATAGAGAGGTTATTCATTGTTTTTCCCAATACTTCGGATGTACTCATTGGGAGTGATATTAGTCGCTTTTTTAAAATATCGAAAGAAAGAAGCTCTTGAACTGAACCCACACAACTCAGCCAAAGCACTCAAAGTGTATTTAGCATATTCATCTTTCTCCACCAAGCGCTTGAATTCAGCTATGCGATAATCATTGATATAATCATAATAATTACGGTTTAGATACTGATTAAATAAATAGGACAAAGTATGAGATGATGTGCCAATGGACACAGCCAAATCGGCAATCTTCAAATTAGGATTAGTATAAGGTTTTTCTCTATGCATAACAATCTCCAATTTCTCAGCCAACCGTTTACATTCCTCCACACTTATCTTATTTGTCCTGTATTTCTCTTCCGCTACAATATGGGATTCCTCAACTGGCTGAATCTCCTTTTCTATAACTTTAGCAGAGTCAGGCATCAGTTCTTCCCTTTCGTTCTCCACCTCTTTCTTTTTTTGATAAAGGACAGCAATGCTTCCGGTCACCACAGCTATCACGATGAACACTATGCTCCATATACTAATAGAAGACGCTATTTTAACCGTTAGCTGAGTTTCTGACTCTGGATTCCCCATCTGTCTTACTTTAAAAGTATAATTACCGGACGGTAAATCATAATAAGTAATATCCGAACGACCTGTCAAAGCCATCCATCCGGTATCCTCACCCTCTAATTGATATTCGTATGACATAAAAGCAGGTGCCGTATAACTGAAATCAGAAAAGTAAAAGGTAACATTCTTCTGAGAAGCTTCCAATGAAATTTCACTCTTGCCGCCATCTCCCACAACAGATTGCACTACAGATTTTCCATTTACACATATATCTGTTATGGCAACCGAATAGGGAACGGATTTCCTCTGATTCATCCGCACTGTATCCAAATACAGAAGCCCTTTGGAGTTTCCAAACCAAATGCCGTTCTCATCACGTACCGGCGGACAAAGAGTAAAAATGGAACTGGGAATACCATCAACAAAATTATAAGGAATAAAATGGTCTTTCTTATCATACCGGAACAAACCATTGTTAGTTCCCAGCCATAACCACTTTTCACGATCCTCTACAATAAACATACCATCATTCCCATCCAAAGGAGTCCCCGGCTGCAAACGCCTAAAAATAGTCATAGACAAATCAGAGATAAAAAGAGAGCCTTTGTCCGGAAAAAAATAAAGATCATGGTTGGAATCTTCGTAGATCACTCTTATTTTTTCCTTATGAATAAATCCCTCAGGAAACACATCGGTTTTCAATGTCCGGGCAGAGGGGTCCCAAATGCACATTCCATTCTCTGTACATATCCATCCTTTATGAGTGGAATCAAAATAGATTTCATATACGTTCCCTTCTGGCAACTTAGAATTGGCACTGGTATAATGAGCTATCTGTCTGCCGTCTTTATAGCAGAATATTCCTAAAGATGTTCCTATCCACAAATTCTTTTCACGATCCTGCTTGATACAAAAAATATGTCCCTTACTAAAAGGCATTCCTCCATCCGGTTCAAAATCTCTGAGTGTCAAAGTCGCAGGATTTAAAACATACATTCCACCACCGTATGTACCTATATAATACTCATTCTGATAATACAGACAACTGAAAATCATATTTGAGCGTAACTGTGGAACCTTGAAACTTTTATAACGATGATTTTCTTCGTCAATATAAAAAAGTCCGTCACGAGATCCAATCAGTTTCTCTTTCTCTTTGATAGCAAGTGCACGTACTGGCATATCTCTGGAATCAAAAAAAGGAGCATACGTATAAGTGGAGAACAGCCCACTCTGATATAATGTGTAATCCAACCCCAGCTGATAGAATCCTACCCAAATCAAACCTTCTTTATCAACCAAAACAGAATAAACGGAATTAGAACGCAAAGTTTCATCCTTCCCTGTTTCATGACGCATGGAACGAACAACTTTCTTTTTATCCGTTGATACAAAATGAACTCCGTTACCATCGGTTCCCACATACAAAAGGCTTTTCCCATCACCGGATAAAGAAGAAATTACATTACAACCTACATCAACAAAACGAGCAAATTCTTTAGTTTGTGTATCGAAACTGATGATTCCCTGCCCCATCGTTCCTAAATAAAGCATACTCCCAATCCTAGCTATATTCTTAAAAGAACAAACATGCTTCTCTTCCATCACATTATGATAAGCCTCTATTTTTCTATCTGAAAGTCGCAGAGAATAAAGACCATTCTCCGTAGCCATCCAAAGTATTCCATCTTCTCCCAAATTCAAGCCACCAATAGAGTTCGCCGCCGACAACATATTAGGATCTATCATAATTTGGTTCAAGCTACCTCCTTTATAAATGAAAAGCCCCCTTTCTGTTCCGATATAAAGTATTCCTTTCCCATCATGTAAAAGAGAGCGCACAGCATATCCTATCGTTTCACGGGCAATGGGCTCCAAACTATTTTTCTGCTTGCTAACACGCCATAATCCACTACCATTCCCCATCCACAATTCATTGCCAGGCATCTCAGCAATGGCATTTACCCGTTTCAATTTTTCATCTGAACCCGGAATAAGATAATGCTTGAAATGAATTCCATCAAAACATTCCAACGAATTGCCGGTCCCCAACCACACATAACCTAAAGAATCTTTATAGATGGCATTTACCACTAAATCTGATAATCCCTCAGTTACAGACAAGCCACGAAAAGCGTAGGAACGAGAGAAAATGGGTAAAGACAAGAATATAAGAAACAATATAAATATAAATCTTAAAATGTTTTTCATTACATTGTGCATATTTGGAACCTCGTGTTTATCAAATAATGCAAATATAGTGAAAAGGGAATATATTTTCCCTATCAAAAAAAGAAAAAATCATCATCCACTTCTTATTTGCTGTATGAAAAAGAAAGGATGATGATTTAAAAAGATTACTTTATAAAAGAAAGTTTATATCAAAGTTTGCGTAAATCATGTCCGGGCAACAAATTATATTCTTTTCCATTCATCCTGACTTTACAAGGTGCAGAAGCTGCATATTTCCAAACGCCCTCTTTATACACCAACATCACATCTGTTACTGTCAATGAACTTATTTCAACATGTGGAGTTTTCAATAGTGTACCTCCTCCCAAAAAGAAAATACAATCATCGCCTTGTTTATTTCCCCACAATGCATAAGCAGCTTGTACAGTCATTTCTCCACTTTTACACAAATGACCTGCATCATCCGAAGAAATAATCCGGTCCACACGCCCCTCTTTTTGTTGAATACAAATTCCGACATGACTTCCAGCCACACCACTTTCCACTTCTGGAAAAGTAACGGAGGAAATACATCCCGGCTCCTTTACCGAAGAAGGTTCATAAACAGCTACAAACGGACGATTCCAAGCTTCACCTTGTTGGCGGGCTACAAAAGTCAACGTAGGTTGCTCTTTGATAGCATAAGGCATATCCGGAATCCGGCTCAATCCTTCAGTCATCGGGCTCAAAGCCGAGAAGACTTTACGTTCAGGAGCACCTTTCATCCACATATTCATACTGATATTATCCTCATCCGGCATCTGTATAGTAAACATTGTTTTAATATCTTTGGAGGTCTCGGCACTTTTCTTGTCAAACAAATAAGAATAGGCATATATATGTGCCCCAGCAAAAGCCAGTTCCTCCGTTGGTTGAAGAAACAAGCTACTCCCATCAGCAGCAGTCAAGTTCATGGTTTGTCCCATATTATGATAAAAATAATCATGCATTTTATCTCCTCCCTCCACTTTCCTGCTACGGAAAATATCGACATAATATCCGTTCTTTTCTCCTGTAGTCACAATACTCATCATACGGTTTTGATCAGCTTGTGATTCAGGTTCACGGAAAAAGACTTCACTATAACTCACAGGCTGATAATCTACTTTCATCCCTGCTTCGGGGTAGCAGTTCAATAATTTGAAAGCATGATTGCTTTTCATAACCGGATAAGAAGAGATTCCATCTACACAAACCGTATTGTGTGCAGGGAACTGACTATAATACTCCAAATAATCCAAACCGGAATAAAGGGTCAAGCCAATACCTCCATCCGGTGCCAGACGATATCCTTTTCCATAAAGTTCCATGCTGATGCCATTGGCATGCATGTGATTCCCTTCACTGGCATTTTGGGCAATCATCAAACTATGACGTTTGTCCATGCCATTGCGTTGCACCAACCAACTGGCATTGGGAGCATAAAAAGTAGGAGTTACATAATCATTGATATCACCGGCAGGTATCTTATCATCAATTACCAAAGGCTTGTCACTGAAAAAAGAAGTTACCGCCACCCTCACATTTTTCTTTTCAGTCGCCGGTTTGGAGGCATCGGGATCAAATAACTTCAACATAGCAGTAAATTGTCTTTCTTGATATTTTTTACCATGTTTCTGGGCATTAGCTACCATACGGGCAAAGATAGCAGGATTCAATTTACCGGGATGTGTATCGCCAAAACCCATTGTCATACAATCCGGAAACAAATATTGCGGGTCGGCGGCCACCGCTTTTTTTATGACAGGAATCTCCTCGGTCAGGTCCATACCCAAATTACGGTCAAAGATAGTGACCATATCCGTATAATCCCCGACAACTACCTGACTATAACCCGGACATTCAGCCCAAATACCGGTTTCAGCATCATAACCATAATCAGCAAGCTGTTTCAGTGACCATTGACGGATGGAAGAACGATTCAACACATAATCAATATAATACTCGCCTCCCTTTTTATCCGGATAAGAAGCATCAGATTCCAAAATCATGCCGATGCTCATGATATAACGTGCCTGCATCAGATTCCAGTTATTATGCGGCACTCCATTATCAATGATATTATCCGCCCATTTCTTGAATGCTCCGGCATAGATGTCCATCTTATCAGCCTTATCGGTTTTCAAATAATCATATAAAAAATCATACAATGGAACCAAAGCATTCACAGCATCCTCGTGAATGACTTCAAAACTGCTCATACCCACCAAAGTCTGCTGATGTCCATGATTCAAATCCTTGGGAACATTCCGGTAATAAATCCCCGTCATATAAGTGTCAAATACCGAAGCTGCCAAATCAGCATATTTCTTCTCCCCGGTCATCCACCAAAGAAAAGCGGCATCACGGGCGATACCCAGTATCTCTACATTAATACTTTGGATGATATTTCCGGTTTTACTGATATTCACCCATTCGTACGGTCTGCCTTCCAACGTCCCATTTGCCAGATACATTCCCCGAGCATCTTCCTGATAAGGCTTCAAATCTTCCAGCTTGGGACGTACATAGTTAGTTGCATGACTGCGTGCACCGGTATACATCACCGTAGGAGCCGGCGCCTTCTCTCCTCCTGCATGATCATAATATTCTCCTTTAATATATACCTCCGTTGCATGAGTTTTCCAATACATTTGCAAACGGGAAGTAAGCCATTCAGGCCCTCGGTCAGCATACCGGTCAGTCCGTTGCTTTAACTTTTCAAACACTTCCTGTGCCCACGGTTCTTCCTTTATCAACTTCTGCGTTTCAACTTTGCCATTACTATCCGTCAGATAACGGGGATGACCTTGTGACAGTTTCACCGATAAGGAAGTTTCCTGTGCATATAATACACTTGTTACAAGCAAGCATATCCATAAAACGATCTTTCTCATAATTCTATTCATTCTCTTTCACAAAAATACGTATCATAAAGCTATTCCACTCAATCCAAATGAATTATTTTATCATCCGCCTCTTCCATTCAAATTTAAAGTTACCGAATATAAAATGTTTGCTTTACCGGCTCTGCAGTCTTTATCTTAGGATCAGAGTTTTTTCCGTATTGCCATGCTATTACAGTTACTTTTACCGGATAGGTGGTTTTAGGAGGAATAGCAGTTAATATCAATCGATTACCATCCACATAAGCCGGTCCCGATTCCACATAAAAATCTACCGGCAAGCCACAACTGGAAACAGCAGATAAAGAAACGTACTTAGTACCACGCTTTATGTCCGGTAACGTTGCAAACTTAATATATTGCTGCTGTCCTTCCGTATTTTTAACCGGAATTATCATCTGAGCTTGCTGAACAGCCGGTTTATATTCTTCATCTCCCGGATGAGTTATTGAAAAAACAATATCCGATTTCTTGTCCGTCCATAAAGTTCCCCGATTCCATTGTATTCGAAATGTCACAGAATCAACTAAAACAACTGGGCCGGTAATCATCTGCAGGACCGGAGCTTTTCCAGCATGACCAATAGATGCCCCAACAGGCAAATCAGTCCAATTGGAAAGTCGGGGACTTTCTCCTGGAACAGTATCCAAAAAAACAGGGGTCAATTGAAATGTGATACCATCTTCCTGTGGTATAAAAGCCGGGTGAACTTGTAAATGAGTATTCTGTTGGGATACTGTTTTTCCGTTTTGAGACACACTTACCAATTGTG
>PPYF01304319.1_pt1 | contig 25128 bp, 33 predicted proteins | sample 1559871 | NCBI WGS metagenome assembly PPYF01 (sample SAMN08240021, study PRJNA423297) | Human gut metagenome, whole genome shotgun sequencing project. | reverse complement strand
ATTTAATGATTTTACATAAATAATTTATGTTAATTTAATTTAAATTTATGTTATTTTTATAACTTTTTATCTAATTTCATTACTTTTCGTTGTTTTTACATAATTAAATGATTATAATTTATGTAAATAAAACAATTCATCCATTTTACTCAATCAAATGTAACAGAAAGGAGAAATTATGCTTAGCATCGAATTAAATGATTTAATCAAACAAATAATTAAGAAAAAAGCTGAATCACAAACTATAGAAGTTAAAGCGGCACACAAAGGAACACCTAAACGTTTATATGATACATTATCAAGTTTTTCAAACCAGGACAGCGGTGGAATAATCGTATTCGGTATAGATGAATCATTAGGTTTTAAACCCGTAGGTGTCTATGATTTGCAGGATTTACAAAAAAAAGTAACTGAACAATGCAATCAAATGGATCCTGTAGTTCGTGCTATATTTACAACCACAGAATATGAAGGTGTTAATATCTGTAGTGCTGAGATACCATCAATAGATATCACTAATCGTCCATGTTACTATCGTGGTGCAGGAAAGACAAAAGGTTCTTATGTTCGCGTAGGTGATGCAGATTTACCTATGACAGACTACGAAATATATAGTTTTGAATCTTATAAGGCTCATGTTCATGATGATGAAAGACCAATTGATCGTGCTGATTTATCTTTATTAGACGAAGTAGGTATCAATAACTATATTCTTCAAATGAAATTAAATCGCCCTTATTTTTCAAAATTATCAGAAGAGCAGATTTACGAATTATTATCTATTACACGAAACGGCGTACCTACTCTTGCTTCTGTATTAAATTTCGGAATATATCCACAAGGATTGCTTCCACAATTAGCTATTACCGCAACTGTTATTCCTGGTACTGAAATTGGTGAAACTACAAATGATGGTGTTCGTTTTCTAGATAACAAAAGAATTGAGGGAACATTATCTGAAATGTTAGATGAAGCAATTGCCTTTTGTAATAGAAATATGCGTACTCAAACAATCATTGATCAAAACACAGGAAAAAGAAATGATAAAACTGAGTACCCTATCAATGCCATAAGAGAAGCGATACTCAATGCATTAATACATCGTGATTACAGTGTTCATACTGAAGGAACTACTATCCAGATATCTTTCTTCACTAATCGTCTAGAGATTCATAGTCCAGGCAGCCTTTATGGAAGAATGACAGTTGATGATTTAGGAAAAGCAAGACCTGATTTAAGAAACCCTGCACTTGCAACGATGTCTGAATTTTTACTTAAGACAGAAAATAGATATTCAGGTATTCCTACTATTCGTAGAGAAATGAAAGAATACGGTTTACCAGAACCTCTATTCGAAAACAAGAGAAACGAGTTTGTGGTCACTTTATTCAACAAGACAGAAAATTCTATAAATAACAGCGAAGATAACACTGATTTAATCACTTTTTGTAAAACTCCAAGAACAAGACAAGAAATAAGTGATTATTTAGGTCTTAAAACTACTCAGTATGTCTCAAAGAATTACATTCAACCTCTTGTCAATCAAGGTAAACTAAAACTTCTAGATCCCGACAAGCCAAAAAGTAAAAATCAAAAATATTACTCTTAACAAAAAGACTCCTTTCGCAATAATTTTGTGAAAGGAGTTTTAATAATCTAAAAAATCACTAGATATTTTTTTCTTATCTTAAGAAAACTTAAGTACATTACTATATATTCTATTAGTATAATTAGATAAACGGAGGGATCAACTATCCATCACCTAAAGGTAATGGACTTGTAACTGTATCAGGTACTAAACTTCCCATGCCATACAGCAAACATTCGTTTACGGGTAAGATTTTACGCAATACGCGAGTTTTGTATTGCAACCTCATATCTTGTCAATGCACAAAAGAGTGCCTTTGATGAGCAGCACATCTAACGGTTTTCTCTTTAAAAACTGCTACGGTTATTTTAGCATATTGAGCAACAATTTACAAGGCTCCTCCCACCGCCTAAAGGCAGTGGGTTTCTGCCTATGACAAAGGAAAGGATTTATTTATGAACTCGCAGACTAGAGAAGGCGCTACCATGAAAAAGAAAACAATAGTATCTGTTATATTCGCATTAATACTTCTTGTGAGTGGTATGATATACTGGAAATATTCTAATGATTATACTCATGTAATCAAAGAGAACTGGAATATATCTATTCCTTCAGATTCTGATTATTCTGAAGTATATAGAAAAGATTCTGGATCAAGTTTTAATGGAGATGGTATTCGTTATCATGTTTTTACTTATGAAAACGAAGAGCCTATTAAAAAGATGTTCTCATGGAAAAAAGATCAAGGAGAAACCATCTATGATGGTCACTATATAGATGCAACAAATAAGTGGTTAGATGAAATTAATGTACTTGCAATAAGTCGTCCTACTCACACAGATTGTGTCTATTGGTATAAGTCACATGAAGACCATAGTGAAATAATCATATTATGGAACAAGAAAGAAAAGAGACTCTATGTAGTGGAGTCATTTATGTAGAAAGAACCTGTTCAAATGAGCAGGTTCTTTTACAGTTCGTATTTTTCATAATCATTTCAAGTACTTCATCAGCATCTATAATGTTACCTTCGTTAGACTGTTGTCTTGAAAGAATCATTAAGTGTATAATGTTTCATGCCAAAAGAGAGAACCTCCACAGCACTATTTTCAAATATAATATAATAATATTTTCATATAACATCTGCTTAATGGATCCTATTCAGTGCTATACTATTAACAAGCAATAGTAGGGAGACATAAGTTATGGATAAAGTATTAGAATGGGCAAAAGAATTACAGAGCCTTGCACAAGCAGAACTTTTCTATGGACACGATGTATATGATAAAGAGCGTTATCAGCGTATAAGAGAGATTGCAGCAGAAATGATGTTAACAAGAACAGATATACCAGCCGAAAAAATTCATGGATTATTCTGTAATGATGTAGGCTATCAAACGCCAAAAGTAGACACTCGTGCAGCTATATTCAAGGATGGAAAGATTCTTCTTGTAAAAGAGAAAGGGCAATGGTCTGTTCCTGGAGGATGGTGTGAATTTAATCTTTCTCCTGCTGATAATGTAGTGAAAGAAACTAAAGAAGAAGCAGGATTGGATGTCTGTGTTAAAAAGGTTATATCGGTACAAGATAGAGATAAGCATAACCTTCCACCTTATGCTTATGGTGTTGTAAAGATCTTCTACTTATGTGAAGTACTAGGTGGAGAGTTTATTGAAAATATAGAAACAACTGAAAGTAGATATTTTTCTAAAGAAGAACTTCCAGAATTAGCTGAACATAAATGTAACAAAGAACAAATACTGATGTGTTTTGACGCTTATCAATCTGATCATTGGACAGTAACTTTTGATTAGAAATTATATCTTTCAAATTAACACCACTAAAAAAATAGGGCTGTAACGAATAGATAGTATTTACTACTACCTTGAGCGTTACAGCTCTTTTTCGTATATTCCCACCTAAAAAGGTTATTCACCACGTGGCGGTGAATGACCTTTTCATATTTCAGACGCACTTAAAAAGAACTTGCCCCTTTCTTAAAATAATTTTATCAATCAAATAGTTTAGTGTTTCTATGTTAGTAGAAAACTCTATGCAACTTGCATATTTATACTTTTGAGTATATCTTTTCCACAATCTCTGTAAAGTTGAATCTTGACTAATAGAAAATATTATCTCTTTAGAATCTCGTAGCAGAGAGCTAGTTTTTCTTTTAGTGCATGTCTTAAGAAACGCTAAAGACAAATCATCATAATCTATGGACTCTTTGTAAGATCCAAAAAGAGTTGTTACATCGTAATAATCACGCATCCTTGTATTCAAAACTCCTCTTGAAAGGATTGTTTGTATTTTTTCCGCAAGCAGTGTTTCTAAATTATAAGACCCTGACTACTCCCACGGACAAGCCCGTGGGGTCCTGATTGCCAAGTGTAGCTTGTAATCGTACATCATTTTCAGACTTTGGAGTTACAAGTGTAAATCTATTTTAATCGGAACCACAAGTTCTTCAAGTTTTGCATCTATATGAACTCTTAACCCCGGATATTCCATGTTATCCATAACATCTAGCACGTCTTTCAAAACAAATTCAATATGATCATCAAGAACAATATCTTTAATCTCGCTGATAATTTTCGTTGTTTCTTCCTTTATTAAATCAAAATTACGTATTGTTGTATCAATATCCATTGTCGAACGCATTGCAATACCAATCATAGAAGTCACCAATATTCCGCCTTTGATTATAAAATCATCTTTATACTTTGAATACCTTATTCGCTCCAGAAAACGTTCCATCATATATATTCTCAACAAAGCAATTGGATCTGTACCATTTTTCTTAGCTAAATTCTTGATCTTTCCTTTTATTTGTGCAGGAGTCAAATACATTACAACAATATCTCCATATATTGTTTAATTATTTTTTCCAGTCTAAATGTCTTCGCATAAAACATTAAACGGTTTAGATCCTTATCTTTTCTTTTTACATAGGATTTTAATGCTGCATTAAAATCCTGTATTTCAAAATTGCTTCTATTTCTTACCAAATCACAAACTGTTCTTTCTAAATCATACATTGGAATCTCATGACCGAATTGATTTACAACAGTTTTTTTACCCAAATCCAATAGTTCTCTCTTTACAGTATACACTTTATAGCCAGCGCGAGTTAAGGTAGTTGGATTATAGCCAGAATACATCGTAATATTATGAATCATAGGTTCTCGATCCACTAAACCATAATAATACAAAGCATCATCGTGAGATACCACTCCTTTTGGACAACGTAACGATAATACATAGGCTTCATCTTCTAATGTTTCTTTTGAGATATAAATACCTGGTCCTACCTTTTCCATATTATTTCTCTTAATGAAATTATAAATAGACTGTCTAGACAAATTCACTTCTTTTAAACTTTTTAAATTCAAAACACCATTATTCATATAACTAAGTATTTCATCCATGATATCACCTCATGTTTACATTCTTGCTAATATTATATATTATATTAGCGTTTTTGTAAATCGAGTTCCTCACAGATTGCTCCTCCTATAAGAATCATACTCAATTATTTTGAAAATTTCTTAGATTCATCTACAAAAATGTGCTTTTATAACACGTAATGTATTCTATCTTTATCAAAACGATTCTGTTGAGGACGCACTGATTCAGGATATCCACATGTAATAATTGCGAAAGCTTCTAAGTTTTCAGGTATATTTAATACTTCACGCACTGCATCCATTCTCTCTTTTAATGGTGCAATACCTAACCATACAGCACCAAGTCCAAGTGAATCTGCTTCTAATAGAAGATTTTCTACTGATGCACTCATATCAATATGGGCATATTCAGGCATTCTACAGTTAATACGATAACATGCAACAAAAGTAAGAGGTGCAGATGCACAGCATGATGCATAAGTGCTTGTTTTTGATAGTTTCTCTATTGTTTCTTTTGTTTTTGACTACATAGAATCCCAAAGGCTGTTGGTTTCATGCAGATGGTTCAGCCATAGCACCTTTCAACATCATTTCTATTTTTTTATCTTCTACCTTCTTATCTAGATATTTTCTAACACTTGTTCTATGAAATAATTATTTCATTCTTATTCTCCTTATCCCTAAGTAATTTATATGTTGTCTAATAGTTATTAAGATTATCTCCCAAGTTCTATCTCTTTTCTCCCAAATCGATACCATTTTTGGGAGATAAATAATTATATTGGGAGAAAAAAATGCAACGTTAGATTTCTAACATTGCATTTTGTTTACATTAATATTTAGGTGTTAATCCTACATACATATCTTTGTAGTGTTTTGCACTCTGTTCCCAAGATACATCTTTGTTCATATTACGAACTACCATGTCATCCCAGTATGGTCTACTTTCGAAGTAAAGTGTCTTAGCACGATTGATTGCATCATATAAAAGTCCACTTTCATATCTATCGAATGTAAATCCATTACCAGTGTTATCAAATAAGTTATAAGGCTGTACTGTATCTTTTAATCCACCAGTTTCTCTTACGATTGGTACTGAACCATATCTCATACTAATTAACTGGGTTAATCCACATGGTTCAAATCTAGATGGTACTAATAATGCATCACATCCAGCATAGATGTTATGTGCTACATTTTCATTGTAGGCAATATAAGCACAGAAGTTACCCTTATACTGGTTTTCATAATAACGGAATGCATCTTCATATTCTGCATCACCTGTACCTAATACAACAACCTGTGTATGTTCATCCATAATATGTGGAATTACACTATTTACAAGATCTAGACCCTTCTGGTTAGTCAAACGCGAAATCAAACCAATGACAATCTTATGATCATCTACTTGTAATCCTAATGATTCCTGTAAAGCTTTCTTATTTGCTTTCTTGTTTTCAATAACATTCTGACTGTCATATGGCGCAGCTAATAGTTTATCAGTTGCTGGATTCCAGATATCTGTGTCAATACCATTTACGATACCTACAAGCTTGTTATGATGATATCTTAAGTGTTCTTCAAGACCTTCACCATATTCTTCAGTCTGGATTTCACCAGCATATGTATTACTTACTGTAGTTACAACATTACTATAAGTAATACCACCCTTTAACATATTCGCATCCAACCAATTCTGTGTGAGGCAGTCTTTATTAAATACATAATCAGGAAGTCCTGACCAGTACTGAATAGTCTTTCTATCATAGATTCCCTGGAATCTTAAGTTATGAATAGTAAGTACACAGCTTGCACGTCCTACATTGCTGTCTTTAAAGCATGTTCTTAAGTATAGAGGAACTAAAGCAGCCTGCCAGTCATGACAATGTACAACATCAGGTGTCCAATCTAAATAGTTAAGTGCTGCAAGAGCCGCTTTACCAAAATAACAGAATTTAGGAATATCATCGATTAGATTAGTATATGGATTACCCCAAGAGAAGAATTCATCGTTATCAATAAAATCATAAACAACGCCATCTTCCTGGTATTCCATAATACCTACATAATACTGTTTACCATCTGCACATAAGTCCATAGAGAATGAACCTTTATATTCCATCTTTTCCTGGAACTTCTGTGGAATACATTTATATCTAGGAATAATAACCTTAACATCACAATTCAACTTAGCAAGACTCTTAGGAAGAGCAGACATAACATCTCCTAATCCACCTGTCTTTACAAATGGATAACATTCAGAACCAATGAATGCTACACTTCTACGTGGACCTAAATCAACTGGTGCTGGAGCAGGAGTTTCCTGAACAACTACTTCAGGTTCTACTTCAACCTTCTTTTCAACTTCAGGAGCTACTGTTTCTTCTACTTTAGGTTCTTCCTTTTTAACTGTTTCTTTCTTAGTAGCTGTAGCCTTCTTAGTTGTCTTCTTTGCAGTTGCTTTCTTAGTTGTCTTTTTAGGTGCTTCTTCTTTTACAGCTTCTGTCTTTGCAGCAGCTTTTTTAGCTGTTGTTTTCTTAGCAGCTGTAGTCTTCTTAGCTGCTTTCTTTGTTGCAGTCTTTTTAACTGTTTCCTTTTTAGGTTCAGCTTCCTTTACTGTTTCCACCTTAGCAGCTGCTTCCGTTACTGGAGTTTCTTTTTTAACTGCTTCTGTTTTTGAAACTGTAGTTTTCTTAGCAGTTGTCTTTTTAGGAGCAGCTTTCTTAGCTGTAGTTTTCTTAGCAGTTTCCTTTACGGGAGCTTCTTCTTTAACCGCTTCTGTCTTTGCAGCTGCTTTTTTAGCTGTTGTTTTCTTAGTAGTTGTAGTCTTCTTAGCTGTCTCTTTTTTAGGTTCAGCTTCTGCTACTGTTTCTACCTTAGTAGCTGTTTCCTTTACAGGAGTTTCTTTTTTAGTTGCAGTCTTAGTGGCTGTAGCTTTCTTAACTGTTTCCTTTACAGGAGCAGCTTCTTTTGTTGTATCCTTAGCAGCTGTTGTTACTGTTTCTTTCTTAACAGCAGCTGCTTTTGTAGTTGTTTTCTTTGTAGTTTTCTTTCTCATATCTTCTTCTCCGATCTCTTAGATTAAAACAAACCATAAAACCTTAACTTTCTCATTTTCTCTTGCAACATCCCCTACTATTACAATTAAACTTTAATTTCACTTAAAGTTAGTAATATATTCAAAATATTTCTTTATTTATTGTACCATAATCTGTAAAAGTTGTTTATACAAAAGAGACTTATTCCAAAAAATGGATTTATGCATATTCCTCCAAATACTTATTATATGTATTCTTATCAATACAAACATATACCTTATTCCAGAAAGCATCATAATCATTATTAATAACTAATCTCTCATAGCATTTCTCTGCATTCTCTTCTGATATCATTATCACAACCACGAAGTACTTCTGCTTCTTCTATAAGTCCTATCTCATCAAATACTTTCACAGCATCAGCATATGATTTTAGATCTAATCCATCCATACCTAATTCCGTATCACAATCAATAAAAACAATAATATTCTTAATCCACGAAGGATACTTTTCTAATTCACCTCTTACCTCTGGATATTCATATATATCAGCCATTGCCTGTACAAAATCTTCACCATTTGTGATTTCTGATATGGCATGATCTATAAAGTTCACTTCTTCAGTCACCTCTCTTGCAATATATTTTACAATTATTCTATAAAACAATATAAAAAATGAATCACAAAGATCATTTCAAAACATTCCATGTATTTAAACGGGGATTTGCGTATATTTAGCACTTATATGAACGGGGATTTGCGTATTTTCATCTTATATTCACGACAAGTTAAATTATGGATAGGTGAGATAGAAATCAAAAAATGCTACACAATCTCATATGTAGCACTTGTAATATTACAAATTATTTATGTATTTATGAATTGTTGATTTTACAGCACCTTTTCCAACAATCATTTCACCACCATCCTTATAAAGATCTGTAAAGAATAAACGTTCATTAGATAAAATCTGTTTTAATACTTTTATTTTTTGGATACTCCATCAAACAGATTGATTATCCAATGCATAAGATATAATATAAGTGCAAAAGAAAGAGAAGGAGTTGATATTCGTGACTAACACAACTCATTTTACTGTCTGTATAGACAGCGATATAAAGAAACAGTGCGAAGCAATGTATGGTGAATTAGGAATCGACCTTAACACAGCTATCAATGTATTTCTTCGTCAGTCACTTCGTGTCGGTGGTTTCCCTTTTGATGTTCGCTTAAAGCAACCAAACAAAGAAACAATAGAAGCAATGCTAGAAGCAGAACGTATCGCACGTGATCCATCTGTAAAACGCTACTCTAATGTAGAGGAGGCATTAAAGGCATTGAAAGAATGAGAAAAAAGCTAGATATTATTTGGACAAGTCAATTCAAAAAAGACTACAAGCTAGCAATGAAACGCCATCTTGATATCGACCTTCTTGACGATATCATTCGCAAACTTGCAAATAATGAACAACTTCCAGAGAAAAATAAAGATCACGCTTTAGCTGGAAACTGGGTTGGGCATCGTGAGTGCCACATTCTGCCAGATTGGCTATTGGTTTATCGTATTGAGAATAATTTACTCGTCTTGACATTATCCCGAACAGAAACACACAGTGATTTATTTGGAAAATAACAGCACCTGGTACAATTACCAGGTGCTGTTCTCATTTAAAGAAAACGAACTTCAAACAAGCTTTCAACATTATTCACTCAAGTCTCAGATAAGATTTAAACTTATAATTTTTAGCTTAAGAAACCTATACACCATGGAGGGCTTTAGGGAGTGTAGTACCCTCTCTTGTCTTTAATGATTAATAAAAAAAGTTCGCTGTACTATAGATACAAATGGTGAGCGAAATTATAATGAGAATATATATCAAAAGCGGTGTATATTACATCTGAATGAAGTAAGTAACAACGAATTTCTAGATAGAGTTTCTTTATTGATTGAAGCTGAACAAAATGGCGATAATCGAGCTGAATACGGTAAATATATAATTAGAAACTTATCGTCTTATTTAACTGAACATTATGGTAAGAGATATTCCGTTGACAACCTAAAATTAATGAGAAGGTTTTATACAATCTATAAAACTGACTCAATTGGGGAAACAGTGTTTCCCCAATTCAAAAACTACCCCGTCACCGCTACAGGACGTAAATTTTACCTAAGCTGGTCACATTATTTGAAACTAATGAGAATCACTAACATCGAGGAAAGACATTTCTATGAAATCGAATCCGTTAAAAATGATTGGAGTCTATCAGAACTAAAAAGACAATATGATTCTTCATTATATGAGCGTTTAGCGTCAAGTAAAAACAAAGATGAAGTGATATTGTTATCAGAAAAGGGACAAATAATCGAAAAGCCAGCATATGCAATTAAAGATCCATATGTATTAGAATTACCTGTATATTCTGAAATTGAGTTAGAGAATAAGATTATTTGACGGATGTAAAAGGATTTTGACACGCATTATAAGTGATGTCAAAGCTATTTGATAGACAATATTGGGTGTTATTCCTACAATAGAAGTACAAGGAGGTATAGTTGCATGGAGTATGATATTGGAAGCAAAATCAAGGCAGCACGAATTGAAAAAAAGCTAACGCAAGAACAGGTTGCTCAATTGTTGGGTGTAAGTCGTCAGACCATCTCAAATTGGGAAAACGAAAAATCCTATCCAGATATTATCAGTGTTATTAAAATGAGCGAATGCTACGATATCTTTCCTTGCGTGATGATTGATGCTTGATAATCTCTTTCAAGTTTGCTACAATAACAGAAGAAAATTTTAGTGGACTTTTCCGGATTTGGTCATCTTTTTGCCACACAGCTATCTTGGGGTAGTTGTGTGGCTTTTTTGTTGCCTGTATCTCGGAAGTATTAGCAGAATGGAGGACTATATCTGTATGGAAAAAAACTTTTTATCTCTTATTAAGACGCGTCGTAGTGTACGAGCTTATAAATCGGAACCTGTCCCTTCCAAGATTTTGAACGCAGTCCTGGAAGCAGGGACTTACGCTCCTACCGGAGGAGGACATCAATCTCCAACCATCATTGCAATTACAGACCCCAAATATAGACGAGAGATTGCAAAACTAAACGCAGAAGTGATGGGGAGCAACACAGACCCTTATTATGGTGCACCTGTCGTGATCCTGGTTTTGGCAGATGGATCCGCAAGCACCTTTGTTGAGGACGGAAGCTGCGTCCTTGAAAATATGATGCTCGCTGCCCATGCCCTTGGCCTGGGAACTGTATGGGTACATCGTGAACGTGAGATTTTTGACAGTGAAAGTGGCAAGGCTCTCCTGCGAGAGTGGAAGCTACCGGAAACCTTGCGCGGCGTCGGGGCGATTGCATTGGGGTATCCGGCTCAGGAAGCAAGTCAGCCTGCAGCACGCAAACAAAACTATATTGTTCGAATTTAATGTCCCACTGACTGGTGTAATTTTATTGCGCCTGACAATTTGTGGAGAGGAGGAAAAGTATGCAGACCAATAATAAAATGGCGGTTGCTCCTGTTGGAAGGCTCATTTGGCAAATGTCGATACCGCCACTAATCTCCATGTTCCTGCAATATTCCTATAATCTGATAGACAGTGCCTTTATAGCGCGGTTGAGTGAGAATGCACTAACGGCTGTTTCTCTGTCATTCCCGATTACAACACTGATGAATGCGGCGTCTATCTGGATCGGTGTCGGCGTGAATGTGCTAATTGCAGGATATCTTGGGGAGAAAAAGCAGGATGAGGCAAATACCACCGTCACACATGGATTGTTACTGGCCTTTGGAGTTGGTGCTTTGCTCAATCTTCTGGCATTACTTATTATGAAACCCTACTTTGGGGCATTCACCAATAATGAAGAAATTTATCAGTTGAGTATAGCCTATATGAGCGTATGTTCGTTCATGCAAATTCCCAACATGGTGCATATCGCAATCCAGAAGATGATACAGGCTACCGGGAACATGGTTGCTCCTATGTGGTTCCAGATTGCAGGAGTGGTCGTTAATTTTGTATTCGACCCACTCCTAATTTTTGGTATTGGTGTTTTTCCAGCTATGGGAATCCGTGGCGCTGCGGTGGCTACTGTTGCGGGCTATTTGTTATCCATGATTTTGGCATTTGCCTTGCTGCTGGGAAAAAAGCAGAAAGTTCAGATAAAGCTCAAAGGATTTCATTTGCAAAAGTGGTTGATTGGCCGTATTTTCACCCTTGGACTGCCATCTTTTATTATGAATGCCCTTAGTTCTTTTATGGTGACTTTTGTAAACTTTTTTCTGGTGGCATATTCCGATACAGCGATTGCATTCTTCGGTGCGTATTTTAAGATACAGCAGCTGATTGTTATGACAGTAAACGGCTTGATTCAGGGCTGTTTGCCTATTATGAGGTTTAACTACGGTGCAGGAAACAGAGATAGGCTGCACTCCGCCTTCCGATACGGAACCGCTTTGGTCTCCGGTATGATGATACTGGGAACATTGACCGTCAACTTCTTTCCGATGCAGCTTTTGGAACTATTTACAGCGTCAAAAGCCATGCGCTCCTTTGGAATATCCGCTATGCGAATTATGGCGGCAAGTTATCTGTTTTGCGGTCTCTCTACCATGATTTCCACCTATTTTCAGGCGACTGAAAAAGTAGGTTCCAGCATGGTGATTCAATTATGCAGGCAACTGCTTTTCCTTGTTCCTGCCTTATGGTGTCTGGACAAATTATTCCAACTTAACGGAATCTGGCTTGCATTTCCTGTTGCGGAAACCGCCACTATGCTCATTGCTCTCGTAATAACAGTAAGGTATCGCCACAAAAAAATCTTATAAAATGTTCCAAGTAGGAGAAATGATGAACAATACTTTTATGAAAGAAAAACCAGTATTGCCGCTGATTTTATCCATGCCGGCTAAGATTATGCAGACACTCAGGGTTGCCCCGTAGATTGACATTTATCTCTCCATATCCTTTGAGACCGGCTTGTACGGCTTTGCTTCAATACCGTCTATTATCTGATAAAACCTTTTGGGATACTTGAACTTTTCCCCGTACTTTCGAGCGAGTTCTCTTGGCATACTGTGGAATTTTTCCGACTAAATCAGTGCATAACAGATAAAGAACTTACTCGCAATAATATCGACCATTTCTTTGTTATCTTCATAAACCGTTCGATTAAGCGGAATCCTTCTCATCTTACCTTCCTCGTTGCAGATAATAGCAACTTCATCATCGAATAGCATATATTCTTCAATATCGCCTTCCACAAGAGACTGCATTGCTTCAAGTGTATCCTCGATTTCAATGAGCTTCGGATACCTGCCCGGCTCAATAAGAATGACGGAAATCTTCTCAGGTGCTTCAACCTTTTCAAAGTGTTGAGCATCACTTTATTTACTGCTAAAAGGCGCATAATTATTCAAATTAAATGAAAAAGGCATTACAGATAATACTATTCATATTATTTGTAACGCCTTTTTATGTTATTATGTGCAAAAAAGAAAGGGAAGGAAACGTTCATCCAACACCACTCTTCAAAACATTTCTATCCCTAACAACGAGATTATGATAATGACAATATAAAATCAGGATACTTACGATAATCTGATTCCAATGTGATAATGTCTCAATGTGTCCGAGTTGATATTGTCCCAATTGGAATAGAATTTTTTCTCATACAGTGAAAGAGTTTCTTCTTACCTATTCATAAAAAAAGCCGAAAGCCCTTGAAAATAAAGGCTTCCGGCGTTGTTAGCTGGCGTCCCAGATAAGATTTGAACTTACGACCTTTCGCTTAGGAGGCGAATGCTCTATCCAGCTGAGCTACTGAGACACTTACAAAGGGGCTTTTGCCCCTTTTTATAATTCGCGATGTACTTTGACACCATTCTCTTTCACAATCATACCAGGAACACCTACTACTGTACAGTTCGGTGGTACATCTTTTAATACAACTGAATTCGCACCTACAATACTGTTATCTCCTATAGTAATATCCCCAATGATTTTTGCACCAGCAGAAATCATTACGTTATTGTGTAAGGTTGGATGTCTTTTACATGTATGTTCTCCTGTACCTACCCCTCCAAGAGTCACACCTTGATATAATAAACAATCATCACCAATAATAGTTGTTTCCCCAATTACAACTCCCATACCATGGTCGATAAATAATCGTTTACCAATCGTTGCCCCCGGATGTATTTCAATCCCTGTAAAAAAGCGTGCTACTTGTGACAGGAAACGTGCAATTAATTTCATATGACATTTTGTCCATAAGAAATGATTGATGCGATAAAAAAAGATAGCATGTACACCTGGATAGTTCAATATTACATTTAACCAGTTACGTGATGCTGGATCATTTTCTAATACTGCACCAACAATAGTTTTCGCCATTCTCCCCCACTCCTTTTTTCCTATTATAAGGATTTATCATTTGATGGTCAAACAATGTAATAATAAATCCTAGTCATCTTAGGGATTATATACTGTCATTGACAAAATATAATATACTTTTTATTATCTCTCTAAACAGGGAGGCTATTATGTTTCATATTGCGATTGTAGATGATGATCAATCGATTCATCAAAAGTTAGAAGAAATGATTACTTCTATATTATTCAAATACCCTATACATTTTACAGTATCTCACTTCTTTTCTGGTAATGAGTTTCTCAACTCATTTCTAATACTCTTTACTTAATAAGAAATCCACTATGTTCATTGTTTTTATTCCTTCATAGTTACCACCCGCAAAATCATCTGCCATCACAACATACTTAGGATAATTATCTCTGATTTCTAAAAGCTGTTCACATTCCCTTTTCTGTGTTTTTTCAGATTTGATTTCTTGTGTCACCTGAACATAGATTTTTTCATTTTGTTTTGTTGCAACAAAATCAATTTCTTTATCTTTTATCTTACCAATATAAACATCATAGCCTCTTCTTTTAAGTTCTAAATATACTATGTTTTCTAGAGATGAAGCAACACTATCTACAGTATAGCCCAATACAGAATAACGCAAAGAAACATCCGCAAGATAGAATTTCTCCTGCGTTTTTAATATATTTTTTCCTTGAAGATCATAGCGAGAACACTTATGAAGAATATAGGCTTTCTGTAATTTCTCTAAATAACTATAAACTGTTTCATTATCAATTTTTCTCTGTTCTGATTTGAAATAATTAGAAATTGATTTTGCAGAAAATGTATTTCCAATATTATTAAACGTATATTTTACAACTCTTTCTAGCTGGTCTATCTTCTTGACTTGGTTTCTACGTACAATATCAGAAAAAATAGTTGAATTATAAATGTCCTTCACAATCGTGTAAACTTCATCCTGAGAATAATCCTGTAAATGAGTTGCAGGGAATCCACCCAATCGTACGTATTGGCTAAATTCCTGTTTCAACTCCTTAAGAGTCGTATAGCTTTTCTTGAACATAAGATATTCTTCAAATGACAAAGTATAAATATGAAAAGTAATATATCTGCCTGTTAGATATGTAGATATCTCTGAAGACATCATTCTTGAATTGGATCCTGTAATATAGATATCTACATCAAAGTCTGAAGCAAGAGTATTCACTACTTTTTCCCATCCTTCAATTTCTTGTATCTCATCTAAGAATAAGTATGTCTTTTTTGATTGTATTATTTTTGACTTCAATTCCAGATACAATTCTTTTGTAGTCATATCTTCATATTCCATAGAATTGAAACAATAATTAAGAATCTGTTCATCGTCCACATTCTTTTCTTCTTTGATTTTTTTAATAATTATTTTCAAAATTGTTGATTTACCGCAGCGTCGAACTCCAGTCAATATTTTCACAAATGGAGTATCTACAAAAGGCATGATTTTGTCTAAATATAGTGGTCTTTCTATCATACACCTCTTTTATGTATAAAAAATCGCAAAACTACCATTTCAACAATATTATTACGATTAAAAAGGTGTCATTTTACTGACACCTTTAGCCTTTATTAGGAAACATTGAATATACGAATCGACGTAGACGTGGATGTTCTCTCTTATAAATGAGCTGATAAAGCACATATGCAATTATACTTGCTGCTACAGCATCCATAAATGAATGCTGTTTGATGAACATTGTAGATAATGTAATAAGTACTGCTGAGATAATCGCAAATATATGCATTGGTTTATTATCTTTGAATTTCTTTGATTTAATAAGTGCTATCGCACATCCTATTGAATTAAATACATGAATACTTGGAAATACGTTAGTTGGTTTATCTGCTCCATAAATGAATCTTAACCAGAATTGTTCAAAGGCATTCCCTGTAAGTACTTCTGGACGGTGACAGAATGTTGTTGGGAAGATTGTGAATATGATAAGTGAAATAGTCATACCACAGGCTAGAAATGAAAAGCCACGATAGAATTCATCTGCATCATAAAAAAACAAGAATAATAAAGTTCCTGCAACAAATAAAAACCAATAGATATAAGGAATAATAAATGCTGGTACAAATGGTATGATACGGTCTAATCCTACATACATATCAAAGAAATGACTAATATCTCTTTGTTGTAAGCCAAAGTACCAAGGCATATAAAATACAAAATAGACAAGAACCCATGCATGTTCATGAGTCTTTATGAATTTCTTAATCATTTAATCACCCAAATTTTATTCTATCGATTCAGTAGGTAATAGTCAACATAAAAAAACAGTGATAGAATCACTGTTAATTGAAACCAAATAGTTTCTGTGCAAGTTTATATCCACCAACAATTAGTTTACGTCCTAGTGGATCATTTAATTGCATAGCAAGACCTAATGCAGTCTTCTTTACTTCCTTATAAACGGCAGGCTTTGTATCCTTCATATAAGCCCATAAATCATTACGTTTCTGTAGGTTTTCTTCTGTACCACTCTTTACGCAAAGTACTGTAGTTACTGTAGTAATCATAGATAGATACTTGATTAAGTATTTTCTCATCTTACGTGATTTAAGCTTATCAATATCAATCGCATCAATCATACGTTTATTCACTCTGATCTGCTGATCAATACGTCCAATCATCACTGTTTCATTCACTGACTGATCATCACGACCAATGAAATAGTGATATAAATCAACATTTAGATAATACATAGTCTGAACAAATGGAATAGGTTCATACACAAATAAGTTATCTACATAGAATGTATGTTTAGGAAGTACAAGACCACTTGCACGTAATACTTCTGTACGATAGATAATTGAATGCATTAATAGGTTCTGTGATGGATAGAAATATTTCACATCATACCATCTAAAAATCTTATTTTCAGGTAATGCATTTGTATAGCGAATAGGCTTCTGTGTATTCTTTGATGGTTTATCATAGACATAGTTACAGATCATCATATCGACATCATTACCAAGTTTCTTTAATGTCTGAATCACTTTAACTAAAGATGCTTCATCAAACCAGTCATCACTGTCTAATACTTTAAAGAAGCGTCCGGTTGCATTCTTTAAACCAGTATTCACTGCTTCACCATGTCCACCATTTTCCTGATGTATACATCTGATTGTTGCAGGATATTCTTCCTCTAATAAATCTCCTATCTCTCCTGTCTTATCCTTAGAACCGTCATCAATGATTAAGATTTCAATATCATTTTCACATATTAATAATGGTTCGATAGCATGTCTCATATAATCTTGTGAATTATAACAAGGCACTGCAACTGTAAGAGTTTTCATATATTTACCTCCATATAGATTTATTTTACCATAAATCACCTTAATAAGGCTATAATTTATCAACTATCGCTTGTGTTTACATCTAAAATTAATGTAATATATACTGTATACGTAAGGAGTTGAGGTAAACAAATGAATAGAGACGTAACATATAAGGATAGTTTACTATTTCATATTAGTACAATGAAGTTCCTTTGTCCTGTATTTGGTATTATCATGTTAGTTCTTGGCTTTATAGAAGCAAAAGACGGTTATTATGTGATTACAGGGCTTGGTGTCATCGGGCTTCTACTTATGATTTATATCACTTTAAAGGTGAACAAGAAGAAGACTTTCTCTTATATGATGACTGAAGATGATATTACTTTTAAAGAAGGTAATAATGAAAAGAAGTATGCTTATGAAGACATTACTAAACTAGTAGATGATGGTAAGACACTTACTATTTATTCTAAAGAAGGAGTGATTGCACAGCTTTCATCATTAGAATTTGAAGTGGCTGATTTAGCTGAATTAGTTGAAGAATGTACTGATCATAAGATCCCTTATGAAGATATTGAAGGTACAAAGGAAGCACCTAGTCATATGCCTTCTGTATCAGTTACTAAACCAGTAATGCTTGTATTAACACTTATCCAGTTAGTGTCATTAGTGGCTGGTATGATTGGTGCACTTGATTCTCTTGTTGTGGGTGGATTAATTTCTATCATTGTTCCAGTGCTTGCAGGTATTTACTATTTAGGTCTAACTGCCGAAGGAAATCAGCCAACAATCAAAGAATTGTATGGATTGTTCTTCGGTAACTTTATTATCCCTACTATTACAGGATGGTTAATTCTATTTACTAAATATGCAATGGAAAATACAAGACCTGTTATTTATGCAACAATTATTGTATTCTTAATTATCTTTGTATTCTATCGCTGGATTGGTGAAAAAGCTGGATTACCTAGAGATGCATTATTTACATGCTTCCTAGTTATCTTTATTCCACTTGCATTATGCTGGATCAATGATCCTCTTGCAAAGGTCACTAATACAGAAGAATGTGTTATTACTAAGACAGAACATTATACAACTAAGTTCTCACAGGTATATCATTTCAATGTAAAAACAGGTAAAAAGAAATTTACTTATCGTGCTACTGCAAAAGAATTTAAAGAGTATAAGAAAGGCGATACAATCACAATCGTTACTAAAACTGGGCCTTTCGCAGTCAGTTATAAAGAAATCAAGAAATAGGCATTTGCCTATTTCTTTTTTTATGCAAAAAAATAGAGTTCCATCATGGGAACTCTATTTTAATTTTTGTGAATAAATGAATTGATGCAATCCACTAGTTCATCAAATTCCACAATAATCTTGTCTAAATATTCCTTTCCGGCTGGTTCTAGGTGATAATACACTCTAGCTTTATTGTGGTAAATGATTGTATTGCTTGAAATATAGCCATTTTCAATAAGTTTGTAGATAATAGGATACATAGTACCATTCTTCGGTTCAATACGACCCTTAGATTTTTCTGCAATCTCTTTAGTTAGTTCATACGCATATTGATCTTTTTCTTTCAATAAGCTTAAAATCATTAAATCAAGTTTAAATAAATAGTTTGAAGTCTTTGCCATAATTAATCACCTATAATAAGATTATCAAATATTAGAAGCGTTTTCAATACATTTTTTAAATAAAATGACGTATTTGTGCACCAAACTGTACTTTTATCCTGTTTACAATAAAAAAAAGCGTCATTTTTTTAAAATAGTGTGTAAGAAAAAGAACTCTATGCCTTAAGAGTTCTTTTTCTTACCATATCAATATACTGGTCTTCATGTAGGATTCTAATATCCTGACCTTGTCTTGATAGTGTCATGGCTTTTTTTATCTTCTTATTGCCTTTTTGATATCTTGTCTGCTTGTAGTCCTTTTTCCCAATAACGAGATATCTTGTCTGTGTTGTGACATGAAATGATGGTGTCATACCATCCTGTTCTACAAATGCTTCTATTTCTTGTTTTGTATGAGCAAGTTTTCCAGTGAAAGCAACTGTTTCTTTCTGTATTCCCATCCTTACTTCCTGTACCTTATCACTTGATACAAGAGGTTCAATAAAAGAACTTGTCATACGTCCTAAAGGGACATTTTCCTTCTCGTGGAGCTCTTTAAGACTTGTATAGTGATGTTCATCCATCATCTTCTTTAAAAGTTCTGCACAAGCTAAAGAATCAGCCAATGCATTATGGGCATTCTCTAATTCCACTGAATAATAATCACATAGAGAACCTAAGCCATACTTTTGTAATTCAGGATGAAACAGCTTTGCGAGTACTAATGTACATGATAAGAAACAAGTAGGCTTTCTTATACGAAACCTTCTAAACACTGCCAATAAATGATTAAGATCTGACTGAATATCATGAGATATCACAATACTGTTTTCAAAATATTGACTAATCTTTGGCCAGATTTCTGGAAAAGTGGGTTGTTTCTTTAAATCCTGTGGTCTGATCTTATGAACCTTATAACGATAAGGATCAAAAGTCAATTTAGGAGGTCTAATAAGTGAATAGAATGTTTCTTTTACTTTCATATCCTCCAATACGACTATTCCAATAGAACAGATACTAACAGGATCATTATTTAATTCTTCAATATCAAAGATTGTTATTTTTTCACTCATTCAATTCCCACTGCTTTCTTTGCTAACTGATCTGCCTGTTCATTATAGAAGTCTCCTGTATGTGCTTCTACCTTCATAAAGACAATAGGCAATTGTTTACGGTATTTAGCCATTTTATCAGCATAATACTGTGTTAACTTCTTATTGGCTTTCCATTCTCCAATAGCCCACTTTTCAATACCCATATAATCATAATAAATCACAATACCATCATATTCAGGATGTTCTACTGCATACTTTACAGCTGCAAGTGCCCCAAATATTTCTCCTGCGACATTACGACTAGATATACATTCTTCATTATCTCCATGTCCATAAAGACGTTTAATGACCTGCTGTCCATCAATTAATACAGCACCATAACCATATACTTTCTTTTTCGCATTAAAAGAACCATCTACATAAGCAATTAACCCATGTTCCATTTGAGTTATTTCTTTTTTATCAGAAATAAACTCTTCTGCTTCCTTGCGTGATGTAAAGGACTTATAAGAAGCATTCTTAAAGCCATGAATCTGCTTCTGACATTCTGCCCAAGAGTTATAAATACCTGGTACTCTTCCGTTTTTTACGGCATAATATTTCATTTTTATCACCTACCCCATAATAATGAAAACAATAGGCGTTGTCTAGTTAATTATGCAAGTTCACAAAAACTATTTACTATGTTAAAATGAAAGAAATAAACAAAGCGAGGTTATTTTATGTTGATTGAAAAGAGATTTTTGAAATATGTGAGTTTTGATACACAGTCTGATGAATCTTCTACAACATCTCCTTCTACAGAAAAACAATTTGATTTAGCTGATTTCTTAAGTGAAGAAATGCAGATTTTAGGTGTAGATGAAGTAGAAAGAACAGATCAGGGAATTGTATACGGAAAAATTTATAGTAATTCTGATGAGCCTATGAAAGCAATTGGATTTATTGCCCATATGGATACTTCTCCAGATGCAAGTGGACATGATATTCATCCACGTATTATCCGTTCATATCCTGGAGGACGTATTATTCTTAATGAAGAAAAGAAGATGTATTTAGATCCAGAAACAAATCCTGAATTAAAAGGTCTTGTGGGTGATGATTTAATTACAACTGATGGAACTACACTTCTTGGTGCAGATGATAAAGCAGGTGTAGCTATTATTATGAGTATGGTAGAATATATCTGCCAGAATAGAGATTTTAAGCATGGTGATATCTGTATTGCGTTTACTCCTGATGAAGAAGTAGGTAGAGGTACTGAAAACTTTGATGTCAAGAGATTTGGTGCTGATTATGCCTATACAGTAGATGGTGGTAGAATTGATGAATTCAGTTTTGAAAACTTCAATGCCTATAAGGCTGATGTCACTATTACTGGTAAGAGTTATCATCCAGGTGATTCTAAAGGTAAGATGGTGAATGCTCTTACTTTAGGTCGTCAGTTTGATACAATGCTTGGTGATAATAAGCGTCCTGAAGCAACAGAACATAAAGAAGGCTTCTATCATCTTCATCATATGGAAGGTGATGTTTCTACAGCTAAGATGACTTATATTCTAAGAGATCATGACATGGATAATATGCATGATATGATTCATACAATGCAGTTAGCTGCTTCTTATTTAAATCAGGTCAATCATGGTCATTATATTGATATTGACTTTACTTTACAGTATAAGAATATGATTGAAGTTATCAATAAGACACCTGATATTGTATATAAGGTAAAACAGGCCATGATTAATATAGGACTTGAGCCTATTGCATCTCCTATTAGAGGTGGCACTGATGGGGCTAATTTAAGCTTTATGGGACTTCCTTGTCCTAACTTAGGTACTGGTGGATATAACTACCATGGTCCTTATGAATTCTGTAGTATTAATTCTATGAAAAAGGGTGTTAAGTTACTTCTTGAATTGATTAAGGAGGCATAATATATGAAGTGTTTGTTTATTATTAATCCTTCTAGTGGTACACATGCATTCCAGAAATCTATTGATCAGTTTATTGGTCAATTAATTCTTCATACTAATGTGAATACGATTGATACTTACTTTACTAGAGGAAAGAATGATGGATTAGAACGTGCTGCAAGACTGACTAAAAACGAATATGACTTTATTGTGGCAGTAGGTGGGGATGGTACTATTAATGAAATCATAACAGGACTTATTAAGAGTGAATCTAAGATTCCTCTTGCGATACTAGCTGCAGGTACTGTCAATGACTTTGCGACTTACCTTAATCTTCCTAATACACCAGAAGCATTCCGTGATATGATTGCTCGTTTCAAGACAAAGAAGATTGATGCGGGTTATGTAGATAATCATTGTTTTGCGAATGTATTAAGCGGTGGTATGTTTAGTGATATTGGATTCCTTGTCACTAAAGAGGAAAAGAAGAAGTTTGGTCCTCTTGCCTATTATATCAATGGATTGAAGATGTTACCTGAACAGTTAGGCTTATCACTTCATCTTAAAATAAAAGCAGATGAAATAGAGTTTGAAGAAGATGCTGCCTTATTCATGATTACGAATAGTTCTCATGTAGGAGGATTTCCAGGAGTGACTCCATATGCTTCTACAAGTGATGGTAAGTTAGATCTTATTATTATTAAAAAAGGGAATGTAGCTGAACTACTTAATGTCTTTATGGATTATAAACGTAATCTACATCCTCAAAATCCAATGATTCGTTATGTCCAGGCAAAAGATATCACAATCAGCTGTGATGAGGATATTGTCTATGATATTGATGGTGAAAAGGGACAAAGCTTCCCTGTTCATGTTGAATGTTTAAGACATGCAGTTTCGCTTATTATTCCAGACCAGGATGAAAAGTAAACACAAAGAGGAAAATCGATTGATTTTCCTCCTTTTTAGTTCATGATGTTAAGTTATTTATTTCTTTGTAAAGAACTTGATACTTCTATAGATATAGTAAGCAAGGGCAGCACCTGCCATATAATAGAAGAAATCAGTAACATCAAAATAGCCTCTTAATGAAAGTAATTTAGCTACTTCGAAAATAAAGCTAGCACCTAGAATAAATGTGATTAACTGTCCTAATGTACAATCCTTCTTGATCACATAATATAACGCGATTGGCATCACTAAGAATATCTTCACGATAATATTCATTTGTAACGCCTGATAATTTGAATTAGGATCATAGTAAAACGGAACAAGATTAGTCGCATTGGCTATTCTAGAGAAGTAAGGTGTACTATTACTTAGAATAGGTCTTTTCTCTATTATGAATGCGATAAATACAAGTAAGTAGAATACGATAATGCATGATTTAAACGATAGGATCTTTTTCATAATTTCCTCCTGTTAATATAATCATGAACTATATGACTATCTTTACTACTTATTACTACAGCTTTATTATACACTATACAAAAGAAAATCTGATAAAAATCAGACTTTCTGTGCATTTTTTCCCTCTTCTACTAATTTATTCAATAAAGCTACATACTCTTCAAACTGTGTTCTACCTTCATCAGTCAAATGATAAGTTGTCTGTGGTCTGTTATTTACAAATTCCTTTCTCACTTCCATAAATCCTTCTTGAATTAGCTTTTTAGTATGTGTTGTCATATTCCCGTCTGTACAACCTAGAATCTCTTTCATCTGTTTATAAGTGAGATCTTCAACACTTAAACTAGCAATCATTTGAATTCTTATGTGCGATTCAAATACCTTTGATGTATTGTTCATAACGTTTTCCATTAGATTTCCTCCCTAGCATCAATAGAATCAGCATTATCAAGATGCATTAATTCCTAGTTGTTTAGTATATTTTTCACCATATATAATAATTATATAATTTATATCAATAAATTTAAAGGTTATGGGCAATAAAAAAATAGAAATCATCATTGATTTCTAATTTTTTAGAAGGTTATAGAGATTATAAATCATAATTACTGTCGTTATCACAATCAAAGAAATATTATTATGTGTGAATTGTGTAATCACATTTGTATAAAGATGATTCTGAATAGTGGCAGTATATTGGTCAAAGAGAAGAAATACACCTACTACAGCATAAACTGCACTGATGAGCTTAGTGACATTATTCTTGGTTGCCATCACAAACATAAGAATAAAACATATCGCAATTAAGATATTTGAAATAATGGAAAAAGAAATGGCAGTAGAATAATTCTGATCCTGTGTAAGTAATGTGAGTGCATGCTGGAACTTCTGTACATATTCTGTTGATGAAGTTTGTATGATATAAAGTGCTATAGGAGTTGCCCCATAGATAATTGATTTAGTCGTATCTTTCATAGTGATTCCCCTTTTATATGTATTTTAATCTATTTTAATGTAAGTTACAAGCCTCCTGTAACTTCTACATATAAATAGACTTTTTTTCTAAATAGTGATATATGTTTACTCCTTCTTAAATAATTCATATAATAATTATAGAAAAAAACATAAACGAAAGTGCAGGTGAATATTATGAATGTTTCTCAAACTCTTTATAGCAGCTTATTTATTAAGCTTCTACCATTATTGATTGTATCATTATTCCTTACATTCTTATTAATAAAGGCAAAGATGTTTAAGTTATAAATTTGTGGCGAAAAAACCACACGCTTGCATGTGGGATGAAAGCCACATTTCACTTGATAAATACTTAGAAAAATGATATATAATCTATGTATATTAAAGTATAGAAAG
>PPYF01298468.1_pt1 | contig 25133 bp, 30 predicted proteins | sample 1559871 | NCBI WGS metagenome assembly PPYF01 (sample SAMN08240021, study PRJNA423297) | Human gut metagenome, whole genome shotgun sequencing project. | reverse complement strand
TGAACCGCAAACATCTTAAACTTGAGCACTGCAAATGCAGTGCTTTTTTGTTTGGAGGGGATACGATTTCGCTTTTAGCTAATAGTTCGAATAATACATATTATGTAAAGTTGAGTAGCAAAAATCGCGAGAGAGGACGCTGCTTAGCCCCAGATGATCATTTTGCCCGGTAGTATTTAATACTGCGCTCTGATATAATTCAGATAATCTTTTTCGCAATTGCTTTTGGATTGGAGATGAGTTTATGTTTAGCTACAAGATCAACGATGAATTAGAGTTAGCCGTGCCAAGATTGACTGACGGTGAAGCTCTGTATGACTTAATTGACAGAAACCGGGACAATTTATCCTACTACTTGCCTTGGGTTGATCACGTTCATGACGTGCAAGCTGAGACTGACGCTATTAGGCGTAATTTAGTCAGGTTTGCTGAAGGCAAAGCCTTAGACCTGCACATTTGGTATCATGGCCGTTTAGCTGGTAAAGTCAGCTTGAATTCAATTGATGCTATGTATTCTGAGGCAGATATCGGCTACTTTTTAGGCAAAGAATTCCGCGGACGCGGAATCATGACGCTGGCTACCCGGGCTATCATCGATATCGCCTTTGAGGAATATGGCCTACACAGAATTATGCTGCAGTGCGCTGTAGACAATCTACCAAGCAATAATGTGGCTAAACGGCTAGGGATGCGGTTTGAAGGCTGCCATAAGGGCCGGTTGATCCTTAGAGACGGCTATCATGATAGTAATGAGTACGCGGTTCTTGCTGAAGAATGGCCTGATGTGCAGAAAAAGTACTAAGCTACCCATGCTTGAAGCTCAAAGTTTTACCACTGATTTCTTACGTGTGAATTTTACTGAGTTTTTGAGCATTTTTTATTTTTCTTTTCTGCTTTTGATTTCTGTTTTATCAAGCTACAAAAAATCTGTCCGTATTGCGGCAGATTCACTAGCTAGTCTGTCAAATGACCCAATTCAAGGATTTTGGCTGAACGACCAGATGATACTTCGCTGCTTCCTTCTTTTCACCATCAAGATTCATTGCAGCAGGCGTTGTTATTACGCATTCTTTCACCTGTTTCACTACTACATCTTTGCAGCTAATCAGGTCCTTTCGCAGAATTTTATAGATATAATATGGCGCGAATAAAACGTCCATTGCAGAAGGCACAGAGAGTGACCTGGTCGTTAAAAAGCAGGCCATTTTGTGGCCTATGACCTTTACTTTGGAAAACTTATAGCGGCTGATATTGCGCAGAATTGAAGCTACATATGCCGAGCTTTTAAGCGTTTTAACGTCAAGCAATCAAGGCGTCAAGTCCAAAGCAGCCAACGTTGACGCAGTAGCGCTCATCATTGACTAAAATTGTGTCAATTGGAATCGCTGGCTGGTCTAAAGTCGCTTTGAGGATGGCTTTAGGACTCATCTCGCGCGGGAAAAGTCATTGCCCGTCCCAAATGACAGGCAAACAACTCCATGGTTTATGTGCACGATATTTTGGATGACTTGGTTGAAAAAGCCGTCTCCGCCAACTGAATAGAATCGTGTTTTTTCAGGGTAATTTTTAACGATTTCTTTTACATGGTCCTTGTACTCACTAAAGTAGATCTCGCAATCTCTCCCCTCCATCACCCTTTCGATGTTTTTGATGAGGGAATCACTTCTGGACTGATCTGGACTTGATTAGAAAAACATGCTTCATGTACGATATCGACTTCCTTTTACAATAATTTAATGTAAGCACAAACTCGCCGGTTTGTACAGAAGCCGTAGCAAAAAGGAGGTAGCAAGGTACCGCCTCCCCTGTTCCCTCCCCCGCTTTTGGAGGTAAGTTTTTAGTTGCGCTACTAATTAGTAGCAGAATTTTTTGAAGAGATGGTATAATAGTGGTACAAAAATCAAGGAGATATTGGAGCCTATGGAAGTCGCTGAAGCACTGACAAAGTTAAAATTTCTGGTCAGTCATGATAGATTTAAATTGGTTGCAAGACAAGGCACAATGAAAGTACCTGTTTCTCGCATGTTAGCAAAGACAATCATTGAGCAATTATCGTCAGAAGACTTTGTAAAACACAGCGCCAGCTCGCTTTGGTGATGAAACAAATCAGCCAATTTACGATGCTGAACTTGATGAACGTGCATCTGAAATGGCTAGACAAGCGTATCGCGACGACATGGGTCTCCTCTCGCCAACAGAACTCAAAAAATATCGGGCTAAAGTTGGTCTTTCTCAACGCAATTTGGCAGAACTGACAGGACTTAGTCCAAATACTATTGCTCTGTACGAAGCTGGTGCATTTCCTACACCGGCAAACAATAAAATGTTAAAGTACTTGATCAATGACGATGAATTGTTGCGTCAATACATAATGGATGACGCTAATAATTACTCAAATGATCTTGTTGCTAAGGTCAAAGCTTATCTTCAGCAAGAAGATATTGTTGTTATTGACCAAAGCTTCCAGCCAAAGTTCATTGCTGTACAATTGGCAAATTGGCTAAGAGTTGAAAATTATTTTGGCCTTAGATTTAGATGAAAACGTTGAACCATTGACACAAATGAAGCTAATCAAGCTACTGTATTTCGCATATGGGCGCTATCTGGTGAAAACACACAACAAATTATTTACGTCTTCAATAGTGCACTCACAGTACGATCCAGTAATTACAGAAGTACATAGCAAATTCAAGGGACTTACGGTATTAGATACTGGAAAGCCTAGTAAAGAAGCATTTGATGATTACAACTTGGTTTCTAAAGATGGCGATATCTCTCACCTGTTGAGATTAGTTAATGAAGCCTACATTAATTACAGTGCATCTGGATTAAGCCAAAAGACGCATCAACCAGGATCCCCATGGTCTTTAACTGATGACGGCAAGATTATCAAGGATCAAATGATTTTTGATACATTCAGTAATGGCTTAGAAGAATAATGGCATTTTACTGACAACGAAAGCTCTACCCAAACTTTAGGTAGAGCTTTTTCTGTTCTATTTAGTTCTTTGCTGCATAAGCACTAGCATACCGGCCAGCAATTCGACCTGAATTCCATGCAAAAGCGTTGCTTAAGCCTTCAATTGTTGGATAAGATGAGTCATAAAGGCTTGATGCGTCATTTCCGACAGCATAAATACCATCAATTACTTGTCTCTTCACATTTAGAGCCTCAAAATGCTCATTGACTAATGCACCACCGACAGTCCCCAGGGTAGTTGAATTAGCACGAACTGCATAGAAAGGTCCCTCTTTGACCGACAAAGTCATGAAACGGTCATCTTTGTAAAGATCCATGTCTTTACCTTCTACCACCAGTTCATTGTATCGGTTAACTGTTGCAGTAAGATTTGCTGGATCAACCGTAATCTTCTCTGCTAATTTTTGAATGTTATCTGCCTTGAAGACAGCACCTTGGCTGATACCCTCATTTAAATCTTGATCTAGTTGCGGATATGGACCAACTTGATAAGTCATTAGCTTTTTATCTAACAAGCAGAAGGTTCTTTCAAATGAACTTGTCCAGTCCAAAGCTTGCTGACGTAGATAATCGACAGTTGCTTGGTCAAAAAGGAAGTAGTAGTATCCACCGATCTGGTAGACTGAATCACCCCATAATGCGAAATCATATACTACGTCTTCATTAGTAAATCGCTTGCCTTCCCGGTTAACCCATAAGAGTGGGATGTTGGTCAAGTCAAAAAGACTTGCGTTGTGCCACTTTGGATCCGTCTTTGAGTAGACAGTTGCCGCATGGTTTTCAAAAATTCTCTTGTAATCGCTAACGCCACCAGCTTCTTTGAGCATCTGCAGGCCATCACCGGTAGCTTTCCGTTCACCCATTGAGTACAGGTCATCTGGATCAATTGCTAAAGTACGCTTGATTTCGTCCTTATTGCCAACAAATCCCCCATCAGCCAAGATTACGGCTTTAGTTTCCAAGGTGATTTCTTCGCCTTTTCTGTTTGCTTTAACGGCAGTTACTTTACCCTGTTCTTGAACAATTTTTTCGGCTGAAGTTTCGGTCATAAGGACTCCGCCGTTTTCTAAAAAAATTGTTCATTACCCGCTTAAATCCGTTAAACTTATCGATAAATTGGTGATAGGTTCTGGGATGCTCCTGGTGGACTTCTTGAGTGTTGGTCACTAATTCAGTCTCCAAACCTGATTCAGCCATCCAATCGATTGTGGCTGCTGATTCTTCAAGAATGGCCTTAACCATTAACGCATTAGATGAATGGTGAGTATAATTGATGATTTCCTCATAGGCATCTTTTAGGCTGTACTTCACTCCAGCTTCTTTTTGAGCCCTGCTTTCAACCGCAAATAGTCCCTGGGCACCAAACATCCCTGCACCGCCAAATTTGTCGCCTTTTTCCAATAGTGCTACTTTTGCTCCGCATTCTGATGCAGTTAATGCTGCACTGATGCCAGAAGCACTAGCTCCTACTACTACGATATCAAAGTTCATTTTGTTCTCCTTCAACAAAACTAAGTTACTTTTATCACTATGCTTATATCATAGCACGTATTATCGTACCGCTTTCTTGATTGATGTTATGCTGTATTAAGGTTAAACTTAAAGGCAGAAGGAGAAAAATATGTACAATTCTGAACTTGATACATTTCTAGCAGTTGCAGCAGCTGGAAGCTTTAGTAAAGCAGCAAAAAATTATATATATCTACACCAGCTGTCGTTCAGCAAATGAATCTATTGGAAAAGCGGTTAAATGTCCAGCTATTTGTTAGGAATACCCATGGTGTAACACTTACTCCAGCAGCAGGAATTGAATTTATTCAGTGGAGCAGACAGATAATTTTTGATTGCCAACAGGCTGAGAAGGCATTAGGAAAATATCAGCAAAAAATTGTTTTTGCATCTGGGTATTTAAATGGACAAACCTTAAGTGGTCGCCTAATTCCACAATTTCAGAAGAACCATCCTAAAGCACAAATATCTTTCAGAGAGATAAATGATTATCAGCAAATACCTGCTGAAGTAGACATTTTAGAAATGACTTATGCGAAAGAGCCACTGAGTGAACACGAATTCTCTTTCATATCCATTGTTCCTTCGCCTCTTCGAGTAGCTTTGCCAGCAAGTCATCCCTTAGCCAAGAAAAAGCAACTATCTTTACAAGACTTGGCAGCACAGGATTTGGAAATCGTAGCTCCATCTATTGCAGGTTCTGAGGATGTGATGTTAAGCAAACTTCTAAATGTTCGCCCGGCAGTTAAACTGCACTATTATAGCGTGTTTAACAAAGCAGTGGTCAATCAAGCACAGCTTACAAAGCATCTGTTACTAATTCCAGAGGCCTATTCGGAATTGTGCCATCCATATATTGTTAAACCGGTCTCTTAGTCCTTTGCAACTAGCTATGGCTTCTACTGTCGTAAACCAGTCCCCAAATTAGTACAGGAATTTATTGATCTCGCCCAAAAAAGTTAGTAGATTTTTTCACCCTTGGCATATGCTTCTTTTGCCTCGGCTAACGTCATTTTGTTTGGTCCACCATCGATATTTCATGAAACTGAAAGCAAAATAAGCACTCAGCAAAAGCAATCGTACTTTACATAACTAAAATTATGCTTAGTGCAACTAGCATCCCCCTCCCCCATCATTCCTCCCAGAAAGGTGCTATAGTAAACGTGTAAATCTTAGAAATACACTACTCATAGGAGGAAATTACCATGCGCAAAGCAGTACCGATGTTGGAGATTAACAAGACTGACTCTGAACGCCGGGAACTGCTCCGGCCATTCGAAATCACCCCTACTGACGGCTTTGTCTATGACTTACGGCAAACGCCTATTTTCCAAAAAGCCTTCACCTTCTAAATCCATGCAAAAAGCGACCGAAACTATATCATGTTTCGATCGCTTTTTTGTTAAAAAATCTATTAGTCTTGCTTAGTCTCTTCTAAAACGATTCCCTGGTAAAGCTTGACAGTAAGTAAGTAGTAAACCAGGTACAAGAGGAAGAATGCTAAGAATGGAATCCAAATCTTGTAGTAGGGGTCTGGCAGAAGAATCGTAAAGATCTTCAAGCCAAAGAGTACGTCCAGGCTGCCAAGTACCGCCGGTGCCACAAACAAGATGGCAATTTCTTTTCTAATCGCTGCCTTCAAGACGCTGTTTCTAGCCCCAAGCTTGTAGAGCATCTTGTACCGCAATTTGTCACTGGCTGCGGCTGACAGGATCTTAAACATCAGAGTTGAAGCCAGCATCATTAAGAAGGACAAACCAAGGAAAAGGCCCATAAATTCAAAGCCTGAGCACATTGCCGCGATTTGCTGGTAAAGAAACGGCTTGGTGAATTCCAGGTAGCCGTATGCCATTGAGTCCTTGCTGAACAGCTGCATTTCTTGCTCAGTAAGCTTCAGCAATTTCTTGTTGTTCTTGGCAAAATCCTTAACCTTGTAAAAAGTGATGACCTTAGTCGTCAGCTTCTTTTTGGCAAAAGCTGCATCTGACAAGGCCACAAAGCCCTTGCTGGAATCTTCTGGGAAAAGGCTGGCAGCTTGAGCAGAATTTCTGACCGTAGCTGAAGTCTGCTTACCAGTTAAGGTCTTGGAAGTAACCTCAACCGTGTGGTAAATCCGCCCCTCCTTGTCAATCGCCTTCTTCTTGTCTGAAGATGCCGCGTTATACATTTGGATCTTGAGCGGCGTCTGGTCAATTTCACTTTTCTTGACATAGAGGATGCCATTTTTCTCATCAGCCTTGTAGCTGTAAGTAACTTCCTCCTCTGTACCGATTTTTTCAACCTTGTCAGCCAGCTTCTTCTGCTTGCCAACTAAGACAATATCGTAGTACATAACGTCAGTCATGGCATTCTTCAAGTTGTTGAAGTTAATGCCGACCGTAATAGCGCCAAGGGCCAAGGCCAGCATAATTGAGATGGCTGACAGGATTCTGGTATAGCCATGCAGGCGGAACTTTAACTGGCCCAGAGTGTAAGGCCGCATCCCTTTGTAGAGGAAGCTGTGTCTCTTCCGCAAAAAGTCGATGACCGCTACAAAGAAGGCGTCAAAGATTAAAAAGCTACCCAAAACGATGGTTACTAAAGCAATTGGAATTGCCTTAAGCTGCAAAGTCGCCACATGCCACATTGCCCAGTAGCCGGTAGCCAAAAGCAGTACCCCCGCGATAGCCTGGATAGTCCGTAAGACCGGCCGGCTCTTCAGCTTGCTTGGTTTCTGGTCTTCTTTTAGAAGATTGATCAGCGTAGTCTTGGTCAGCTTGACCGCGTTCCAGGAAGCGGCCAGGAAGAACAAGGCGACAAAGAAAAGCAAGGTCCAGAGAACCGCTGGCAGGTAGAGCGGATTAAAGTGAGCCAGAGTCAGCCCCAGCTGCTTGACCATCAAGGATGAGACCAGTTCAGTCAGCCCCACGCCCAAGATAATCCCAATCCCGGTTGCCAGAAGGCCAGTTACCAGGGTCTCAGCGAGGATCAGCTGGCCGATCTTGCCGCTTTTTGCCCCCAGCATCATGTACATGCCGTAGTCCCGCTTTCTCATGCTCAAGAGGAAGCTGTTGGCGTATGCCAAGTAGACCAGGGTTAAAATGGCCAAGAGGACGATCCCGAAGGAAAAAATAAACTTAGTTGCTCCCATGGTCAGCCGTCCCGCTACACTGGACTTTAAGAAAGACTGGTTAGCGGCCAGAGTCAAGAACATGTAGAAGGTCATGCTGGCGGCGCTAAGGCCGGAAAACAGTACCAGGTAGTCTTTTAGCCGGCTTTTCAGCCCGGTCATTGACAATTTAAAAATCATGTTAATCCCTTTCTTTACTCAACTAGTCGGTATTTTCGCTGAGCTGGCTGATCAGCTTCTTGTAAAAGTCCTGCCGCTTCAAGTCCCCGCGCTTGATCTCTTCATCAATCAAGCCATCCCTGATAAAGAGAATCCGGTCAGCAAATGATGCAGAAAACGGATCGTGAGTGACCATCAAGATTGAAACCTGGTCTTTCTCATTAAGCAGCTCCATCGTGTCCAGCAAGGCCCTGGAAGACTTAGAATCCAGGGCCCCTGTTGGTTCATCGGCCATCAAGATTGCCGGTTCATGAACCAAGGCTCTGGCAGCAGCAACTCTTTGCTTCTGCCCGCCGGAAATGGCTGCTGGGTACTTTTCCAAGACTTCGCTGATGTTGAGCTTAGCGGCGATCTTATCAACCTTAGAATCGATTTCTGAGCTCTTGACCCCTTGCAAAGACAAAGGGAGAGCAATATTTTCCCTAGCGGTCAGGTTGTCCAAGAGGTTGAAGTCCTGGAAGATAAAGCCAATTTCTTTAGCCCGGAAGTCGGCCATCTGGTTCTTCTTCAGCTTGGCGACGTTTTTGCCGTTAATCGTAACCTCGCCGCTGCTTGGCTTGTCCAAGGTCGACATGATGTTCAAAAGAGTGGTCTTACCAGAACCGGAAGTCCCCATAATGGCGACGAATTCGCCCTTGGCTACGCTGAGCGAGACGCCCTTTAAGGCCTGGAACTGCTTCTCCCCTTTTTTACCGTAAGTCTTTGTAACGTTGTTGACAGTCATCACTTTTTCCATAGTTACCCCCTAAATCGTATTGGTGTATTACCGTTGTAATACACTAAATAATACTGGAGTCTTTAAGAATCGTCAATAGGAATTTTAGCGATTTGCAAAAAAGTTGTAACAAAAAACAGGCGAAGCTCTCCTTTAGTGGAAAAATTTCGTCTGTTTCAGGATTAGACGAAAAAAGTCACTGGAGCTGTTGCTTGCTTCAGTGGCTGTCTGGTCTTCAGTTTTCTTGGCTTTTCGGGTCGATAAACAGGATTCTGACCTTGCAGCGGATGATTTAATTTTCCCAGGTCATCCCCTTCCAGGGGGCAGACCGTAATCTGTTCGTAAGGAGGATTTAACTGCAGAGACAAGAGCTGCCCTACTTCGACTTCTTCAAGGTGCTTTTGCCGGCTTTTTCCGACAATATCTTCACCGTCTGTTTCTAAGAGCCAGCTTTCAATCTGCGGGATATCGGCTAAAACGGGTTCAGTCATTTTTTGATAGATGGCCAAACCCAGCTGGATGACTTGCCTTTTTTCATCGATGGACTTGATAAAGGCAAAAGGCTATTGCGCAAGGTTAGCTAGAGCAGCCCTAACCAGGTTCGCGATGCGCGGGTTAGGCAAATAGCCCAGGGTCTGCCAGTACATTGTCGCCATCATCTTTAAAGCTGACTTCCATTTCTGGTTGAAGCAGGTACCACTCCGGCGTGCACTTACTGCCTCTTAACTCAGCTCCTGCTTCAGCTTTAGTACCTTATCTTCGATTTCTTTAATCACCTGCATAAAGGTCTCATCATCTTGTCCAGTTGGATCTTCTAATCCCCAATCTACCCGCTTTTTTGCAGGCAAATAAGGGCAGCGGACTCCGCAGCCCATGGTGATTACGTAATCAACCGCCGGCAGGTCAACGAGGGTCTTTGGTTTTTGCCCGTTGGCCAGCATATCGATGCCATAATGCTCTTTGATCAGCCGAACCGCGTCGGGGTTAACCTGATCTTTTAGATCCGTGCCGGCTGAATAGGATTCAAAGACATCCCCGGCCAGCTTTTTACCCAAGGCTTCGGCGATTTGACTCCGGCAGGAATTATGGGTGCAGATAAAGGCTACTTTTGCTTTGGTCATGATCTTCTCCTGTTATTTCTTCTCAAGCAGGCCCAGGCCGCTGATGGTAAGGTCACTGGAATCATTGACGAAAGAGAAAGTTGGGATGCTATCCATGCCTTCATCTAAGGCTTCCATCAAAATCATGGCAAAAAATTCAAACCAGCTGTCCGTTGGCACGTCATTCCTATCATCTTGTGGAGTCAGCCAGAATTTTGTTGCTGCTTCTCTCGTTTTAACATTAAGCGCCAGGCCTATTGCGGTATTATAGAAGTCAAAAGTGGCTTTGAAAGAATGAACATCTGTATCATTTATCTTAATGCCTAATTCCTCGGGGATCTCTGTTTCTGTGATCATCATTCTGCCCGTGATTTTACCGTATTTTTCTTCAAAATCTTGAATTGAGGCATGTTTCTTAAGTTCGGATTCTACCTCGTCAAACAAAGCTTCGTTTTCTAAACATACCAATTCCTTCCTAGCAAACTGTAACCGATTGCTTTGGTCTCTATTATAAACTAAAAGCAACATCCCCTGCACTAAATACAGATGAATGCTGCTAATGTAACTTAGTTATCTTTTCTAAAAATCGTTCTAAACAAGAATCTTACCGCAGGACCGCAGAGGAAGATTTGCCAGCCAATCGCCATTGGAAAGTTGATGACGGCAGTCTGCAGCCAGGTCCCGATGAAGCCAGTTGCTTGAAAGTTCTTGAAGAGCGCGGTTGCGATCAAGCTCATTGTTGGGCACATAAGGCAGGCAGACGGTGATTGAGCACCGGATCAAGATGATCAGCAAGATTGGCGTTTCAGGTGTAATCAGCCGCTGAGTCAAGTAAACGACAGGCTTTTCAAAGACGAACATCTCCAGGATGATTGCAACCGGCCACATGATCATCATTTCGCGGAAGGCGTCCAGTAAGACAGCATCCCTCATCCCCGCCGATGGTAAGAGCGATGTTGTAGCAGATCATGGCGTAGACCGTAACAAAGGCCATCATAACAGTAAAGACAAAATTTTCCAGTTTTGATTCTAGCATTAAAAAACTCCCTTCATGATTCACGTGTTGTTCGTTAATCATGAAGGGAGTGTGCGTTTCCAATCATAACCGTATTCAAATACAGTTAGTTATTTTAAAATAGAAAAAATGATTGTGTAAGGACTTTTGATAAGATTTTCTGAAAAAGCGTTTGTATTTTTCAAGGGCCATATTAAGCAAAATCCTTTCCATATCTAAAATTATGTTAACTATTCTCTATATTTCATTTTGTTTCCGGGTCATTACCAAGACCGCCAGCAAGTAGAAAATAGCCCCAGTAACCAGCAGGACTGCTACTGATACCTATGCAGGCGCGATGTGGCCGTTATATCCCAAACATTTCCCTGATCTCTTTTAGTACACTCGCCGGCTGATTAGCAAAGTTTGCTTTAGTTGCCGGCTTCATCAAAAGCTGCCGGTAAAGTACCGCTGAATGAGCACATGGGAAGTACTTTACCAGCCATTGAACGTTGTCTGGCAAGCTGCCGATTGGAATGTATGCCCCAACCAAAAAGCCGATCAAGGTCCCAACTATCGTGCTTGCAGCTGAGTAGGAGCTGTTGGTCTTCAAGAAAGAAATTATGAAAGAAGCAATCGCCGATGATGCAAAGGATGATAAGACAATTACAGCAAATAGCTTTAGTAAAGTCTCTATATCCAGTACTGCCCCGCCGGCCAGACCAAGGTAGATTTCCCCAAAAATTAAGGTAAAAATGGACATGATGATGCTGATGATGAAGCCGGTCACGATATAGCCGCCCGCGACCTGTCTTCTGCTGACCGGAGATGAGTAAAAGTCCTTGATCGCCTCATTCTCCCGGTCGTTGATCATTACCCCATATGCTCCTAAACTCGTAGTGATCGACGCCGAAGCCAGCATCCCTGCTAGCATCCAAGCCCGCATCAAGCGATTGGGATGCGGCAGAAACTTTAGCCCGCTATTCACCGAATCACCAATGAATAAGATGTAGAGGGCAAAAATGATAATGACACTCAGCATTGAGAAGAATACTGTTGTCTCTAAAGTAAATCTTGAGATTCCTTTTGACCATCGCGCTCATTCTCTTAGCCTCCTCCCTGTAATATTCAAGAATACGTCATCCATCGTTCCATGCAGGACTTCAAAACTTTGCAATTGGTCCCGCATTCCTTCTACGATATCAATGGCATCCATGGTGTTCCTCAGTTCTACCTCATAGTGGTCGGCCGCCTTATTCCAATTAAGTGATAAAGACGACAGAATATTGTCTAAATTCTGCTCTTTCTTCGGATACAGCTTCAGCCGGTCATAGCTGTAGAGCTCTTTCAAGCTGAAGCCAAAAGACTGGGATGCTATGAAGTGACGCTTAATGTATGGGAGGGCAATGATTCTGCCATAAACTTCTATAAGAAGAATGGCTTGAAGGTCAAAGAAACAAATATGGAATTTATTTTGTAAGCAAAAACCGATCTCAAATTCTGAGACCGGTTTTTAATTCCAGCAAATCACTTTACATAACAAAGTTTATGTAGATATGTTTACTCAAAAATGTATAGTGCTGATAAAGCGATTCTGTTGCTCTTAAAAAATTAAAGTTGATTACCTGCGCATTTAAGCGCAATAGAACTCACTTCTTAAAAAGGTGTATTTTATCCCAAACGGAAAGACCTCAAATCTTCTTCCATGCTTTCGTCTTCCAAGCCAATATATCTCAGAGTAGTGGTTGGGCTGCTGTGGTTCAGCATCTTCTGCAGCTTGTACAAGGCCCGGGGATCTGGATCACCTGCTGGGGTTGTTGCGCTCTTGATGTAGTGATAGCCAAAAGTTTTTCTTAGAGTGTGGGTACCAACTGTATTAGGATCAATCTCGCACTGCCGGGCGGCTCGCTTCAAATCTTTATAGAATGACTTTCCTTCAATATGCCCCTCCCCTTTTCTAGAAGGGAAGAGCCAGTCACTTGGCTTCAGCTGCATCTGGTCAATGTAATTTTCCAAGTCCTGGCTGATATTGCCAATATAGGCATGCCGGTTCTTGTGGGTCTTGGTTTCAACCAGGTTGTACCATTCCCCGTCTTCAATGTCTGAGACTTTGGCCTTGACGATGTCGGAGATCCGGAGACCCGTATTGATTCCAAAGACAAAAATCATAGCATTCCGCAGACCATTCCTGTTTTGTCCAGTAACTGTCCCGGTCCCAAACTGGAGGGCCCGCTTCATAGCGTTAATCTCCTTTGCAGTTTTCAGCGGCCTGATATTTCTGCTGCTCTCTGTTTTTTTAACTTTTCGGCCCATTTTGCTAGCAAAATCCTCCCCTCATTGAATGCGTCTTTATGCATTTATTCTAGCACAAAGGTGCATTGAAGCGGCAAAATTGTTAAAAAATCCGTCCTAACTAGTCAAGATTCGAATGCGTAAAAATGCTTATTTCTACGCATTCGGTAAAAAATCGATTTTTCGCCAAAAATGCTGAGAAGAGCTCTCATTTGCGCGCAAATTTTTTGAGATGATTACTTGCCCTTTTTTCGCAAATCAGGTTAAAAAGAGTCACGCAAAGTTTCAACTAAAAAGCAGCATCCCCTCACGAAAAATTCTGCAGGGATGCTGCTTAGTAGCTATTCAATTTTATCTACTTCGGTAGCATATACTTAGTGCCTCTGCCTTCCCCGACTTTGATTAGGTAGCCTTTCTTTACCAAAGAGTTTATCAACCGCAAGCTTTTGGTTTTGCCAAAGCCGACCACTTCATTTATCTTGCTTGTCGTTTCGTTTCCAGATTGAACAGCTTGATAAATTTTGCCTTCATCCTCAGAAAGATTGACTGACACCGATTGAAAAAGCGGCAAAATGATCACGATTGAGTTCTCAAAGATTTTAAATTTAGGTTGAATAACGCTGCCTTGATAGCTACTGATAATTCTGCGAATTCCCATGCCAAATTGTTCAATTAAGCCTAAACGGTAAAAGAGATTAGCCAAAATCGGGTTGCGCAGTATTGAAATTTGCCCTAAGAGATACTCCTCTTTGCTCAAGCCGCCGGGTGAAACAATTTCAATTCTGTCATCAAACATTGAAATTTTGATTTGAGAATTCACGTCCCAAGTCCGATGGACCAAGGCATAGCAACTGCTTCCCTGAAAGCTTCCTCGGGTATCTCTGCTACCAGTTCCAGTTCCCTGTTAATGCCCTTGATTTCTTTATATTGGTAATACTGTGATACATGTCAATGGAGAAATTGTATTGGTCTAAAACAGAAATACCTTCATAGTCTTTTCGATCCAGCATGATATTAAGATTTGCTCCGAAACGAACCAAATTGATACCACGAAAATGGTTGTGATCAGCCAAAAGTGCACCAGCTGGAGCGAAAAAACGATAGATTATCTTTTCTGCGCTCGTTTTGGAGCGATTTTTCGAGCAAAAGTGATCGCAAACGCGATGGATTATTTTTTCGATCGCTTTTACGCTCCTTTTGCGATTGAAAACAGCCGCAAATTCAAAAGCAGCATCCCCTCACGCAAAAAAACGTGCATGGATACTGCTTATTTGCTCATAAATCCAACTTGGCAGAATACTTGATGATTACCGATCCGTCATGACCTGAAACGGAACTGATGAAGTCTTCCTGGTAATCTTCCTGGTAAAAAGGCGGGACAACTTTTGCCTTGCTTCTTAAATATTCCAGTGCCTTCGGTCCATTGCCAGCAACATCGTCGTTCTCAATTTCCTGGTAAAAGCAGGCATACTTTCCAGCCGCTTTGACGTAATTGCCCTTTTTTCTTTCCACTACTTTAAAAAAGTGGCTGATTTCTGCCTTTTCAAAGTCATCGACGATCACCCCATATCTAGGCCCGAAGCTGATTGGATTCAGCGAAACACCATGCCTAAAAGGACTGACTTCCAGGTATTCTTCCGGGCAAGTCTCAACCGCCACTTTTTTAAACCAGTCTGCTTCAAGTCACTGATTCTCTGGTCAAAAAATTCTAAGCTGGACTTGATCTTCCCCAGCTCAGCCATCTCTCTTTCGACTGCTTCCTGCTGCTTGCCTAAATACTTCTGCCGTTCATTCAAATCCTTTAAGGCGAAAAAGTCCCCAACCTCCTGCAGGCTGCTGCCCAATTTCTCCAGCAGGCGGATCGTGGCAACTTGGTCCACCTGTTCCAGCCGGTAGTAGCGGTAGCCATTATCTTTGACAACTGCCGGCTTCAAGAGCCCTTTTGCTTCATAGACATAAAGTGCTTTCTTGGTGACAGCACACATTTTGGCAAAATCCCCGGTCTTAATTAATTCCTCGTTCATGTCAATCTCTTTCCTTACTAAAACTCTCCAGCCCTTGACTGTTCCCTTAGGGAATAGTTTACCCTAAAGGTATGCAGGGCTTTCAGCCTGCCCATGATCAGCGAGCTGTTTGTCCGGCAGCTCTACAGCGTCATCGACATGGCCATCATCGGCCGCTATCTGGGAGCCAGGGAATTAGGCGCCGTGGGCAACGCAGCCAATATCATCATGCTTTTCCTGATTGTCTCCGGCGGCTTTGAAATGGCGGTTGACGTCATGGTCTCCCGGCTGTTAGGTGCCAGTAAAAATAAAGAGAAGGCTGCCATGGCCCGGGACACCCTCTTTCTCAGTGCTATTAGCGGTCTGGTCTTAGTGGTAATTGCCTGGATTTCCCTGCCTGCCCTTTATAAGGCAGTGTCTTTACCGGAAAACATGATGGGGGATGCCCTCCTCTATGGCCGGGTCTACCTCTTTGCCCTGCCAATCATCTACATCTATGACGTTGGCCGGGCCATCTTGATCTCCAATGAGCGGGCCAAAATCTCCTTCTATCTCTTGGCAACTTCCAGCATCTTAAACCTACTATCTAAATCTTCTTTTCATTCTCGTCTTGCAGCTGGGCGTATTAGGTTCAGCCCTGGGCACGGTTTTAGCTCAAGGGATCACCATGCTGGTCACCCTCTACCTTTTGGCAAAAATGGACCGGCAGGAAGAAGAGCCTGTCTCCCTTAAGCCTGACCTCTCCTGGACAAAAATTAAGTCCATCCTTCATATCGCCCTGCCAACCATCTTCCAGCAATTCGTGATCACCTTCGGCGCAACATTGGTTCAGGCCTGGGTCAATCCCTTTGGCCAGGAGGCAATCTTGGGCTATGTCGCTATCGTCAAGGTCATGAACCTGGCCCGGATCGTCCTGGTTGGCTTTGCCCAGACGTTAACTCTGATGACGGCTCAGTTATTGGCGGTAAAAACGTACTCAGCTGTTAAAGCAGTTTACCGCTACTGCAGCAATGTCTCCCTCATCTACTGGCTGGTCAGCTCAGCCCTGTCGGTCATCTTCTGTCAGCTATTGGCAGGCATGTTCTTTGATCCAGGCCAAAACCAGGCAGCTTACTCCTTCTTCAGAGTTTATCTCTATGCTTTTGTCGGCACCCAGCTTTTCTCCATCTTCAAGTTCTTGAATGAAGGCCTGCTCAGAAGCATGGTTTTGATGAAGGAATACCTCTACTGCAACTTGGGTGAATTAGCCCTTAAGCTAGCCGCTACCGGGCTGCTTTTAACGCTTCTTCAGACTAATGCTTTCTGTAGCGCAGAACTGGGAGCCAGAATCATCTGCGTCTTGGGCTCAACCATCTTGGTTATTAAAGAAATGAAAGCTTTAGAAGCAATAGAAAAAGCCGGTTAATACCGGCTTTTTATCTTCAGTCATAAATGCAGTAAAGAAAGAAGATTACCGGGCCCGGCGGTCGTTCTCGGCTTTCTTGTAGAATTCTTCCTTGGATTTGCGCATGGCCTTGTCTGCCTGGTAGAGCAAGCAGGTCACTGACATTTAAGTGGTCGGCCTTTGCCTGCTTGATCCCGATTGAAACGTGGTAGCATTGCTTTTTCAAGTTAGAAAGTATCTCTTTGCTTGGACTTTGTCCAAGCGCTCGTCTAAGGCAATTGCTAAAAACTCATCCCCGCCAAAGCGGAAAGACATGTCTTGCCCGAAGCTTTTGGCTAATTCACTAGCCAGGGCAATCAGCATCCGGTCCCCGGCTTCATGGCCAAACTTGCTGTTGGTTTCGTGCAGGCCATTGACGTCGCAGAAGACATAAGTAACGCTCTCTTGAGCGGCTTGCAAAAGATTATTAATCTCGTGTTGGTAATAGTTGCGGTTTCTGATCTGGCATGTGTTTTACCTCAGTCAAAAGTATAGCATAGAAGCGGAAAACTTTTTAATTTAAATATCATTTTAATAATGAAAAAGCGAATATTCGTGATTATCCAGACAAATCAAGCTTTCACCTAGATAAATCAACGATTACCAACTAAATGAATATAAAATATGCAGCTTTCTTAATGAAAATCAAGAAAACTACTTACAAGCCTTTCATCTATCCTTTACACTATTGAAGAAACAGAAAGGAAGCAGCAAAAATGGCCGCATTTATGAACATTAACCCAGATATCTGCCTAGCTTCATTCGCTGTTCCTTTTCCATTTTTTCAAATTATTAATATTTCATCACTTAAGACATGTCACTCGTTGATATGTCTTTTTTATAGGAGTCAAACAATCATGAAAGCGCGTTTAATACTGGAAGATGGACACGTTTTTGAAGGCGAAAGCTTCGGCGCGGTCCATGACGTTATCAGCGAATTCGTCTTCAACACGGCGATGACTGGTTATGTGGAAGTCTTGACCGACCCGTCATATGCCGGTCAAAGCGTGGTCATGACCTATCCCTATCCCCTGATCGGCAACTACGGCGTTCCCCTGGATGACCAGGAAGCCGCTCACCCCTTTGTCGAAGCCTTTGTAGTAAGCGAGCTTTCCCGGCTGGGGTCCAATTTCCGCATGAACATGAGTCTGAACGACTACATGATTGAAAACAACATCCCCGGCATCCAAGGCGTCGACACCCGGGCCATCACCCGGATCCTGCGCAAAGAAGGCTGCATGAACGGGATGATCACTACTAAGGATTACGAAGTCAGCGAAGTAATTGACCAGATCAAGGCCTTCAAGATCCAAGGGGTCGTTGAAAAGTGCAGCTGCCTTGAACCCTACCATGTCGGTCAAGGTGACTACGAAGTTGCCCTCTACGACTTCGGTGCCAAGCGCAATATCGCCAGAGAACTGGCCAAAAGAGGCTGCCATATCACAGTCCTGCCGGCTGACACCCCGGCCCAATATGTTATAGACCACAACTTCGATGGGATCATGCTTTCAAACGGCCCCAGCGACCCGAGTGAATGCACGGAAATCATTGACCAGCTGAAAATTCTTGCTTCTTCCGGCATCCCGATCTTCGCCATCTGCCTGGGCCACCAGCTTTTAGCCTTAGCCCACGGCTTTGAGACGGAAAAAATGGTCTACGGCCACCACGGCAGCAATCACCCAGTCAAGGATCTGACCACTGGCCGGGTCTACATCTCCACGCAAAACCACAACTATGTGATCAAGGAAGACACGATTGATCCAAAGCAAGCCAAGGTCTGGTTCAAGAACGTCAACGACAAGACGATCGAAGGCCTGGAATACTTAAAGGAAAACATCAAGTCCGTCCAGTTCCACCCGGAAGCCTGCGGCGGCCCGCACGACACGGAATACCTCTTTGACAGCTTTATTGAAATGATGGGAGAACACAAGAATGCCTAAGCGCGACGATATCAAAAAAGTTTTAGTGATTGGTTCCGGCCCGATCATCATTGGCCAGGCCGCTGAATTCGACTATGCCGGGACCCAGGCCTGCCGGGCCCTCAGAGAAGAAGGCATCGAAGTTGTCCTGATCAACTCCAACCCGGCCACGATCATGACTGACGGCGACATGGCTGACCACGTCTACATCGAACCTTTGACTGTGCCAGTCGTCAAGCAATTGATAGAAAAAGAAAAGCCAGATGCCCTTCTGCCAACCATGGGCGGGCAGAACGCCTTGAACATCGCCATGGCATTAGCTGATGAAGGCTTTTTGGAAAAGCACCATGTCAAGACAATCGGTACTGACACCGACACGATCAAGATGGCTGAAGACCGGCTGGAATTCAAGAACTTGATGGAAAGAATCGGTGAACCGGTTGCCAAGTCAGTTGTCGTCAACTACGTTGAAGACGCCATTGCTTTTGCCAAGGAAATTGGCTATCCCGTAGTTGTCCGCCCGGCCTACACTTTGGGCGGGACTGGCGGTGGGGATCGCCCACAATGAACAAGAACTGCATGAAATCTGCTCTAACGGCCTCCGCCTCTCCCGAGTTACTGAATGTTTGATTGAACAATCAATCGCCGGCTGGAAGGAAGTTGAATACGAAGTCATGCGCGATGGTGCCGGCAACTGCATCACCGTCTGCAACATGGAAAACATGGACCCGGTCGGTGTCCACACCGGTGACAGTATCGTGGTAGCGCCATCTCAAACCTTGTCAGACAAGGACTACCAGATGCTCCGCTCCTCTGCCCTCAACATCATCACTGCCTTGAACATCAAGGGCGGCTGCAATGTCCAGTTTGCCCTCAACCCAGACTCCTTTGAATACTGCGTCATTGAAGTCAACCCTCGTGTTTCCCGGTCTTCTGCCCTGGCCTCAAAAGCAACTGGCTACCCTATCGCCAAGCTTGCTACCAAGATTGCTTTGGGCTACAACTTGGATGAAATCGTCAACGCCGTAACGGGCAAGACCTACGCTTCTTACGAACCAACCCTTGACTACATCGTCTGCAAGATTCCTAAGTGGCCTTTTGACAAATTCTACGACGCTTCCCGCAAGCTGGGCACCCAAATGAAGGCAACCGGGGAAGTCATGGCTATCTGCAACAACTTCGAAGGTGCCTTCATGAAAGCCCTCCGGTCCCTGGAACAAGACAGCTACTACCTTTATAATGAAGAAATTGCCCAGCTGTCAGCTGATGATCTCCGTAAAGACCTCCGCAAGATTGACGACAAGCGGGCCTTCAGAATTGCCGAAGCCTTGCGAAAGGGCGTCTCCATCCGGGAAATTCATGCCATTACCAAGATCGACGTCTGGTTCATTGACAAGATCAAGCACCTGGTTGAAATTGAAGACCGCCTCAAGAGCGAAGAACTGACGCCAGATCTTTTGAAACTGGCCAAGCACTGCGAATTCCCAGACCGGGTTATCGCCAGCTTAACCGGCAAGACGGCTGATGAAGTTTACTACCTCAGAAAGGGCTTGAAGATCACGGCTGCCTTCAAAACGGTCGACACCTGCGCGGCTGAATTTGACGCCGAAACGCCATACTTCTACAGCGTTTATGGCGGTGAACATGAAATCCAGCCAGACCGGTCCAAGAAAAAGGTGATTGTCTTTGGCTCCGGCCCAATCAGAATCGGCCAAGGGATTGAGTTTGACTACTGCTGCGTGCACAGTGTCTGGACACTGAAGGAAGCTGGCTACGAAACCATCATCGTCAACAACAACCCGGAAACTGTCTCAACTGACTTTGACATCGCCGACCGCCTCTACTTTGAACCATTAACGGCAGAAGACGTGCAGAGCATCATTGAACTTGAGCAGCCAGACGGGGCCATCGTCCAATTCGGCGGACAAACCGCGATTAAGCTCTCCCAGGACTTGATGAAGATGGGCGTGCCGATCCTTGGTACTTCTGCCGACAGTGTTGACGCGGCTGAAGACCGGGAAAGATTTGACGAGATTTTGGAAAAGTGCCAGATCGACCGGCCGAACGGGCAAACCGTCTTTACGGCTGAAGAAGCCTTAAAGGCCGCTAATGAGCTGGGTTACCCGGTTTTGGTCCGTCCTTCCTACGTTTTAGGTGGGGCCGGAATGGAAATCGCCTTAAACGACGGCGACCTCAAGCGCTTTATCGACCACATCACCTCCCAGTTTAACATTGAAGACCACCCGATCTTGATCGACAAGTACCTGGCCGGCAAGGAATGTGAAGTTGACGCCATCTGCGATGATGAAGGCATCTTGATTCCTGGGATCATGGAACACGTAGAAAGAGCTGGTGTCCACTCTGGTGACTCAATCTCCATCTACCCGCCGCAAAAGATCTCCCAGGAGATGAAGGAACGAATCGTAGAATACTCCAAGCGCCTGGCCAAGGCCTTGAAGGTCAAGGGGTTGATGAACATCCAGTTTATCGTTTACGAAAACAAAGTTTACGTGATCGAAGTCAACCCCCGCTCTTCCAGAACCATCCCTTATATCTCCAAAGTGACCGGGATTCCGCTGGTTGACGTGGCAACCAACGTCATCATTGGCAAGTCCATCAAGGAGCAAGGCTATGACTACGGCCTTGCTCCGGAAAAGAAGACAGTTGCCGTAAAGATGCCAGTCTTCTCCTTTGAAAAGATTACCGGGGCGGAAATTGCCTTGGGGCCGGAAATGAAGTCAACCGGTGAAGTTCTGGGGATTTCTGAAGACGTTGAAGAAGCCATGTACAAGGCCTTTATGGGGACTGGGCTGGACCTGCCTAAGCACAAGAAGGTTATCTGCACGGTCAAGGATTCGGCTAAGGAAGAATTTTTGCCAATCGCCAAGGAATACCACGACTTCGGCTACGACCTGTACGCGACCCAAGGGACATACGACTTCTTGCAGAGTCATGGCATCCCTGCCCGCCTGGTCAACCGGATCAATGACAAGGAGAACACCATCTTTGACTTAATCTTAACGGAAACGGTCGACCTGGTCATCGACATCCCAACCAGAAACAACAACTTGAAGGACGGCTTCCTGATCCGCCGCTTTGCCGTAGAAGCCGGCGTGCCGATCTACACTTCCCTTGATACGGCGCGGGCCTTGATCCACGCCCTGGAAGCCAAGCACGACAACAAGATCTCCTTGATCGACATCACCAAGCTGTAGAAACTGTATTCATCAATACTCAATAGTTTTAAACGTCAGCATTTGCTGGCGTTTTTCTTTGAAAAAGTTTCTAGATTTCCACTTGTAATAACTTAGCACATTAATCGTCGGGCCTACTGGGGCCGGCTAGACCACCCTGGTCAAGCTCTTGATGCGCTTTTACGAGTTAAACTGCGGGAAGATCACGATTGGCGGCCAGGATATAAGCAAGATGAAGTGGTCTGATTTATGGCCCATGTTTGGGATGGACCGGCTGATGCAGGGGCGGACGGCTTTTGTTATCGCCCACAGCTTGTCAACGATCAGGGATGCAGACAGCATCATCGTCTTGAAGGACGGGGATATCGTTGAAGTTGGCAACCATGACAGCTTGATGGCAAAGAATGGCCTTTTACGCCGATCTTTACCAGTCACAGTTTGAACATGGTGAAGAATAAGAAAAAAGCAAATCATTTTGGATACATTAAAAGCCACCAAGCTTAAACTTGGTGGCTTTTGCTATTTCACGCTTCTGGTCGCGATAAAAGTCGGGATATTCAATTCGTGCAGGCGGCCTTCGCCGTTGGTATCTTCATAGAGATTGGTTAAAGTAAAGCCAGCCTCCAGCTGGCCGCCGATCTGTTCCTCCAAGGTATGAGAGAACTGGACGCCAAAATCATCTTTTTCCAGCTGCTGCATCTGGTCAGGATTTTTCAGCAGATTAAAAGGCAAAGAGTTGACGACATACTTTTCATCTTCACTGTCAAACAGGTAGTTGATCCCGTTGTCCAGGCCAACCAGGAGTACCCCACCCTTTTTCAAAACCCGGTAGCATTCTTTCCAGATCGGCTTAACTTTTTCAACGTAGCAGTTGGCAACTGGCTGGATAATCATGTCAAAGCTTTCGTCAGCAAAAGGCAAAGGCTGGGTCATGTCGGCTTTGACAATGTCGATATCGTAGCCTTCGCGCTCTGCAACCAGGCGCTCGCTTTCCAGCTGCTGGTCAGAATAGTCCAGGACTGTGCATTTTGCCCCCAAGGCAGTCAAGATTGGCATCTGCTGGCCACCCCCGCTGGCTAGGCCAAGGACTTTTTGGCCGTGTAAGTCACCAAACCAGCTGTGCGGGACATACTTAACCGGGGTCAACTTGATCTCCCACTTCCCTTCTATAGCAGCTTGGAAGGTGTCGTGGTCAATTGCCTTGCCCCATTCCCAGCCTTCTTTGACCCAGCGGTCGATCGTTTCAGCGTTTATATCTTGATAGTTCATAATTGTTTTTCCTACACGTAATTAATACTTTTAGTTTAACACAGCATTAAAATTCTTTTCAGCATTTATAACTTTAGTTTAACTTTTTTTACCATTTACTGTTAACTTTCTCAGATTTAGGATTAAGATAAAAGACATGAAATCAAAACAACATTGCTTTGAAAAGGAAAAGTAGTTTTGGCGAGACCTGCAGAGAGCTTCTGGTCGGTGTGAAGAAGCGGTCATACCAAGTGCGAAAATCACCTTTGAGCGGAAACTGCGAGATTAGTGGTTTCAGGGTTCGCCCCTAAAAGATGAAAAGAGGAACACAAATGAAAGTTAGAGAAATGGCAACAGTTGCATTACTTGGCATGTCAGCTTGCACGTTGGCGGCCTGCGGCATAGCAATTCCCAAGCATCCAATGGCAAGACAAGCCTGAACTTGATGGAGACTGATGTAGTCAGCTCCCTCGATACCTCAGTGACTGCCTCAATCCCCCAATGGGACACTTTGGTGCAAACTATGGCTGGCCTTTACCGGTCAGATAAAAATGACCAGCCAGTTCCCGCGGTTGCCACTAGCTATCATAAGTCCAGTGACGGTAAGACCTATACTTTCAATCTGAGGCACAATGCCAAATGGTCAAACGGTGATACTGTGACCGCGAAAGACTTTGTGACCGCTTGGCGAAAAGGCGTTTCTCCCAAAGCAATGTCTGGCTATAACTACATCTTCAGCAACATCAAGAATGCTGACCAGATCTCTCAAGGCAAAAAGGCGGTCAGCAGCTTAGGCGTCAAAGCCGTCGGCAAGTATAAACTGGTCGTGCAGCTTGAAAATCCAGAACCGACCTTCATCGACAAGATGGTTATGCCAGCCTTTTACACGCAAAACACCCGCCTTGTTAAAAAAATATGGTGCCAAATATGGTACGGCTGCCAAGTATACCGCTTTTGACGGGGCCTTCAAGGTCACCAAGTGGACTAACACCAGTGAAAAGTGGACTGCCGTCAAGAATCCATACTACTACGCTAAAAGCGCGGTCAAGCTGCAAAAGCTTAATTACCAAGTCGTCAAAGACTCAAACACTGCCCACCAGCTCTTCCAGCAAGGAAGCTTAGATGACGCGGCAGTTTCAGGCACGACGGCACAAGGTCTGCAAAATAACAAGAACCTCTACCACCTCTACCGGTCAGGTAATAACTTCGTAAAACTGAATATGGCTAAGGGCGCCGTATTGGCCAACAAACAACTCCGGCAAGCCCTCTACTTGGCTGTTAATCGTACTCAGCTGTCTAAAAAGGTTTTAGCAAATGGTTCACCTACACCTTCTCAGCACCAAATGCCGCAAAGGATCCAGCCAGTGGCACGGACTTCGCAACAGCAGCGCAGCCAAAAGAAACTTACAATGTTGCCAAGGCTAAAAAGCTCTGGCAAGCTGGCTTAAAGCAGCTGGGCAAGAGCAAGCTTGACTTAACCTTGGTGGCCAGTGACATAACGACTGACAAGAATGTCAGTGAATTCCTGCAATCACAGCTGGAAAGCAAGCTGCCAGGACTTAAAGTCACCGTCAAGAATCTGCCTTCCAAGTCAGCCTACAACTTAGCTGCCAATGGCAAATTCGACCTCTACCTTTCCTTCTGGATCAATGACTACGCTGACCCATACAGTGAACTACAGACCTTGGAAATGACCAACAGCCACAATTACGGTAAATACACCAGTGCTGCCTACAACAATGAGCTCAGCCAAGCCAGAAAAAATGCCGCAACCAGATCAGTCTACTTCAGCCACCTGTTAAAGGCACAGGAGCAAATGAACCAAGATTACCCTGTTCTTCCTCTTTACACCATGGTTGAAGACCACCTGGTAAACGCCAACTTAAAGGGTGTGCTTTGGCACAAGGTTGGCATGGTTGACTACACGCAGGCTTACTTCAAGTAACAAGAAATTTTATGACAGACATGAAAAAGATCGCCACGATTGTGGCGATCTTTTATTGCTGCATTAACTGTTACTGTTTTTCTCAACGATAAAAGGTTACAGGGCTTCTGCCAGTGAATGCAGGTTCCGCGTTTGGATCAAAACCTTGCCATCACCAGTAAAGTGGTTAACCAAGCCTTCACCTGAAGTGAAGCCAAACATCCCTGACGCTACTTTAATGTCGTAGTCAAGGTTTGCATCCCAGGCAATGACGTGTTCGTTGTCGATTGAGATCGGCTTATCACTGGTCACGGTCAGTTCAACCAAGTCACCAAAGGCGTTAACTAGCATATCGCCTTCGCCTTCAGTTTCCATCACGAAGAAGCCACCAGTTCCGCCGAAAGCTGCCTTACTCAACTTTTGGCTGCGCATCTTGTAGCTGACGCTATCATCACTTGCTAAGAAGGCACCGGTGTTCAGACAGTACTGCTGTTTGCCAACGGA
>PPYF01027340.1_pt1 | contig 25141 bp, 26 predicted proteins | sample 1559871 | NCBI WGS metagenome assembly PPYF01 (sample SAMN08240021, study PRJNA423297) | Human gut metagenome, whole genome shotgun sequencing project. | reverse complement strand
GTGTTTATCTCATTTATATATATTTTGCCTGTGGACTTTTCCATAAAGAAATCTATTCTGCCGAAGCCGTATCCGCATACTGCTTCGTATGCCGTCTCTGCCATCCTGGTTATTTTTTCTCTGGCCTCCGGCGTAATGTCGGCCGGTATGATCAGCTCCGACGTTTGGTTCAGCGTCTGGCTCGACGTTTGGTTCAGCGTCTGGCTCATCATTTGCCCCGATCTCTGACCGCTCATGTATTTTGCCTGGTAATCATAAAATTCCTTGAAGGGAATTATCTCTCCTATGTCGGTGAACTGCAATGAGCTCTCTGCGCTGCAAGCTGCTCCGGTATCCATGCCGCGGCTCTCGGTCTTGGCAGAGTCCGTAGCAACCCCGGCGCGTCCCAATTCACAATTCCGGCCGCCCATGACTGCTATCTCAAGCTCCCGTGCTTCGATGAACTCTTCGGCGATTATCCTGTCGTCATAGCGGCAGGCATTTCGCAGAGCCAAAATAAGCTCTTCCTCCGTCTTGGCCTTGCTTATGCCCACGCTGGAACCCATGTTGGCAGGTTTGACAAAGCATGGCATGCTTACGGCCTCGGCCACCTTGCGGGCAGCTTTGACCGCGTCTCTGAGGATTTCCTGTCTCGTAAGTCCCACATAACCGCATACGTCAAGCCCTGCTTCTTTCATCAGCTGCTTGAACATCTGCTTATCCATGGAGACTGCCGAGGCCAGAACGCCGCAGCCGCCGTAGGGAATATCCATCGTTTCAAGAAACCCCTGTATGCAGCCATCCTCGCCGTAAGGTCCGTGGAGCACAGGCAGTACAAAATCGACTTGTTTTTTCAGGTCGCCGGGGTTAAAGTCTAACGAATATTTTTCCCACGAACCGTCCGCGATATTTTCAACAATATTTTCCCTGGTCTTTTCCGCCGGAACGTCATATTTCTTCCATTTTCCATCTTTGGTGATTCCTATGTATATCGCTTCAAATTTATCCGGATCAAGAGCCTTTATCACGAAGCAGGCCGACGCCAGAGAAACGTCATGTTCTTCCGAGCGGCCGCCGAAGATGACTCCGATTTTACTTTTCAGCATATCTGCCTCCGGTTTATTCGATATTTTCAGAATCTTGGCTTTTGCCAAAATTATTTGACGCCTGCCGCGCGCGCAGGCGTTGGCGGCGGCTGGCAGGGTCCCGGCTTTTGCCGGGGCTATCTTATGCTTGCCAGAATCCGTAAAAGGTGGTCTTTGTCAAAATGGTATTTTTTCAGGCAGAACTGGCAAACTAGCTCAGCCTCTCCGTCTTCTTCTATTATTTCTGTCAGGTCGCCCGCGCCTATGGTCATCAGAGCTTTTTCAAGTCTTTCCTCCGAGCAGTCGCACTGCCACTGGATTTCCTTGATTCCCAGGATTTCAAGCTGGAAAGGTTCCGGCATTTCTTTGAAGATTTCCTCCGCCAAAAGGCTGACTTTTTCTTCGTCTGTCTCCCCGCATGCCTCAGCGCCGCAGACTCTGTCTATCAGCGTGGTGATTGGCTCCATTTTTCCTATGAGTTTTTCCAGATTATCCACAGCCTCTTCAGAAGCGTCCGGGAGCATCTGAATTATCATGCCTCCGGCACAGCCTACGGTCAAGTCCCTTTCGATTTTGACACCGAGGGAAATGGCCGAATTTTGCTGTTCTGAAATATAGTAATAAGAGGTCAGATCCTCGGCGATCTCTCCTGAAACGAGAGAGATCTTTCCTATATATGGTTCCTTGAGGCCCAGATCCTTTATCACGGTCAAGGTGCCCTCGCCGAGGCTTCCTCCTACGTCCAGCTTGCCGTTTTCTTTCAGCGGCAGGTCAACGTCAGGATTGGCGATGTAGCCCTTGACTCTTCCCTCGCCGTCGGCGGTGGCTAAAATCTGCTTGGCCGGACCCTCTCCCTTAAAGATCACCGTGACTTTATCCTGGGGATTCTTGAGAAGAAGCCCCATGAGTCCGGCTCCTGTAAGGACTCTTCCCAGAGCCGCTGTGGCGAGAGGTGTGGTTTTGTGTATATCTGCGGCTTTCTGCACCAGATCTGTCGAGATTGTCAGATACACGCGAAAAGAGCCGCTTTTGTCTATAGCTGTCAGTACTTTATTCATAATATGCCTTTCTTTGCTTTTGTGTCAATTTTAAGGGCGTAACGTCGCTCTGCAAGGTTCCGGCCGCCGCAGAAGTCCTGCACGAAAGCTTCCGACTCGCTCAGCATGCGCTTTGCTTTTTCTTCTGCCTTTTCGCCGGAATCACTTTTGGCGTATACATATATTTTTACTTTCATTTCTGTGCCTGACGGCCTGACGATTATCTTATCGCCGCATGGAAGAGCCCCGCTGAAAAGGCTCATATCTGCGCCGGAGAAATCACATTCCAGTGCCTGTCCCATAAGGCTTTCAAGCTGTCCGCTGAAAAGACTTTTCATCAGCATATCTATGTTTTCCCTGTCCATTTCCGACTCGAAATGCACGGATGATGCCAGCGATTTTGAATAGCCGTGGCGGACGTAGAGTTCCTCCATCTTGTCAAACAGAGTCTTGCCTTTTGCTTTAAGGCACGCGGCCATCAGGCAAATCATCTGAACGGCCAGCACGCCGTCTTTGTCTCTGGTGTAATTGCCATACAGGTAGCCGAGGCTTTCTTCAAAGCCGAAGAGAAAATCTGTCTCGTGGCCTGAGCTTTTCAGCCTTTCCATTTCGGCAGCGATATTTTTAAACCCGGTGGGAACGTTTTTCATCTCCACGCCGTAGTATCGTGCCACATCTTCAGCCATAGGAGAAGAGACGTAGCTCTTATAGGCGATTTTTCCGGCCAGCTGCCTGCCGGTGCTGCCAGGAAGCGCGGATGCGGCTGTTGCCCTGGCCTCTGCGCCGGCAACGCTCAGACAGTGACAAATATAGTCCAGCATGAGAACGCCCACCTGGTTTCCTGTGAGCCTTCTGAAACCGCCCTGCCATCTCGCCATAACGCCCATCCTGTCGCTGTCCGGGTCGGTGGCAACGATTATATCTGTATCCTTGCCGCAGTATTTTTCTATTGCCAGGTCAAAGACTTCATCGTATTCCGGGTTGGGGTATGGACATGTGGGGAAATTGCCGTCCCAGAAGCTCTGTTCCTCCACCATCGTAAAATCACTTATGCCAAGAGCTCTGGCTACTTCCATCACGTAATCCCTGCCGCTTCCGTTGAGAGGCGTGTAGACCACGGAGAGCTGTGAAAGCTCTTTTCTGGCTTGGCTTTCATCTGTCCACAGAAGAACTTGCTCTTTTAGCGCTTTGAGATATGCGTTTTTTATATGGCTGTCCAGGATTTTTATTTCTGCCGGACATGCGCGCCGCGTTCTGTTCTCTCTACCGGGTTCTTTAGCTCTGTTGCCAGCGCCTTCACCACGGCCGGCGATTTTCTTATCTGCTCGGTCTTTCACATCTTCGCCGAAATAGTCTCTCTTTTCTATATATTCCTCGATGAGACGCGCTTTTTTATCGTCTATCTGGTTGCCGAAATGGTCGTAAACCTTGTATCCGTTGTATTCCCTCGGATTGTGGCTGGCCGTAATCATTATTCCGCTGTCAGCGGCCAGTTCTCTTATGGCAAAGGAAAGCACCGGCACAGGCGTAGGCTCTGCGAAGATCATCACTTCCACTCCGTTTTCAGCCAGTTCTTCGGCGACGATTTCGGCGTATTCCATGGAATTTATTCTCGTGTCGTAGCTGACGACTACCCTTGGCCTTTCGTGCTTGGAAAGAAGATAGTCGCATACTCCGTCCGTAGCTCTCTTTAAAACTATTGAATTTATCATATTCGAGCCTGCGCCCATCTTGCCGCGAAGCCCTGATGTGCCGAAGGTCAGATCCTTGCAGAACCTGTCGTAAACGGCCCTTTCATCGCCCTTTATCGTCTCAAGTTCTTCTCTCAAATCATCGGGCAGCTCATGCGCCGCCCAGCGTGTATATTCCCTTATTGCTTTTTCCATAATATCTTTATCTGCTGATTTTAAAAAATTAACCATACAATCTTTATAATTTTAATAATATATTTTATCATATTTCCCATTTTTTTTACACAGAAAATACACAAACAGCGAATATAATTTGCTTAAAAGGAGGTCTTATTTATGGATGATTGGAACAAATTCCCCGGAAATAACGACGAGGTCACTGAATCCCCGGTAAATTTCACCATACCGGAAAAAAAGAAAAAAACTAAAGCAAAAGACAAATATGTGACCAAAAAATTCTTCATTTTTACTCTGATAACAGCGATGATATTCTCAGCCGCCATAGGGGCCGGAGCTTTCGCTTTTTCCTCCGCTTTGTTCGGTAACAACTCGCAAAGCAAAGCATTGAATGCGACAAATTACAATTTGACAAAAGCTACGGGCAGCGAGTTGTCGATTCAAGAGATCATCGCCAAAAACGAAAACTCAGTTGTGGCTATCACAACAGGCTCTGTCTCAACAGATTCATGGGCGCGCCAATATGTGACTGAGGGCGCGGGAAGCGGAATCGTCTACAGCAAAGACGGATATATTCTCACCAACAACCATGTAATAGACGGAGCAAGCACAATCGAAGTAACTTTGCATGACGGAACGACTTACGACGCTACTTTGGTGTCCACAGACGAGCAGTCTGATGTAGCCGTCCTTAAGATCGACGCGGACAATCTGACTCCGGTAACTCTCGGAGACAGCTCCGAGCTCAATGTGGGAGACCTGGCAGTAGCCATAGGAAACCCTCTCGGAACTCTGGCCGGAACCGCCACTGACGGTATAATCAGCGGCCTTGAAAGAGAGATAACGCTGGAGGGAAAGAGCATGACTCTTCTGCAGATAAGCGCTTCCATCAATCCAGGCAATTCCGGCGGAGGCGTATTCGACCAATACGGCAACCTCATCGGACTGGTAGTAGCCAAATCTTCCGGTTCCGACGTTGAGGGCCTCGGCTTTGCCATACCTGTCAACACCGTCAAAGAAGTTGCGGATTCTCTCATTGAAAACGGTTATGTGGAAGGCAGACCGGCCGCAGGCGTAACTATCATTGACCTTACTTCCGCCTCTGAAGCCATGAAATACGGCGTAGATGTTACGGGAGTATACATCAAAGAGGTTACGGGGGAAAATGCGGAAAAAGCCGGACTGCAGGCGGGAGACCTGATCTATATGATCGATGGGGAAAAGGTAACCAGCTCAGACATGCTCGTGCGCCGCATCCAGGAGCACGAAGTCGGCGACAAAGTGAAGCTGACGATCGTCAGAAACGATCAGATGCAGGAAATAGAGGTGACCCTGCAGGATTCCAATGAGGTTAATAAATAAGTCCATTCTTATCAAAAGCCGTGCTAATCATGCACGGCTTTTTTAATGGTTTCTTCCAGTCGGTCGCTGAGTTCCCCCAGCTCTTTTCTGTCCATCTTGGCTGTATCTACAGGCTCGTGGACGATGACTTCTATTTTGGTATTTTTCTTTATTTCTCCCGTCTCCTCATACATCTTGTAGCTTCCGTTTATGGTTATAGGGATTATCGTGGCTCTGGCCTTGGTGGCCAGCTTAAGGCTTCCCGGCTTGAAAGAGGCCATTTCTCCGCCTCTGCTTCTCGTACCCTCGGGAAAAATTATCAGCGAGTATCCGTCCTTGATCATGTTAGCTCCCTCGCTTATGGTCTTGAGTGATTCTCTGGTGTCCGCCCTTATTATGAACAAGCTCCTTATCCTCAGAATCCACTTTGAAAACACAGGTATCTTGGCCAGCTCTTCCTTGGCGATGAATCCCACCTGATGTTTGATCACGTTAAGCAGAGTCAGTATATCGGCGTATGACTGATGGTTTGAAACGTAGACCACAGGGCCTTTTTCCGGAAGATTTTCGGGATTGACCACCTGTATATCGACGTTGAAATGTTTTATTATCTGGTCAGACCAATAATGGCATGCGTCCAGTATCACTTCTCTCTCTTCTTCTTTTTTATCTTCTCTCTTGTACTGCTCTATCCTGCGCTTATGTCCTCTCAGGGTGGTCAGAGTAAGCGCGATAAAGCCCAGGCCTGCTATATTATTAAACAATTTCATATCTTGTCCTCTCTTATCCTGCGGGTTTAGTCTATGATCTTTAGTCTGTAATCGACGATTTATTGTAACATAAACATATAGTATTTTCCACAAAAAAAGTATATAATGAAACAAAAGTAATTTGGAGATTTTATAATATGAATAAAAATAAAATTTCAGGTCGCGGGCTCATCGCCTGCGCTGCCGCCGGACTTGCTATGGCCGCCGTCATAGCTTATCTCGTATATGCAGGCGATTCGCAGCCGCTGGCTGTGGATCTGGCTGTCAGAGACTGGTTCGTCTCCATAAGGGGAAATTTTTTAAATATAATTGTAATTGCTCTGACTCATTGCGGAGATACTGTTACTATAGTCGCTCTGTGCTTATTCCTGCTTATCCTGCCCAACAGAAAAACCTACGGACTTCCCGTTTCTCTGGCGGCGATAGGCGGAGTCTCCATATATAAACCGATGAAACATCTTTTCTTAAGAGCCCGCCCGGATGAAGCAATTCACCTGGTGGAACAGGGAGGTTACTCGTTTCCCAGCGGTCATTCCGTTTCTTCGGTCATAGTATACGGCTTGCTCTTGTATCTGATAAGAAAGCACTGCAAAAACGAAAAGCTGAAGACAGCTCTTTCAGCAGTATGCACATGTCTGATGCTGCTTATCGGTCCCAGCAGGCTGTATGTCGGCGTTCACTGGGCCACCGACGTTTTGTGCGGCATGCTGATAGGAGCGGCAATTTTGGCGATAGCTATTTCAATATTGGAAAGGATGTGTGAAAAACATGAAAATCTATGATAATATCACTCAGTTAGTGGGAAATACGCCTCTCGTAAGGCTTAATTCAATTGAAAAGGAGTTCGGCCTCAAGGCTCAGCTCTACGGTAAGCTGGAAGCTCTCAATCCGGCAGGAAGCGCCAAGGACAGGGTGGGGCTTGCCATGATCGAGGACGCAGAAAAACGCGGTATCCTCAAGCCCGGCTCCGTGATAATAGAGCCTACCAGCGGCAACACCGGCATAGGTCTTGCTTCAGCGGCCGCTTCAAAGGGATACAAGGTCATCCTGACCATGCCTGATACTATGAGCGTTGAGAGAAGGAATCTCCTGAAAGCTTATGGAGCTCAGCTGGTTTTGACTGAGGGCGCCAGGGGCATGCAGGGAGCCGTTGAAAAGGCCGAAGAGCTGGCCGCTCAGACGGAGGGCAGCTTCATTCCGGGTCAGTTTGACAACCCTGTAAATCCGAAGATTCATTATGAGACTACCGGCCCCGAAATCTACGACGCACTGGACGGAAAAATAGATATTTTCGTCGCCGGCGTAGGCACAGGCGGAACGATAACAGGTGCCGGCAGATACCTCAAGGAAAAGAATCCTCAAATAAAAATCATCGCCGTCGAGCCTTCCCGCTCGCCGCTGCTTTCTCAGGGCAAAGCAGGTCCTCACGGGCTTCAGGGAATAGGGGCGAATTTTATTCCATCTATCCTCGACACGTCTGTCTACGACGAAATCTTAACTGTTTCAGATGAGGACGCTTACAGCAAAGGCCGCCTTATCGCTGCAAAGGAGGGAGTTCTCGTAGGAATAACGTCAGGGGCTGCCGTGCATGCTGCCGTCGTTGCTGCCAGCCGTCCTGAAAACGAGGGCAAGAATATAGTGGCTTTCCTGCCTGACACGGGAGACCGCTATCTCTCCACACCGATGTTTGTATAAGGAGATGAAAAACACGACTACGGGAAAGGCTCTCGATGGCTTTATGCCCGATTGGATAGGTGGATTCTACGCTTATTATCAGTGGTATTACAATATACCCAGCTGCGAAGTGATAGAGAAAGTTCCCTTGGATTTCTTGAAAAAGGCGTACTCTGGACTGCACGACTTGGAGTTGGATTTGGCAGTACAAAAAGTTGGGAGAGAATAATGACGATACTTTGTTTTCACAATTCTGATGAAGAAAACGGTTATTTAAGCAACTGGTATATTTCCCCATTCTCCATAAATGGAATTTCTTTCTCTTCAATGGAACAATATATGATGTACCGAAAAGCAATCATCTTCACTGACAATGCTACTGCCGCCGAAATTCTCGCCTGTGAGGATGTCTCGCGCATTAAAGAACTCGGGCGGCTCGTATCCGGATATGATGAGAGCTATTGGAACGGCCAGAATTTACTTGGTTATACGCTGATGGCGGTGCGAAACAAGCTTTAATTTTTATTTTGAAACCCTGCGAAAGGAGTCTGGTTTATGAAACTCACGGTAAAAGACCTATTTAATCTCCCCATTTTCGCCGGATTTAAGCTGGTAGCAGGAGCCGGCGGCCTGAACAATCCGATAGAGACCACGGAAATGCTTGACTTTGAATTCGTTCAGGGCGCTGATATGGAAAGGGAGCACGTCTTCGACGGCAAGAGCATAACTATGACAAGTCTGCTTTTCGCTAAGGACAATCCCGGCCTGATAACAGATGCGGTCAAGAGGCTTCACGCTTTCAACGTAAGCTGCCTGGCCTATAAGCCGGTTCTCATCAAAGAGCTGCCGAAAGAGGCGATAGATTTTGCCAATGCCAATAACTTTCCTATCCTGGAATTCGGCGGAGATGAATTCTTTGAGGACGTAATCCTTTCCGTGCGTCAAATTCTTACGGCAACAGAAAATATCAATGCTATAGAGACCGATTTGGCCAGAGTCATAAAAGAGGACATGACTCTTAAAGAAGAGGCTAAGCTCTGTAAAAAAATCAATATCAGACTAAAAAAATATATCAGAGCAATTTGCATAAGGGATTCTGCCAACGCTTCAGAAGAACAGGTGACCGCTCTTGTAAGAAAAATACAGGGCCACGAAAAGCTCAACAAGAAAGTAGCCTGCTGCAAGTACAACGACAGCTATTTTATCTTGTTAAGCCAGGAGGATCCTTGCAAAAGCAGATTCGACGCTCTTTTTGAGGACGCGGCTCTGACCTTCCATCTGGATAAGTCCAAGTTTTTCTGCGGCATAAGCACAATACGAATGACCGCCGATGGTTTCGGAAAGGCCATCAGAGAAGCCTTCTGGGCCAAGAACATAGCTGTCATCGAGGAAACTCCCCTGCGCTATTACGAAGAGCTGGGAATATACAGGCTGGTGGCTCCGGAAATGAACAGTCCGGTGGTCATCAACTACATGGAAGAATATCTGGCTCCTCTGCTTTCCGGAGAAACGGAGCTGCTTCAGACGGCTCGCATATACACTCTCTGCCGCGGCGATCTGGACAAAACAGCCGAAAAATTATTTTTCCATAAAAACACGGTCAGATACAGGCTCTCCAAAATGCACGAGCTTCTTGACCCGAGCAGCAATGAGAAAGAATTCAGCGAAAATCTCTCCATCGCCATAAAGATATACATGCTCAATCAGTTTTTATAGCCGGTCGGCAGCTGGCTGACAGGCCTTTCAGCTGATAAATTTTTGCGCAAAGTCCGTTTTTTGTATTTTTTCCAAAGAAATTTCTTATTTTTTGTATATTATACAAAGATTTTCTTTCCTGCTTCTGGTATACTTTGTTACATAAAAGCCACATAATTAAATATCCTTACAAGCGCAGGGCTGTTTTCAGTCACCGTACCTCAAATCATCGGATTTCGGTCCAGCCTTGCAAGGTAAGGGACAGTAATTGCAAGCTTTTTACAAACAATACACACACCTACAGCAGGACTGCTTCGGGATTCCTATCAAAATAGATGCTTTTGGATGTAGCGTTCAGCGGTATGCCATAGCATATCTTTACATTTTCAGAAAAAAGCCCTATTTTGATAGCCCCTTTTCCTGCGGAATACATTACGCGATTGTCAATTCTGTTATCTGCCGCTACGGAAACGGCGGAACCTATAGCGATACCAAGGTCGGTCACGTTGAACACACAGTTGGTGCCGGCTTTTTTCATTTCTGCACAATTTTCAAAACCGCACATTCTGCAGTTGTTAAGGCCAAAAGGCGTATCTTTGCACCCTATCAGCACCACACACTCGCTGGCATTGACATTTCCTGCGTCTCTGACTATGAAAGCCTCTTCATATTCTTCACCCAGCTCTTTCATCGCTTTCGCCAGCTTTGCTTTTTCTTCACCCGTAACCACGGCTGCCACTACCGTGTCTTTGCCGCTGCCCTTAGGCGCAGTCTTGGCTGCTGTAACCATAAGGTCCGCAACTCTTAAGATCGTATCTCTTTCTGATTGTTCCATCGTCTTTATCATGCTTTTGCACCTCTCTTTTATCGTCTTCTGCCGCTGCCGGCCGCCTCGCCGTCTGTCCCGACTAATTCATCGCTGCCGCCGACCGCCTTATTCTGACCGCAACCCGCCGAAACCGGAGCTGGTCTCCACGCATTTTCACGGCTGGTTCATGTTTTCCAATATATTTTAATTATACATAAACTTGCGGCTTTGGTAAAGTTGTTATAAAATATACGCGAACAAACCAAAGATAATTAAAATTTAGGAGTGTAGCACCGATGAAAAAACCAATCTTAGTCATAATGGCAGCAGGTATGGGCAGCCGCTTCGGGGGCTTAAAGCAGATAGAACCGGTCAGCCATGAGGGAGAAATAATTTTGGACTTTTCTCTCTACGACGCTGTCCAGGCAGGATTTGAAAAAGTTGTTTTTATAATAAAAAAAGAAAACGAAGAGGACTTCAGAAAACTGATAGACGACAGGGCAGGTAAAAAAATAGCCGTAGAATACGCTTTCCAGGAGCTCGATGATCTTCCGGCAGGGTATTCCGTTCCGGAGGGCAGAAAAAAACCATGGGGTACTGCCCATGCAGTTCTGGCGGCCAGGAAATGTGCAGACGCTCCTATGGCTGTAATAAACGCAGACGACTATTATGGTCCTGAGGCTTTCAAGCATATATACGAATTCCTGACCAGTGTACAGGAGGGCTCTCAGGTTCCGTCAGAAAGCACCGGCAGCTCTGGCAGCACTGACAGCCGTGGGTTCACCGGCAGCACCCCAAAATATCAATACTGCATGGTCGGCTATCAAATAGAGAACACATTAACCGAAAACGGCTATGTCTCACGCGGTGTGTGCCGCACATCAAGCGACGGCCATCTCCTGCAAATCACGGAACACACCAAGATACAGTGGCAAGGGGAGAGAATAGTATACACAGAAGACGACGGAAGCTCATGGCAGGAGCTTTCGCCCGGCACTATAGTATCAATGAACTTCTGGGGCTTTACACCGTCCATGATAGAAGAAATGGAAAAGCGTTTCCCCGCTTTCCTGGACAAAGCTTTAAAAGAAAATCCTCAGAAAGGAGAATATTTTCTTCCTGAAGTCGTCGACGCGCTCATCCAGGAGGGAAAGGCCCAGGTCAAGGTCCTGACTTCTACCGACAAGTGGTACGGCGTGACTTACAAAGAGGACAAAGAGAGCGTTACAGCAGCCATTCAGGCAATGAAAGACTCCGGAAAATATCCGAAATATTTATGGGAATAAAAAAGTATTTCCCCGGCTATAGGGCAGTGCTCGTAAGACAGTAAAATAGCATTTTGCGGAAAAGGTATGATTTCGGTCATACCTTTTCTGCTTTCATCAGTACATCAACAGGGATAAAGCCTACAAGGTCATACTCAATGTGCGCCTTCTGCTTGCGCTTGCCGCTGGACTTGTCGGGTGCTTCTACATAGATGCCCTTTACAAGCTCTCTGAGGGCGTAAGGCGTGAGTTCTTTGAGGGTGGTGTATTTCTTCACCCTTTTGATGAATACTTCGAGATTCTGTATCTTTTGTTCCTGTACTTGAATATCCTCTTGCAGCTTCTTGACCTCGGCTTTCAGCTCGGTCTGCTCGTTTTCGTAGGTGGCACTCATCATAGCGTATCGCTCGTCACTCAGCTTGGCGTTTGCATTGTCCTCGTAGATTTTGAGGAAAAGGCGGTCAAGCTCCGCAATCCGCTTCTCAGCCTGTGCCAGCCGCTTCTTGTGTACCCGTATCGCTTCTTCACTCTGTAATTGGAGCGTCTGTCCCATCTCACGGCGAAAATATTCCTCGTAGTGGGTCACGAGGGAGATAACAGCCTCCATGTGTTTCCAGACCATACTCTCCAATGTCACAGCACGAACATAATGCCCACTGCACTTGTCCTTGTTGGCACGATGGGTAGAGCAGATGAAGAAGTCCTGCCGCTTTTCAAAATAGCTTGTGGTGGAGTAATAGAGCTTCTGCTTGCAGTCGGCGCAATAGACCAGACCGGAGAAAATACTGCTCTTTCCCGTTGCCGTTCTGCGATGCCGCTGCTGTCGGATTTCCTGCACCTTGTCAAAGACTTCCTGCGTGATGATGGCAGGGTGTGTACCGTAGAAAACCTTTTGATTTTCGATGGGGTTTGCCCTCTGCTTTTTATCCCAGATGGAATTGCTGTAGGTCTTGAAGTTGACCGTAGCTCCGATATACTCCATCCGTTCGAGAATTGCCACAACGGTGCTTTCGTGCCAACAGCATTCGTTTTCGGGTGTTGGGTGCGGTGTCTTTCTTCCGTCACGCTGTTTGTAAGCGGTGGGATTGAGTATCTTGTCCTTTTCAAGCTGTGCGGCGATTTGGCTCGGACCTCTGCCCTGCATACACAGGTCAAAGATTTTCCGAACGACATTTGCCGCTTGCTCGTCAATCGCCCATGCCTTTGGATCCTCTGGGTGCTTCTTGTACCCATAAGGGACATTGACGGTAAGACGGTCGCCGCGCTCGCCCTTTGCCTTTTGTACAGCACGGATTTTGCGGCTGGTGTCGCGCGCATAAAACTCGTTAAACCAGTTTTTTATTCCGGCAAAATCGTTGTCAATGCTGTTGGGGTCGATGGTGTCGTAATTGTCATTGATGGCAATGAAGCGCACACCGTGTTCGGTAAAGGTGAAGTTGATGAACATACCTGCCATAGCGGAGTTTCTTGAAAAGCGGCTGAGGTCTTTGACGATGATGGTGGATACTCTGTCTGCCTCTACCTCGGCAAGCATTTTCTGAAACCCTAGACGGTTGAAATCAGTCCCACTATAGCCGTCGTCCACGAAAAACGAAAGGTTGGTGAAGCGGTGTTCACGGGCGTAGGTTTCGAGGATTCGTCTTTGATTGGTCACGGAATTGCTCTCACCTTCGAGAGCGTCCTCCTGCGAAAGTCTGCAATAGAGTGCGGTGATTTTGTCGGTTGCCCTTAACATATTTTTATCCTCCTTCGGTTGGGCAACTGTCAGTACAGGATTGGATTCTTGGTTTATATCAAAAGAGGATTCGTTGTTCATTCGCTATCCTCCGTGATATCAGATTCGTCATTGGCAGCTTGGTGGCGCATAATGCGATTCAGCTTTTTATGCAAAGGCTCTGTGCCGGTATAGCTGCCTGTTATTGTGAACTCAGTGCCGCCGATTTCTTCCGTGATAGTGATTTCAGGAAGCCAAAAGGCAGACGGATTTTTTACAACGATGTTGCCCTTTTCATCGAAAGAAAAATCTCTCTTGGGCGCATCGTCGTGGCGAGGCTCGACCTTGGCGTATGGGTCAGGATTAGAGAAGTAGTATTCGGGGATAGGAGCAGTTTCATCATCTGTGTCAAAGCCCTCGTCCGCTAAAATCTCTTTCAGTTCGTCCTCGGTCAGTTCGATAATATCGTCATCACGGTCATCGTGGATATCGCTCATTTTGATTTTCGGACTCATTTCCTCAATCCTCCTTTTTCGGTCATTCGCTTCGATTCGTTTCATTCAGATATTGTTAGATAGCAAAACGGAGAATAGCAAGCACAGCCGGTGTTGCCACACACGGCACTTGCATCCGTTGCTTGCAAACTCACAGTTGGAGTTAGCAAGCAGGGCACGGCGGTACCCACTCGTGCGTACTTGTTGGGAAACATCCCAACCCCTTTAACAATTTCAATGAAATTGGCTGCGCTCCTGCGGAGCTGAATAAGATGTTTTACCGAATCTTTCTTTTGTAGTTACATCCGTTTGTGCGATAATTGGAACATCCGAAGAACTCACCATATGGACCAGAGCGTTTTACCAAGTGCCCACCACAAAGAGGACATTCAAATTGTTCTTTCTTCAATTCTTCTCCATATCGCTCTTTTAGTTCCATTGCAAATTCAGATTCTTGTCCATTAACAGTAACAATAAATGCTTTTTTCTTTGCTCTGGTTAAAGCCACATAGAATAGGCGGCGTTCCTCTGCATGAGGGTATTGGTCGCAATTATCAAGTAGCAAATCTAAAATCGGAGCATCTTGGATTTTGCTTGGGAAGCCCATTCTTGACTTTTTGTTGTTAATGATAAACACATAGTCTGCTTGCAATCCCTTTGACTTATGAGCCGTCAAAAACACCATATTCAAGTCAGGACGGGATTTGGCTTTAACATCGACAAACCCACTTGTGTTGTTATACTGACATGAAAATAGTCCGCTGTCATTCAATAGTTTAGCATCAAAGGAATATCTGCCGACAAAGAATACACTGCTGCCTTTGGGAATATCATTCAGTTTTTTTGACATGAACTCAATCGCAAATTTATCGGTGTAGCCGGAGATTTCACCAAGTGGGAATCCAAAATCTTCGGATTTTCCTCTGATGGATTTTTTGATTTGGACGGGGTTTTGCATAATGAATCCGCCGCTTATTTCAATCAACTTCTGCGAGAAACGGTATGTAGTTTCTATCTTGCTGACTTCTGTTGCACCCCAATATTTTGAAAAATTGAGGATAAATCCAATGTCGCTTCCTGCAAAGCGATAAATGCTTTGCCAATCATCACCAACACAGAACAGTTCATAATCTCTTGATTTTCGCAGACAGTCTAAGAGCGTAAAGCGAGCCTTAGATATATCTTGATATTCATCGACAATCACATACTTGTACGGGTTGATATATTTCCCTTGCCGAACATATTCGGAAGCAAGGTTAATCATATCGTTAAAATCAATTTCTTTGTGATCTGCAAGATATTTGCAGTACGCATTGAAGATCGGTTCAAGTAGCGAAAGTAAAATATTGTTTGTCTGTGTGTTACTCCCTGCATAATTCAAGTTTCGGACAGTTGCTATATCGTATCCGTTGCTCTTGATCAAATTGACCAATGTCTCAAACAACTCAATGATACCATCAAGCAAAGAATCACCCTCGGCGGCAACTTGTGTCCACAGTTCTTTGGAGGATTTCGGGGCTAACGAAACGGATGTGGCTTCCAGTTTTTCTTTCAAGGAATCAAGTAAATTGCCCTCCAGTTTCTCATAAGCATAGCACTCAATCATTGTGGTTTGATGTTCACGATGGGTAGTGCGTTTCCATTCCATAGAGGTACGATAGGCTTCTGTTGCACTCATTCCGTTTGTGGCTTTGAAATAAGACGGGACTTCGCCGTTTCGGTTGATTCCAAAATACTCAATATAAATTTTGTAATCGGGAAGATAAAAATCGGGATGATATTGACCGTATTCGCTGGTGCGTGTGTCAATTTCATACGGATGCTCATATATGTACCGTATGCCGTTTTGCATCAAGAAGTTGGCAATATCCATTTCGCCGTAGCTTTTCACCGTTTCATTATTAACGGTGGTCGGCGGATTCAATTTCAGATATTCATCATATTCTTTCTGCGATTTGAACTCAAATTCCGATTTTGCCACCACACGATTATACAGTAGATACGAACTCAGCAAATTGAGATATGTATCAGATTGCATATTCAGCAAAAGCTGTTCCTTAACAAACTTTCGCAAGCTGATTTGTGTGATTCTTGGCATTACACCATTAACTTGTGAGATAATGTTTAATCCAAGTTTGTGAAATGTTGATGCGGCAATACTGTGTCCAGTCTCAGCAGAAATACGCTCATTCATCTCAGATGCAGAAGCATTTGTGAATGACAACACTAAAATATCCTGCGGCAAACATTTAGCCGTTTTAAGCAGATACTTGATTTTGCCGACAACAGTTGTCGTTTTTCCTGTTCCAGCACCAGCTATTACCAAGTGGTTATGTGCTTCCTTAACAATACAGGTCATTTGCTGTTGGTCAAGTTTTCGCCCCTCGACATCGCCAATAAGCACATATGCTGCTTGTACTTTCATGCATGCAGCTCGCTCATTGTGTTGCAGAATCTGATGTGACATGGAACGAGCAATATCAGCCAATTCAAGTTGTTTCTCGGACAGCATTTTATATTTAGCTGCCTTTTTCAGCCGCAAGATTTTATGCGCTTCGAAATCAGCTAATATTCCGCTATTTCTGCTTCTCCACTCGGTTTCGGTGTTAGGATCAACGAACACTTGCGGTGCAGAAAATATTGATTTGGCATCACGCAGAGCATCGTCTATACGAGAAATCAAATCATTACAAGCATCGTTTCGTTCTTGAACTTTCTTTTGATGCTGATCAATGATAGTTTGAATAAGTCCCATATTTCCTCCTATTCTTTGATGGGGCGTACAACCTCGCATATATCGCCAATATCACAATCAAGATATTCACAAATACGCAAAAGTACTGACATAGCAACTTCTTCGCCCTTATTGAGCTTGCTCATTGTGCCGGGAGCTATTCCTAAATCTCTACGCAACTGTACTTTTGTAATATCCTTTTGAATCAGCAGCATCCAAAGCTTTTTATAACTAATCTTCATGCAAATACCTCTCAAACATTTGCCTATACCTATGTTTAATATATGATACCATAAAACATCAAAGATTTCAATATATCGCTACGATTATTCATAAAAAAGTTTCAAGTTCTTGGAGTATCACTTATCTCAAAGTGTGGAAAGCTTTTTCACCAAGATTTAATCGGTTGTTGTGGTTTTTACAAAAAATATCTCTGCAGAGTGAAAGAATTTCACCGAACAGTGCTTCTCTGAACTGTGAAGCTGATGTGCTGATTCGTGGCAGATTTCACGCTAACAAGCCAAGTCACACACAATGGTGAAGTCAGATATACTCTCTTTCGTACAACGCTTCACAGCGCATAAAACATGTGGTTTTCAACCCTTATAGATACAGAAACAGACGGCATCCAAACGAAGTTGAATGCCGTCTGTCTGTTTCCAATCCTGCCTAACAGATGCCGTATTTCGTAATTTTGATGGATTACTGTCTTACGGACACACTGCTATATGCGCCGGGGATTTTATTTTGTAAAAAATAATTTGCGGATAATTTTATGTAAAATATTGACAGTCTGTCCGTCCGGGTCTATAATTATGTAAATATTTGGTAATCAGTCTTTTGCGGAACTTTGTTTTACGAAGGACTCTTTACATCATAGGCTGCCGCTTGGCGGTTTGGTCACTTCCAGCAAAGGAGGTGATAGATATGACCTACATAACATTCAGTGATTTATTCACCTATACGTTAGTTCTCATATCTCTTGCCGCTCTCTTTAAAAGAGACGACAAATGAACAAAACCGCCAAACAATGTGTTTGACGGTTTACCCTAAAAACTAGGACCATAGCCGCCCAACCAAAGCGGCGGCCCTTTTATTACTTTGATACTACCACGTGAAAATAAAAAAGTCAAATTAAAATGGAAAACTTTTCCGAAAACATTTTATAACCAGGACCCGCTCGTAAGGCATCATATAAGAAATATCAGTCATCGCAATTATTTTCCTCTGCAAAACAACTTTTGTTTTATACGTGTTGACTTTATACGTATGGTGGTTTATATTCTATATGAAAGGTATGTAAATAATGCCCATAACACCAAGAGAAATGGAAAAAATAATTCTTGCCGCAGGATGGATTCTTAAATCACAAACCGGCTCTCACAGGCAATATGTGCACCCAATAAAGCCGGGGAGAGTAACAATACCTTTCCATGGAGGCAAAGACCTTAACAAAAAGGTTGGAAATTCTATTAAGCGGCAGGTGGGGCTTAAATAGTCCGCTCAATATTCAATAATTGGGAGGTGTATTATATGTTATCTATGTATCCTGCTTGTTTTTTCAAGGATGATGATGTCTATACCGTCATATTTCCTGATTTAAACTGGCTTGCCACTCAGGGAAGTGATTTGGAAGATGCCATGAAGATGGCTGTCGATTGTCTTGCTCTTTATCTTTATACATGCAAAATGGACGGAGACGAAATCGCAAAGCCTTCGGAAATATCCGATATAGACCTTACATTCATATCGCGGGAACTCGATCCTGAAGCTCCTTTGGGCGAGGCTTTCATCAACATGGTCACCGTTGACGTGGATGAATATGCAAAAACTCATTTTGAAAAATCAGTTAAAAAAACTTTGACCATTCCTGCATGGCTTAACTCCGCCGCGCTGAGGGAAAACATCAATTTTTCTCAGGTACTCCAGGAGGCTTTAAAAGAACGTTTGCATAATCGCTGATACCGCTGATACTGCTGATGACTTGGTGCTTTTCATCTATATTTGAAATTCCGTTATATTTGAAATTCCGTGTTCGGTCTTTCTTTACTGAGCCGCGCCATACATAGCCGTATCATTTTTACGAATGGCAAAACCATCAAGGACAAACTGAAGCAATTGAAAAAAATTGGCAGACGTTCGTATTAGGAGGAATCATAATGGACTACGAAAGGCTTAGCATTCTTCTGCAGAAATATTGGTATTTCATCACACTGATCGTCGGCGTGATATTCCTCATTGGCGCGATTATGAATTGGAGCTGTCTCTGCAACCCAACAGGAGCGCCCCACTCCCACCGTTATGGCCGCCGTTCACGGCGATTCATCTTCTTCCTGCTGGGAATCATAATGATCGCAGTGAGTATCTGGGGCTTTGTGTTAGTCCTGAAATCCTGAAACGGCGAAACTGCGCCATATAGCCTTAAACGAAATTACGGGAGCCGAAGCCGTGATCAAAATTGTTATTGAAATTGTGAACGAAACTTTGAACTAGTTCAAACTAGGATGAAAAGATGAAAATATCAGGAGGGCGATCATAACATGAAAGATACATTATCTCCTGATCTCATAAAGATCAGTAAATATATTAGCTTGATACTGCGACACAAACCGGAGGTGATCGGCATAAAATTAGACGCCCATGGGTGGGCAGATGTGGATGCGCTACTGGCGGGTATCGGCAATAAGTATGCCATCGACCGCGATATCCTGGACGAAATCGTAAGAAAAGACAGCAAGCAGCGATATTCATTTAACGAGGACAAAACGAGGATCCGCGCAAATCAAGGCCACTCCGTTCAAGTGGATGTGGAGCTTTCCGAGGCTGCGCCGCCGGAAGTCCTGTATCATGGGACAGCTCAAAAGTTTGCTTCTTCCATCGAAAAGCAGGGCCTGCTTCCAAAGAATCGCTTGTATGTCCACCTTTCCGCTGATGCTAAAACCGCAGAAAAAGTAGGCCGCAGGCACGGTGAACCTGTAATCTATCTGGTCAGCGCCGGACAGATGCGTTGTGACGGATATACCTTTTACCTGTCCGCCAACGGAGTATGGCTGACAAAAACGGTTCCTGCACAATACTTGAAAATGGTCGTGGAGGCAAGTATATGAACGATAAAACAATAAGCCTAAATTGTCCGTCATGCGGACCTTTGGCGGCACGCATAAATGAGGCAAAGCTTGATCCTCACAGGCAGTATGCTCCGATGATCAAAGACCTGACGGCGCTGGAGCAGCGGGGGATAATAGAGTTGCTGGCCGGAGACTGCCCTCTGGAAGATACCCTTGAAGTGCTGACCGCCGAACGACATTACACAGTCTGCCATTACCTGCGATGCCGCAGCTGCGGAGCCATCTATTTCATAGGAGCCTGCATCCGCGGTAATCCTGTCTACCGGAGAGTAGAAAATATGGCAGAGGAAAATGCAGACTTCCGGCTGTGTGGCAGGTGTGGGTCACGTTACGCGTAAAAAAGGAGAAAAAACAATGAAAGACGAAACTGAATTTACTCAAGCGGGCTTTGACGCTATTGCTCATGCCATGCAGCGGTTTTATCCCGGTCAGGAGGGGCTCTACTACGGCGCGGCTATTCCTTATTTCCTGGGCGGCAGCGACCCTTTGGAGGGAGTTGAAGTCTGGAAAAGTGAAAAAGGCATGCCCCATTGGCATTATGTTACATATGGTTTTACCGAGCTCTATGAAAAAGAGAGCGACGACCCGAGCGAAAGCGGATATGGATTTGAGCTGACTTTCAGACTTAAACGAAACGATGAAGAGCAGCCCCCTACTTGGCCTATAAGCCTTTTGCAGAATCTGGCGCGTTACGTTTTCTCCAGCGGAAATGTCTTCGGACCCGGACATCACATGAATGCAAACGGTCCTATAGCCCTGGGAACAGACACCGAGCTTACCGCGCTGGGCTTCAAAGCGGATCAGGAACTGGGAGAACTGGATACGCCAAACGGTCATTTTACTTTTTTACAGGTAGTGGGCCTGACAAGCGATGAGATGGACGCCATGATGTGCTGGGACGGAGATAAATTCCTTACCGCGCTGGAAAAGCAAATTCCACTATGCATCACCGATTTGTCCCGCACTTCAATGATGAACAATCCTGCTTTTCACATGATTTGGCATGGTGGCGTAGAGAGGGACGGTTCTTCCACCAGTTTTATATATATGGATGAACTCGGATTCCAGCTGGAAAACGGCCATGCAAGCCTCCGTCTGGGCGCAGGACACGGTGAAACTTTATCACACATGCTTCGCGCCAGAGTGGGAAAAGGCCGCAGTCTGTTTCTGCAGGGAAATAATCAGGCTATTCTGTTCCTGCCAGGAGCACAAAGCGGTGTGAACGATAAGAAGGATCTCCCGGCATTAACACTACAGACAGACACTTTAGATGAGCTGTGCGCCCTGCTTCAGTCTCATGCCGGAACCTACCAGCTGGCCTCTTTCCCCTTGAGCTTGGAATTGGTTCCCACCAAAATCACCGACAAAGACGGAAATGTGATAAAAGTGATTGAATAATGAGGTGTTAAGAATGAGCGATCAAGTATTCCAGCAAAACCTGGAAGATAAAAAAAGTTTTCAGCCCGGCGGACCCTTTATGATACAGCTGTTGTTCAGAGAACCTGCTGCCATGCCCGGCAAAGACAAAATGACTGCCGTGATTGAAAAGCACGTCGGAAAGGTTGAGTGTTTTTGCCACGATGAAAAAACAGCCGGTTTCGCTGCATTAAGACATAAGGCGAAATTCAAAGACGGCGAGGTTCCTGTGCAGCTCATGGTGATGGGCTGCAGCAAATTTGAGGGAGACAAATTCGATGCTTTTCTCACGAGCCAGATGTGGGATTGTCAAGAGGATCGCGATAAGCTCCTGCGTGAATGTCACTATCAGGTCGTGGCTGTTGATATGCTGGCAGCCCCTTTGCCGGCACTGGAGCGTGCCAATCTGGACGCAGACTTTTTAGAGGCCCTTGCGGAGCTGTATCCTTCGTGCGAAGCATTTTATTTTCAGAACTGCGGCAAACTATTCCTGGCTGAAGATGTGCGCTCTCACCAGATCAAAGGGCCTGACCGCTTTATAAATTTTGGCGTTAATGTCCGGTTTTTCAACATCCAAGGTACTGAGGACATGTTGGTGGATACCTTAGGCATGGGAACTCTGTTCTTTCCGGATCTGCAGTATCATTTCCACGGCATGGACCCCAACTGGGTTATAAATCACGCCTACAATGTGGCGTCATATATTTTGGAGAGCAATAATCCTATCAACAACGGAGAAACCATAGATGGCATTTCAGATGGCATGCTGAGCCGAAAAATTCAATGGAAATGCCAGTATGAAGATGCTCTGATCCAGCCGCCGCGCACAGTCTTGGATATTCATATGGGTGAGCATGCTGCCGGAAACCGGAATGGCAATGAAAATTAAAAATGAAAAACATTCAATGCTTTCCTTTGTTTTTTCGCCGCTTCCACTGTTTTTCCGCTGCTTTCACTGTTTTTGCTGCTTTCACTGTTTTTGCTGCTTTCCGCAAAAATAACTTGCAATTTCAAGATATTGTAGTATAATTATAAAGCACGAGTTTTCGAGCAAATCTCTGCGACAGGAGAACTGTCGCCATATAAGACCATAGGGAGGTGAAAAACAATGAGAAAATATGAAGTTACATTCATTATCGACTCTGCTTTAGAAGACGAGAAGAAGGACGCGACAGTAGAAACAGTTCAGTCCATCATCGCTGCTGACGGAGAAGTCGAAAAGGTCGACGTATGGGGTCTGAAAAAGCTTGCTTATCCTATCGATAAGAAAGAAGAAGGTTACTATGTAGTAATCGATTTCAAAGCAAACCCAGAATTACCTAAGGAACTCGACAGAAGACTGAGAATTTCTGATAATGTTATCAGACATATCATCGTCAACATGGATGAAAAATAGAAACGAGGTGTAGAATGAACAGTGTCGTTTTAATCGGAAGACTGACAAGAGATCCTGAACTTCGCTATACTGCCGGTACGCAGATGGCGGTCGCCACGTTTACAGTTGCGATCGACAGACCTGTCAGAGCGGGCGGCGAAAGACAGACCGACTTTCCTAGAGTAACCGTTTTCGGCAAGCAGGCTGAAAACTGCGAAAAATTCCTTGCCAAAGGCAGGCTGGTCGGCGTTCAGGGAAGACTGCAGACAGGCAGCTACACTAACAAAGACGGTGCAACCGTTTATACTACTGACGTTGTAGCCGACAGAGTAGAATTTTTAGAATGGGGCGACAGGCCTCAAGGCGGTTCGTCATCATCACAAGGCTCGAAAATAGATGACGCGCCTGTTGGTTTTTCCGCCATAGATGAAGACATTCCATTCTAATTACCATTTAAAGCAGAAAGGAGATAACAGCCATGGAAAAAAGACGTGGTGGCGGCATGAGAAGAAAAAAGGTTTGCCAGTTCTGCGCTGACAAGACAGAAACCATCGATTACAAAGATGTTGAAAAACTGAAAAAATATGTAACCGAAAGAGGCAAAATCTTACCTAAGAGAATTACAGGAACATGCGCAATGCATCAGAGAGAAGTGACTACTGCTATCAAGAGAGCAAGAATCATCGCTCTTCTCCCTTACGTTGCAGACTAATACAAACCAATATATGTAAACGGTTTACCGCCGGCAGTGATGCCGGCGGTTTTGTTTTTTGCTCAATTCGTACCCGGGAACGCAGGACATATCGGCAGCCCTGTGGTCGATCTTTCTTAGTCAAACTCTACGTCCAGGTTTAAAGAAGCACTCCTCCCGGCGGTCAGACATGCAAACGGCGCCCATTCGGCATGGCTTTTCAAAATCAACGTCCCTGAAAAGCTGATCGCCTCAAAATTAAAACCCTAAAAAGCCGGGCGCCTCAAAATTAAAACCCCGAAAAGCCGGTGATATGCTCCCATCGCCTGATAATTCTTTGCACATTGTTGGAATGTTTTATCATTGATACCGAGACGATTCGCAATTGCAAGCTGTGAATATTTTCCATCCAAGCATCCTTGAACAGCACATACCATCACATCTTTGTCAAATTTATTTTTTCCCATAAAGAATGCTCCCTTCCAGGCAGCAAGCTTTTATAATTTCGCTTGTCTACCTAGATAGGGGCGTATCATGGTCGCCTCAAAAGGAAAACCCCAAAAAACTAGTCGCCTCGGGGTTTTTGATTATTATTTTATGCATTTCTTTTATAGATTATGGCCAGACCTTTGAGCATGAGATCCTCGTCTAAAATTATCTTTCTCTTACACAGAGGCATCACTATGCTGGCCAAACCGCCTGTAGCTATGACGGTGCATTTTTCGCCGAGCTCCTCTTCAAGCCGTTCTATCATGCCGTCTATACCGCTTGCAGTCGAATACATTATTCCGCTCTTCATGCAGTCCACTGTGTTTTTGCCTATGACGCGCTTCGGCTTGTCAAAACTTATTCTCGGAAGCTGCGACGTCCTGCTGAAAAGGGCATCAGCGGAAACTGCCATTCCTGTGGTGATTACTCCGCCAAGATAGCTTTTATCTTTTCCTATCACAGAAAAGGTCGTAGCTGTCCCCATATCTATTATTATCTGCGGAACCGGATATTCTTCTATCCCTGCCACGGCGTCCACGACCAAATCGCTTCCAAGCTGTCCAGGGTCGTCTATGAGAATTTTTAATCCTGTCTTGACTCCAGGCCCCACGATTATAGTTTTGGCGTCTGTGAGCTTTTCTACGGCTCTCCTGAAAGTATTTGTTATCGAAGGCACCACTGAGGACATGACTACTCCTGTAATCGAATCGATGGTTATGTCATTCATCTCCAGAGCAGTTTTAACGGTCACCGCGTACTCCAAATCTGTAGTTTTCTGATTGCTAGATATTCTCTCCATGAAAACGATTTTATTTCCGTCAAAGCCTCCCATCACTATATTCGTGTTGCCTATATCTATTGCTAAGATCATCTTTCTCCCTCTTCTTTTGATTCTTTATTTGCTTTTTGTCGGCTTCATTTGCCTCGAGTGCTCTTGAAAACGCTTTCAGCGGCTCGTGCCGCTTATGTCTGATCCATTCTTTTAATCCATTCTAATATTAAAGTGTTCCGCGTTTTTTGTCAAATGATAAAAGCTGTGATTACTGCACCGGCAGTATGCAAAGCTTATGAGTCTTGTGTTTGGGTAAATAGAGATAGCGAGGCCTGTTCTTACTTTGTATAAAAATTGAGAGGTTTGGACTGGCTCATATAGGTCGCGAAGCCCGGGCTGGCGATGCATAGAGATCGTGAGGCCCGGGCCGGCGCTTGGGCTAACGCTCGGGGTTTAAAAAGGCAGAGGACCTTGCTTAGCACTAGCCCCTGACATTTGGAAGGCTGAAAACACCTCTTAACACTGATGCCTGGCATTTAAAAGGATGATCCCCCACTTAACACCGGCGCCTGGCATTTAAAACCGCTGCGTTCCCTGCTTTTATCACGCCATTATCTCTTCGTCGCTCTTATCATATCACTCTTATCGCTTTTATCACATTGCTCTCAGTACCGGTAAAATGTATTCGATTTTAAGAGGTTTTATGGTATAATAAACGCAATGATTAGGATGTTCAGCTTCGCTGCAAGGAAGCGTTTATTGAATCACTTTGACGGACTTTCGTTGTGATAGAATGTCCGCAGAAG